>Ga0208794_1000673_pt1 | contig 19518 bp, 26 predicted proteins | sample 32_taG_FD_184106 | JGI IMG/M metagenome (GOLD analysis project Ga0208794, IMG submission 184106) | Marine viral communities from the Gulf of Mexico - 32_GoM_OMZ_CsCl metaG (SPAdes) (version 2) | ecosystem: Environmental > Aquatic > Marine > Oceanic | place: Atlantic Ocean: Gulf of Mexico... | reverse complement strand
TTTCCGAAGGAGTTACCGTTAGTGCGATTGAGAAAGGTCTTATGGGTCGTTTCCTTATTTTTATAGGAGACGGAGATAAAAAAGCTAGGAGAGTAGAGCAACCTACAAGACTAGATACTAAGACTATATTGAACCTACAACAGTTAGCAAGTTATCAACCTGAGAAATCTGATAAGGTTATTGCAGGACACGCTCAGGACATCACATTCTTATCTAAAACCGATCAAGCTAACACTATGCTACAACATGCCTTCGAGGAGTTTGATAAGCTTAGAATTGATTCTGAGGGTAATGACGTTATGTTACCAATTATCTCAAGGTTATACCAGCAGATGTTAAAGGTTACGATGATTCATGCTATATCTCGTCAAATATTTAAAGATGTGCCAGAAGTTGATCAAAATGATGTGACATTTGGCTACCAGACTGTGCAATATTTCTATCACCACATGAAAGAGATTATTGAACAATGTGTATTTAGTAATAGGAATGAGCAGAATATACAAAAAGTATTAAGTGTTATTAAGAAAAGCAAGGAAGGCTTAAATAAAAAATCACTATCTAATAGGACTAGATTCTTAAAGAAGAAAGAAAGAAATGAAATATTGGAGGATTTACTTGAAGCAGGTCAAATTGAATATGTTCAACTTAAAACCGATGGAAAGGTTAGTTATGTTTACAGGAGTACAGGATGTTAAAAATAGGAATAAACAATTGTGATAATGAAACTTATCATAGTGACAGGAAGTTTAAATCAAGTTCAACCCTAAAGTTGTTTCTTAAAGATCCCAGGGAATATCATAAAAGATATGTGTTGGGAGAAGAAAGAGAAGACACTTACAAGAGTGCGTATGATTTCGGTTCTTACATGCACAGTCTCTTACTTGAACCTGATAAAACAGATGATGAGTTTGCAGTATTTGAAGGAGCTACAAGAAGAGGTAAGGCTTATGAAGAGTTTAAATCCAATAACGAAGGTAAAACAATTATTACAGCGTCTCAAGCGCAACAAGCTCTCGACCTTTATAACCTCTATCATGACCATGTGGACACTCAAGGATTGATTGAAGGAGGTGTAGCAGAACACACGTTATGTGTAGAACTAGAAGGTATGCCAATAAAGGTTAGAGCTGACTATATTAAAGAAGGAATGATTATAGATGTTAAAACTAGTAGCGATCCTGTTGATAAATTCTCAGCAGCTAAGACAATCATTAGGTTTGATTATGACTTATCTGCTGCTCTCTATGTTGACGCATTTAAAGAATACACTGGACAAGACCATGACTTCATATTTGCGTTTCTTAACAAACAAACTGGAGATGTCGGTATATTAAAAGCCAGTGAAGCATTATTAGAGAATGGTAGAAAAAAATATAAAACAGCGATAAAAAAACTTGCCGAAGCGGAGAAAACAGGTATATACTATAAGGAAGGGATACAAGAAGTAGATTTACCTTCTTGGGCTGAGTTTAAGGAATGAAAAAAGAGGAGTTAGTGTACATGATTAGAGATTACAGAGATGCTATAAAACTCGTAAACAATCATTTAGAACTAAATCCTGTAAGCTGTGATATACGTATGTGGGTAAAAGAATTACATAGACTAAAAACCAGACTAGCAGAACTAGAAGAGTGCCTACATTTAGGAGAGTATGATGAGTGAGATGACTTTAAGAGTAATAGAGGGATTAGTGTTATATGATCTATTTCGTATAGCAGTAAACATAACATTACGTTTAGCTTTAAGCGTATTAAAAGGAGAGGATGATGCCGAATAAAAAAGAATTAGAGTTAGAACAAAGAACTATTTTGCTAGATATGGCTGGGAAAATTGATTTTATTTTTAATGTACTTAGTCAGGCTACTATAGGCTCAGAGAAACCTGTAGAGGAGAAAAAAAGTGAACGGAAGAATAGCAAGAAAACTAAGAAAGCTGAGTGAATTTAAACCTAAAGCAGAAAGGCATTATTTTTGCACTAATAATACTAACAATTTCATGCTTGGTGACGATGGGAGACCTAAGAGAATTGGTGGAACCATTATTGAAGCTACTTCAGATAGAGACCCTGTAACTACTAGAGCAATATATAACCAAATGAAGAGAGATTATTATGGAACCTTTTAATGAAGCAACAATGTTTGATGTTATACAAGAAGTTATGAACACAGAACAGCTAGATCATTTATCTATAGAAGATCAGATGCTAGTTCTAGACTTAGTAGCTGATAGTATTAAAAGATACAAAGCTATTGAACTAGATGTATTTTTAAATGATGTACATGATGAATATAATAAAAAGTTGTCAGACTTATAACCTGCCAAACACAAGGAGAATACATGGCAATACAAGGAATACAAACACAAGCATCTGGAGAGAAAAAAGAATACTCGCCTTTACCAGATGACAGTTACACAGTAAGCTTGAACCGAGTAGGGGAAAAGTCTACTAAGGCTGGAAATGGTACAATGGTAAACGTATCTTTTCAGGTATCAGACGGAGAGTTTAAGAATCGTTTGATTTGGGACTCTTTCTTAATTAGTCACCCCAATGCTAAGGCGGCAGGGATAGGCTTGCAGAGGCTAGATAGCATGCTCAAGTCTATCGGTGTACATGGAGGATTTGAAGCCTTAGGTAATGATAGTACACAACTGGAGCAGTTTATTGGTAAGGAATTTATTGTAAACACTGCGGTTGAAAGTAATCCGGGATATAAGCCTAGGAACATTGTAAAGAAATACAGTAGGAAGTAGTAGATGGTATTCAATGGTGAGGAATATACAATTCAATTCTGGCAGGGAGAGAGTCTGGGAAGTATCCTTGCCATTGATACTGAAACTACAATCGCACCTTTTACAGAAACTCCTGACTTGGTAACTTTCCAAGTATTTGATGGAGAATCTCTGTACTATGTTGATCGGAGCTTAGTAGGCGACTTTTTAAAAAAGCATGTGACTCGAACACTCGTCTTTGCTAACGCTCCTTTCGATGTAGATGTATTACGTAAGTTTATGGAAGACAAGTACCTTCTGAAGGAGCAGATAGAACGTGATAGAATTTTTGATATTAATATTATGTATCGTTTATGGACCCTCGCTGTTCTTGGCGATGTTTCTAGGAAGTACAGCCTTGCTCATATCTGCCGTGAATTACTTGGAGAGGATCTGGATAAAAATGACAGCATCAGATGTAACTTTGAAGAATACAAAGATGTAAAACTAGAGCAAATTCCTTTACCTTTTCTTGAGTACGGAGCGAAAGATGTATTGGCTACATACTATTGTTTTATTAGGCTTAGGTTAGAAATATCTAAATTAAATACAAGTACCATGTTATCACATCATATACAATTACTCGGAGCTTTAGCTCTTAACCGGATGTACAAAAATGGTATCGGCTTTGATGAAGCCAGAGCACAGAAACTATTAACAGAACTTAACTCTAAACTGGAGGTATTGCATGCAAAGATGTCTGCTTACGGATTTGTAAAAGGCATCAAAGGTAATCAAGCTGCATATAACTATGTAATAGAATTTAGTGGACTACCACTACCTAAGACAGATCAAGGGGATTATTCCATGAAGGAGAGTGATCTGGAAAAATATAGCGATAATCCCTTTATTGCTTCATTCTTGGATTACAAACGTACTGAAAAAACAACATTCTTTATTAGAAAACTAGAAGGCAGTAGAGTACATCCAAGGTATGACTTAATTAAAAATACAGGTAGAACAGGATGTTCTTCACCTAACATACAACAGCTCCCTAGAGATGGGGATATACGATCAATGTTTAAATCCAGGGAAGGCAATACATTACTGATAACTGACTACAGCGCAATTGAGCTTGCTACCTTAGCTCAACATGTTTACACTAATTATGGTAGCTCAGTAATGCGTAACAAGATAAATGATGGGGCAGACTTGCATAAATACTATGCGTCTGTCCTATTTAAAGTACCAGAAGATAAGGTAGAGAAATGGCAGCGACAGGCTGCTAAGGCTGCGAACTTTGGTTTCCCAGGTGGCTTAGGCATAGAAACCTTTATACAGTTTGCGAAAGGCTATGACCTTAATGTAAGTGAGCATGAGGCTCAGAAGATGAAGGATACATGGTTTGAGGCTTTCCCTGAGATGAAGGAGTATATGAAGGGAGAGGAAGGGTCTGTAACCACCCTTACAGGACGCATAAGAGCCAATACAACGTACTGTGCTGAGAAGAATACCCCCTTCCAAGGACTAGCAGCAGATGGAGCTAAGATAGCTTTATATAACCTCATGGATGCAGGATTTGAGCTGGTAGGATTTGTGCATGACGAAATAATCACGGAAGTACCTGAAAATACAGCAGAAGAAATGCGTAGACTACAGGAGGAAATTATGGTAAACTCAATGTCACTCGTAGTACCTGATGTTAAAATCAGTGTAGAATCTACAATCTCACCAAGGTATTGTAAATAATGTTTGATACAGGAGAATGGGTACGAATTACGAGGGAGGGTATAAGCCATGATAGCTTAGGAGCCATAGTAGGCAAAGAGCTGTACAAAGGCGACTATGTTTACAGAGTAATTCTACTCGAAAATCCAGAGATTGAAATTACATGTCAAGGTAAAGATTTAGAGCGATGGACTGATCACATCAAGAAGAAAAATTTGCCATCTATTTGCGAGTGTGGAGGCGATCAACTGGAAATACCACATCATTACGAGTGGTGTCCTAAGGGCTAGTCATGAGCAAGATAATGAAGATGAGAGACAGCAGAGACAAGATTATTGATCAACTTATCGATGACAAGAACAGGATTTATACAAGGTTAAAAAGAGAAGAGAGAGAGAATCAAGTATTGAGATCTCAAGTAAAATATCTTAAGCAAAGATTAGCTTATGCAGAAAAAAAGATGAAGGAATTATCTAATGAAATCGTTGACAGTAGAGCTAAAGAAAAAGGATCTGGAGATAGCGAAGCAGTTCGCCAATGACAGAGTTCATCTCTCTATAGATCACTACAAGAAAAGAGGGCAGGGTAGCCTAGACAAGATTACCCACGATATTACTATTGGAGCATTGGGGGAGATAGGCATCCACAGAGCTTTTAAACGACTAGGTATCAAGACTAGTAAACCGGATTTTAATGTTTATGAAACTAAGAAAAAAAGTTATGACGCTGACCTTAACGACGATTCTGGTAATAGATTTCATTGTAAATCACAATGCGTTGAGTCGGCTAATAAATATGGTAAGTCCTATATACTACAGTATGGTGGTAATGGTATGGGACATGTTGATAAACTATTCAGAAATGTTACTAATAGGGATTTTCTTGTTCCTTGTCTTGTCGATGTGGAGAACATGGAGGTCATAATATTTGGCTGTATCAAGATAGAAACAATAATGAAGAAAGATCTTGTAAAGATGCCCAGGGTCAAATGGCTAGAATATAGTAAAAGAGCTATATATCTAGATGACCTATTTACTTTATCTTGGTATGAAAGATGGGGTAGACTTAAACGACAAAGTGTGATAGAATAAGATATGGGTCATAGACCAGGTGTCAACCGGAGGGTAGCTTAGGCTTTAAAACCGCCCTCCAGATCCATTAAAGGGAGTATATGTACAAAGAATATTTAAAAGAAGCAGAAGGTAAAGATCTTTATGAATTTGAACAAGGATTCATAATTTATCATCTATTAGAAGAAGGGCAAGGAACATACATAGATTCTATTTATATTAAACCAGAACATAGAACAAATAACGCTGCTCTAGATTATTCCTTATCATTTTTAACTGATATAAAAAAGTATGAAGAAGACGTGTATGGGGAAGTAGATGACATACATCCTGAAGCAGGGAAAATGCTATCTTTATATTTAAACATGGGTTTTGACATACATGAAATAAAAGAAAAAAAGATAGTTCTTAAAATGCCTCATACTACAGTAAAAAAATTATGGAAATTTGTTAATGGAAGGTAAAAAATACGATACAGATAAGCCACAATATGACCTAATAGATGCGCATGCCTTAGAAGACCTAGCTAAGGTTCTAACTATTGGCGCACAAAAATACGATAGATATAACTGGAAGAATGTAGAACCTCACAGGTACGAGGCAGCCTTACTTAGGCATATACAAGCCTGGCGTATGGGAGAGCAACAAGATCCAGAGACAGGCTTACATCACATGGCTCATGCCTTAGCAAATGCAATGTTCTTATATTGTCATGATAAATTAAAGTGAGCTTTCTTACTTTCCTAGCTTACTTGCACTTACAATCTTTTCTATGGTTCGTCCTCCAACATAGGCACCTAAGAATATCTCAGCAAGTTTGTATAACTCAGGACCAGGGGAACACAGACCAAAAGAAGCCAACACAATAATAGTGACCAGAGCGGTCGAACAGATGGGTCGCCATAAGGCAACGAATGGATGAGGCGAGTTTGCCTCTGCGATTAGCAGTTTGTGTCGATATTCTGCCAGCTTACTTTCGTAGTCAAGTACCTTGTCTTGTGCTTTACTTTGTATATTAGCCAGCTCATTCTTTAGTTTCATCTTCTCTTCTGTAGACGTGTGAAGATCGTCAACTAATTTTGTAGCTGGTTTAAATATAGAGCCTATAAAATCAAATAGTCCCACTAGTATTTTTTCCTTTTAACACTTTCTAGAGGACCTTTAGATAGAGGACCTCCTTCTAAAGGATTATGATCTAAGCTCATTCTAGCTTTAGCTCTAGCTTTTTTAGCTTTTTCAGACTCATCTCTCTTTTTCATTTGCTTATATTTTCTATAAGCTGCATCTCTAGTTTTATTTTTCATGATAACCATCTCCTCCACAGTGAGAACATCCTTTGCCAGCGCATTTAGGACATTTACTCTTTTTCATTTTCTTTTTAGCTACTTTCTTAGCCATTTCTTTACTCTTACCACTTTTTTTGTCGTACTCATGAGCACCCATTCCCAAAACTATTAAAGGTAATACTTTTTTAAGCATTTTGCCTCCTTAATTTTTTAGCAGCTCTACTCACACCACTAGTTTTTTTACCAGAGTAGCCTCCACCACGTTTTTTATAAGTCCTAGATAACCAGGCATTTGCGTATGCACTTGGATATACTGAAAATTTACGTTTAGCTTCAGCTTTTACTTTGTTGTACAGTTCTTTATTTGTTGGTTTAGCCATTCTTTATACCCCATGTTACAATTGCTGCAATGCATCCTATAATTACCAAAATAAAACGTAGATTATCACGCATCCATTTCCATACTACTAAAGGCTGCAATAGTTCAGTGTTTTTATTTACTTTTTCTTCGAGCAAATCAGTTCTCTTGATATGATATTTAATATCTTGTTCCATCCTAATCTGGGATTCTCTTATAACTTGTATGTCCTGCTTTATCTCTTTCATACTAACAATTCCATTTACGCAAAGCTTTATTAATCCTACTATTAGGATCTCTTGCTGTCTTTGCTGAGGTTAATCTCTTCTTCATTCCACTCATTCTAGCGCAAAATGATTTACGTCTATTAGCAGCTTTACTACCTTTCTTTAACTTACTAGGCTTAGTAGTAACTGCCATCTTTAATTTACTACCTGGATTAGCTCTTCTATAAGAAGCAACACCTTTAGCATTAAGTCCACCACTAGCACTTTTACCTTCCTTACGCTGCCAAGCAGGACTTTTCTTTCTTTTACTTTTTGCTACATCTCTTATACTAGCCATTAATACCTCGGATTTCTTACTTTTTCTTTTGCTTTGTTATATATAAATTTATTTACTGGATCTACATCAGGCATAAATAATTCCTGAGGAATCATCTTGTCAGAATTAAATTTTGTACTTACCAACATTCTTTTTCTAGTACTCTTAATCTTATTTATCATAGTATTTACAGTATTAATATCTTCTTCAGTGATAGCTTTACCGTCCCATCCTATGCCTTCGTTAATGTATCCTTTAGGAGCATTTTTAGCTAAAGAAGACATTACCATTTGAATGGTTTCAGAATCATTTTGTCTGATAGCTTCTCTTAGTTGTACAGCTAATCCTTTGTCCATGCTATTTAATAATGTAAGCAGAGTATCTTTTCTTCTTATAACAGCATCAGTAGATCTATCAAGAGGATTTAGTCCAAGCTCTACTTCAGCAGTAGCTTTTTGCATTTCTTCTACAAATGCTTCTCCAGATATTGCAGACGCAGATACTAAGCGAGATGCAATTGGAGCAAACTTTTCAGGGTTTTGTTTAAAACCTTGCTCTAATAATTTAGAACTTTTAATTACTAATCCATTAACCATTTTACTTTGACTTAATGCTCGTAGTCCAGCAATTGCCATACCAACTTCCGCACCTGGAATACCTGCCATAGCTCCCATCATTGAACCTACAGATGTAAACCTAATTACACTATCGTTAAACATTCTAGACAAAAAGTCTTGATCAGAATGTTTTCTTATTGTATTACTTAAAGCTTGACCAGCTTCAGCTAAATCCCCATACTTTAATCTAGAAGATCTAAAAGAATCTAATAAAGCTGAATCTTGACTTACTTCTGATACACCTTCTACAGTTTCTCCAATAAATTTATTAAGATGTTTTGCTACACCTAGTTTTAAATTATGTGCTCTAATAGCTCTAGCGTTTCCTTCCTTATATACAGCTCCAGTAGCATTAAAAGTATCAGAGGTAAATTTATGTATTTCAAATAGATCAATATCCTTAGGTACAGTTTGTGATTTAGTAACAATTTGACCTGTCTTAGGATCTAGTTCTTCTGTAACATTTATTTTTTTAAAGAAAGTTCTTTTTAAATAAGATCCTAAATCTTTAGCTGCATCAGCAGTTTCAGGAGTAATACTTCCCTCTAGAGAAGGGTCTATAACATTTTCCATTATGTCATCATACATGCCTTGAGCATCTAAAATAACATCATCATTAGCTACTTTCATAGCTTGTTGCATATCTTTCCATGCACTTTGCCTAGCCATAGTAACGTCTTCTAGCATTTTCTTTCTAGTTTGTGTAGGCTTAATTAAAGTGTTGCCTTCTACATCTGTATAGTTTACTACTCTTTCAGCCCAATCTACTACAGGCTTACCTACTCTTGCTAGATTTTCTTCTACTGTAGAAAACTTATCTCCTAAAAATTTAATCAAGGCTGAAGATCGTACCTTAGGCATAACTGGTCCAGTAACTTTTTGAATACCTCTACCAGCCATTCCTAATGCAGGTCCAGCTAATTCTCCAGCAGCACCTAAAGCAGCCCCTATAGCAGCATCTCCAGCTATTCCCATTATTGTATCTTCTTCTGATCTACCTATACCATGTACTAAGCCTATACCAGCCTGTGCGCTCATAAGCTTCGGTAATGAAGCAGCCATACGCCCTGTTGATGCAAGTCCTCCATATCCCATTGTACCGACTGTACTAGCTAAGGAACCGGCTATATCTCCCATCATAAATGCAGCAGGATGTTGTGTCATTGCTCTTTGTAGATAAGCTCTTTCAGCATCTACGTTAGCATTATAGGATTCTGCTATGTTGGAAAACCCAGCAGGAATACCAGACATACCTTGACGCATAAAGTTGTCAGCTACATTTTCTAATACTTGTTTTCCTGTCTCAGTAGCAGCCAATATCTCATCTGAAAATCCCATGGATATGCCTTGAGCTAACCCACTAAGACCAGCTTGAGATGTACTAACTGGAGCTACCATTCTGTCATATTCTTCTTGAGTTAGCTTTATTCTATCAGAAGATTGCTCTGGTTGAGGTGCTTCTTGCCCTCCTAATTGAGCTGCTTCTTCAGCAGATAATTTTATTCTTTCCATAGGTTGTCCTTGTTCCGGTTGTAGGGGAGGCATTTCCATAGAGTTTGATGCTCCTGCATCTCTTACAGCAAATGGGTTTAAGTCTCCTAATGAGTTATTACTTTTTTTTTCTTCTGAGTTTCTTAATAAATCACTGACTTCTTTAGCTCTATTGGGAGTTTGTTTCGCCCAAGTAGATCTTAAAGATTCGTCAGCAGCTTCATCATATTTACCTTGTTGCAATAATTTTAAAGTTTTTTTAAATTTACCTACTTTAGATTCTCCCATTTGAAATACCATATTAGTTAAAGCATTTCTTTGGGTATCAGATAAAGTTAGATTATGTTTTTCTATTAAATTAGAAGCTCCTTTTTTTGCTATATCTAAATCTTTTTTAAATAATTCTTCTACTTCTTCATTTGATAATTCTGTAAAGTTTTCTCCTGGTTTGAGTAAATGCCCTATTCCAATAGTTTTTTTACCTAAAGAATCTTTATATACTTTATTTCTAAAGCCTTCATGTTTTCTAAGCATTTCCTCTAAAGTTTTCATTACTGTCCTCTACCTGCCAAAATAGTTTTAAGCTGTGAGTTAGGTATTCTTCTAATACTACCATCTGGTAATTCTACTTCTGTACTTGTAAGTTTCATTATATCTTCTTGAGAAGCAGGTCTTTCAGCCATTTCTCCTGTCTCAATTCTTTTTCTAGCATTTTCTAATGCTTCTCTTCTTCTATCTAGCCATACTTTCCATTCAGATTCATCTGCTGTCATTTCCGGAGCTTTCTCTAAAAATAGTTTCATTTCTGCATCAGAGATAGCACCTTTAGTTTTTGCAACAGATTCTAATGCTTCATCAACTCTCATCTCTCTAAGTATTTGTTGAGTAGTAGTTGTAGAAGGATCTCCTAATCCCATTCTTCTAGCAACAGCAGCTCCATATTTATCAAATAGACCTGTTACTCCGCCTTTAGCTAATCCTTCCTGAGCTTTTCCAAACTCAGCTAACTTAGTATTTATATCATCTAATTGTTGTGTTTTTAAATCTTGCATCTTTTGAACTTGGGCTCTAGCCTGAGCTTCTCTTTCTTGTCCCATAGCTTTTAATCTACCTTTCTCTACAGCTACTTGTTCAGCTTGAAATTCAGTCATAGGGGCTCTACCACCAGCTTTTCTTCTTAACTCTTGCTCTTGTCTCATTTCTTGTTGTCTACCAGAGAAAGCTTCATACCCACCCAGCACTTCTCCAGTTATTTCCATAGCCTCAGTTCCTCCTATAAGAAGGGCGGCTAAACGTGGACCGAAGTAAGATAGTGCATCTCTCATGCCATCGTCCATCTGCTGTCTTTGTCTATCCATTAACTCTTTCTTAGCAGAATCATCAGACTTAGGCTGTCTATCAGGAGCAGCTTGAGCACTAACTTCTTGTCGTAATACTTCTTTAGGAGTCATTCCAGTGTTAGCCATACTCTTTTCTTGTTCTGCTTTCCTGGCTGTTCTCTCCATTACTTTTTCTTGAACCTTAGGATCTAAATCCTGCATAACATAATCAACAGCTTCGTCTGCTTCATCCTGTCTAAGAGGAGTCATTAAAGGTTGTCTTTTTTTATCTGCCATATCCTAATCCTTTCATAGTGTATGTAATATCTTTTCGTTCTTCTCTATAATCTGTTTCCATACCAAAGTCGCCAGATACAAAACTAGTTACATAACATCTATTTTCTGTAAATAGAGGGTACACTATAGTATCTGATTCTTTTTTAAATAAAGTACATCCAGCAGTTTCGTCTGCTCTTACGTACATTTTTGTTTGAGAGTCATATATTAAGTGAGAAGCTGTAAATACTTCTCCATTCATGGTATATAAAGATTCATGATTTACTAGACTACCACATCCTAGCACTTCTCCTCCAATCATTACTACATCACCTATCTTAATATCTTCAATATTTTTGTAAGATCCGTCCTTCATTAAGACTTGAGTACCAGCTATGTGACATTGTGCTTTACCAGCAGCTACCTGAGCATCAGCAGCCATTTGAGCTTGCTTCTCAGCACTCGCTAATTGTTCATACTGGAAACCCATTGTAGCTATCAATTCTTTCTCAGCCGCAGCTTGTCCAATATCAAATGCCTTCATTTCTCCTACAGCAGCTCTTCTAGATTCAAACGCAGCCTGTTGCATTTGCTGTCCTTGACCTATGCCTGTAATAGCCGCTTGCTCGCCTGATAAAGATGCAGCCATACCTGCTAACCCTCGCTCTTTTGCAGCTTCACTTTGTAAAAATATATCTCTTTCAATACCAGCCCTAGCCTGCATACCAGCCGCAGCCAAACTTCGCTGTTGAGCCATCGCAGCCGCACCTTTAGCTCCGCCTAAAGCAGCTCCCAAACGCATACCTGCCATCTGTTCTTGCTTTGCCATGAGCTGTGCTTGAGATACTCTCATTGCTTCTCTAGCTTCTGGACTTATACCTTCTTCAGCCATACGCTCGTATCTAGAAGTTAAGCCTCTTTGTCTACCTAATTGACCTTCAGCCATTTTAGTATATTTAGCTAGTTCTCCTTCTCTACCTTTACTTTCTCTTAAAAGTTTTTGTATATCAACATCTTCTTCAAGACGACCTAATCCTTCTGCTCCAAGAATTTCAATAGCTTTAGATCTACCTTTGTCAAATTCAGTTTGTTTACCTGCTTGTGCAATAGCTTCATCTGCTTTTTTTAATTCTTCTTGTCTTCTCATATCGCTTATACCTGCTACGAAAGGATCTAGAGGTTGTCCTCCCATCGCTACGACACGTTTACGTTGTTCTAATTCTTTTTGTCTATCTGCTTCTTGTTGAGATACTAATTTTGTTTTAGCTGCTTTCGCACCTGCCATTTTAGTAGCTCTAGCTGCTTGCCTTTTTTCTTCTTCTAACATGTAGCTTCTTTTTTTAGCCATATTTACCTCATAAAAATTACGGTTATTGTAACCGGATCGGGTCCATTATTCTTTATATATAACAAATCTTTACTCCACTCTATTGTTTCAGTATTGGAGCTATCTAATCCCTTAGATCTTGTTACTACACCATTTCCTATTTGTGATGTAATTATATATTTGTTTGGTATAAAAGTCAACTTATTTCGTATAGTTACAATAGCTCCTGACGTAATTTCAAGATCTTGTACACTAAACGAATCCATGTTGTCTTCAAAAGTTAGCTGTCTAAGTCCAATAGATAACTTATTTACTAAATCTACTAAATCTTTTATAGACGCTAAGTTAAATTTCATTACTCTTTAATCTCCTGTGCAAATGGAGCTGCTATTTCTAGCTCGTAATTAGTTATTAATACATTCTCTAATGCTGTGCTATTAGAAAATTTTAACTTTATACACCTACTTTTACCTGCTGGCAATTTACTTTTAAAAAATTGATTAGGAGGTCCACCCCACGGATACGTACCCCAAGGATCGGCTCCCCAGCCTATCTCATCTCTACCTCCACCAAAATCAAAGGGTATTGTACCAATGTCAAAGTTAAAGAAATCTTTTTGTACTGCGACATCTAGATCAAAGCCAGGAGATTCAAACGAATTGTCTGTATCCATGGCATATAACTTTACACGTAAAAACTTTTTAGGTACTGTAGGATCTTTTAAAGATTCCCAGTTTGTCTCATATTCAAATTCTATAGCTTTTTCATGATCTGAAAAGTCATAAGTAGAACCTGTATCACTAAAACTGGATACTGTAAATGTAGAGTTACCTGTATCAGCAGCCTCTCTAGATGAAAATAATACTCTATCCTCAGCAGCTACTATACCTCCACTAAAATTTAAAGAATCCCATTTTAGCCAAGCATCCTTATATGTGTCATACGCTAAAATTAAGCTGTTGGCGTTACTAACTAAAACAGGTTCTCCTGAAATAGCTACACTTTCTTTTGGTATATGTACTATGATTAAATTTTTATCATTCCAGTTAAAGGCTACAGCTCTACTTTTAACTAGTTCGCTGTCTTGGAAAAAAGGTTTTATAAGAGCAGATATTTCTGATAGAGCATTTGAAGAATTAATTGAGTACATACCTGATTCAGATAGAAAAAGTAATTGAGATCTAAATTCTACAATAGATGCAAATGAGGTACATCCAATTCCACCTTCTTTTGTTAGAAGTTCTACAGAATATGGAGCACCTTGAACTGCTGTAATATCCCCACCTAATACGTGAATACTGTTTCTGTGGAAAATGTAAAGAAGATCTCTAAGAGTAGCTATAGCTGTTATTCTATCACCAAAAGATGATTCTACAATAGTTCCGTTATCATCATCTGGAAAGTATTCAGAACCTATTTCTCCTGTAGTACCCCCTCCTGGATGAGAGTATTGCAAGTTATTAACATTTTCATTCTGTCCAGATATTATTAGACAATTTTGAAAGGTTGTTAAGTAACGTCCCTTAGGTGGAGGATCTCTTCTCTTTATAGGATCTCTTAAAAATTCTAAAATTTCTGTATTTGTATTACTATCATAAACAGTATTATCTTCATAATTAACGTCTAATGTAGATGTGTCAGGTAAAGTAATATTAACTGAATTATCCCAAGCAACAGTATCTACATGGTAAAATAGTCCGGTAGGAAATACATCAGTTGTAGGTAAAGTTTTATATATTTGAACTTTAAGATTACTATTTTTATTTAAACCTGCAAAAATACTGTCATCCCAAGATATACCTACATGATCATGATTGGATCCAAATGTCCATTTTATAGGATCTGAAGGCTGGCTTTGTACTAAGTTTCCTTGAGCATCTGTGTATTCAATTACAAATTTATACCAAATAGGATGATGATTATTAGTTCCTCCTCCATCAGCTTCATACAAAACTATGGTATCAATAGAAGCAGCACCACTACCGTTACCTTGTTCAACATCTATCTGATAAGCCCAGCTTCCAGGAATAACTTCTTCCACAAGCCCTGGCAGACCTGCTCTATAAACGTGAGTCCCATCGTACTTCATTACCGGATCTTGACCGTTGCTTAGATACATAACATTATTTAATTGTACAGCACTAGCGTTTTCAACAATGTCTTTTTCCATGTAGTTTAGGCTTGATGCAGGATTAAACCCTGGAAAAACTTCTGTATTATTACTTGCATCTTGTTGTTCAACTAAAATTCTAAAAGGTATGGTTTGACTAGCAGCACTAGCTATAGAAGTTTCTTGTATAATATCTATAAAAGCTGCTGGAGTATCCGATGCTGTAAAAGGAGTTGCTGTTATAGCATTTCTAGCCTCTGCTACAAGGTTTAAATCAGGATAATTATTTATAGCTGTAATTAATTGATCTACTGTAAGGTCGTTTATACTTTTACCTGTACCTAAATCAACTTCATAGTAATTTTCAGTATTAGCCAAATTAGATACTTTAAACTTAAAAGTACCTGTAGCTTTATTTAAGTAATGAGAAATTAAAATTTCAGCATCTTCGTCAGGATTTGTAATACCTGTTCTATTATTAGTTATATGAACAACACACTCTCTTACTTCCTCTAACTTATTACTAACTACTAGTATTTTTTCAGCAATAGATCCGTCAGTATTGGCTACCCTATAACTAAAAGTTCCGTAAACACTTCTACTATCATCAGAGTCTCCTGCAATACTAGAGTGAAATCCTTTCCTTTTATTTATAGCTCCAGAAACTCTAAATGCAGCATTTTTTACATCTGTGGCATACTCCATAGTACGCTGCAAATCAGAGGAACGCTTATCTATTCCTTTGAAATTTTCTGAGTTTCTTAAAATTATATGAGGTACACCCATTAATAACTCCAATCATCCCAGCTATTAAGCTGAGGAATATATTGTACATCATCACTTATAACAGCGTAACTTTTTACAATTTCTTGTTGCATTAAACTTAATTCTTGAAATGCTTCTTGACTGTCTACACTGGAATCTCTTTTTAGTATTTTCCAAGCAACATAAGATATTAAGTAACGCTCTGTCTCAATACTTAATTCGCTATGCGTAGTAGTATCCTTACCTCCTACAATGTAAGATCCGGCAGGAATACTGTTGGTTTCACTAGCACCTGGAGTATGTGGCTCGCAAGTTATTAGTTCAGAATTAACACTTTTAATAGGAATGTTTTTCATTATACTATTACCTTCTTTATCTACTATGCATATAAAATCATGCTCAGATAAAGATGATGTATCTGTTTCTAGTTCTCCACTATTATTTAATTCTATTGTCCACTCAGCCTGGCTATCAGCAGCAGTAGTTACAAGGTTTCCTTCTAACTCTTTTTGAGCTACTACGGCTCTTTTAATATCTAGTTCTCTTAATCGTCTAACATACGATACTCTGATTTTGCCTGAGCCTTGCGGAGCTGGAGTCAGCATAATTTTGCCATCAATGCGAATATAACGACCTGGGTATCCGCTTGCCCCTCTAGCTCTTCTCTTTAAATTATCTTGCTCTAATACGTAGTAATCGTCTTCTGCTCCGGTAGGAGAATACTCTACGGTATGCACTTTATTGCCTAAAAAACAATCGCTAGGTAAGGCATAAGACTCAACTCCTGAGTAAGCTTGAATTATTTCTTCTGACATAAATACACGAGGATGCTGATGTACTATGGCAGATTGCAAGTTATATTGAGCATCATTTAGGTACTGGATAAATTCAGAATCTTTAATACCTACAAAATCAGAAAAGTCTTCATTTTCTGTTTGGTTTCTTATTTGGTCTATTAAACGTGTTACTGATCTCATTTATATTCCTTAAAAGTTTACACTTCGTTTACGTGATCCCCCACCAAAAGCTTGACTAACTGACTTAGCCATTTCACCATATATTCTAGTTTTCTCAGCTTGTCCTTTAGCTAACTCCATTTGACCTCTAGCTCTACCCATTCTCTTGGCTTGCTTTTCTCTTTCCATTCCTCCAACAATACCCATAACTGCGGCAGCTCCCATTATTGCTGGGTTAAAGCCTGAGGAAATACCTGCTGTTAAAACTGATCCTGCTGTGTCTCCAGCAGTTCCTCCACCTAATAAAGAAGATGTCATCTCACCTGCTGCCTGGGCTCCTAAATCTTTACCCATTTTAGCAAGATCTCCTTTAAGATCCATTCCCTTATCCTCAGGTTTTAGCTTTTTTAAACTTTTTTTAGCAACACTCTTTTTTAATTTTTCATCTAAATCCAAAGCTTGATTTAAAGGCATTGGAGTATATTGTCTAGGCTGAACTTCTACAGGAGGAGATTTTTCGCTAGATATGTATGTACTATAATCTGGTTCCACAGACATTCTTTTAGGCTGTCTAAGTCCTACAGCTCTACTGAATATATTATCTTCGTAATTCATCCTCTTACTCCTAAAGAAGCCATGCGTTCACTGGCTTTCATCTTTTTCTTTTTCTTTTTGTCTACGGCTTTGTCCATCTCTAGTGCTATTGCTATAGCCTGAGCCTTCTTTTTGCCTTCACCCATTAGTTTCTTTATTTTATTTCCTACGTCCATTATTTAAGCCTCGCAAAGGTTAAGAATGAATATTCATTAATGTATATTGAACTATCAGCATCACTAGTATAATCATTTATTTGTAATTTAATAGAATCTCCTTTTTCCATATAAATCGTAGTAGAAGCACCATCTCTTATGTAAGTATTACTCGATTCATAATAATTAATTTCTGATTGCCAGCATATTAATTCTGGTGTATCTCCAATAGAACTAGTTTTAAGTATATGCCAATTAATATTTGCATCTTGTGATGTATTAGTTACTTGAGAAATAAGTATATTTCCTGACACTTGATAGTACCCTGTAACAGGAGCTATTAAAGAGTTAGTAGCTAAATCAAGACATCCATGCGTATCAAATTCTGTTGTATTAAATTGAATAGTTTTAAAATTATTATCTGGAAGACTTTGAGTGTATGGGGCTGTCAGTGTAACTTTAGCTGCAACAGTTTCAGTCTCTAACACCGTCTGCGCACTTTGACGTTTTGAAATTGAAAAATTAGTTCTTGCTGGAACACCAGATAATATTACTTCAGTAGCATCTGGAGAAGTTGCGCTATACCAAAAATAAATATATACTTCTTGATTTTTTTCAAGATACAGAGTTTCACTTATATTAAAAGAAGGTTGTCTACTACTTCCACTAAGTGCTCCTTCAAATGTATATAAATTTTGACTTACAAGAGCATTGTCTACATAAATACCTACAGCACATAAAGTATCTGAATCTGTATCAAACTGTGAAAATCCGACTCTAGCGTTTATATCATAGTAACCCGTTTCTGGTATTATATATGTACCTTTATCCGCTCCTGTAGTTATCATAGAATTAGTAGTGTCAAAATCTATGTCATCATACTCTATTTTAGTTTCAGTATTTCTGTTAAATGTTTGAGTATCATCTTTAGTATATCTAGCTGCTATATCACGCCCACTTCCCACGCTTTCGGGGAGAGATAGGGAAGGACGTTTTGCAATTTGAAAAAATGTGTTAGCAGTAGAGTCTATAATTATGTCATAGTCATTATCTGTTAATGAATCGACTTTAACAAATATTTTATCGCCTTTTGTAAGCTCACAAACGCAGGAAATATTTATCCCCTGTTGACTATTAGCGGCAAGACCTGACAGTCTCCTAGCAGCAATAAAATCGAATGCGGTATTTCGTATAACACCAACAAATATCTCATCGCTTGCTCCAACATTGGTAAAGGTAGTCTGAACATGTATATCATAAAAACCAGACTCCGGAACTTCGTAGTAGCCATCTGTTAAAGTATCTACTGCGGTACTAGGTACAAATGAGCCTGTAGTGTCTATTAGGGTCGTATCAAATCTAATTTTTTTAGATAAATTGGAAGTTATATTTTGATCTGTACTTAATGTAAATGAACCTACAATATCATTACTTGTAGATGAGCTTGTTACTCCAACAGGAGATACTTTGACCGTATCTAGAAATACGTCAACAAGGTTTGCGTCTGTAGTATTTTTATATGTAAATCTTAATTTATATGAAGTTTCTGTAGCATCGGTTTGAAACTGAGCATAATGAGTTCCTTTTCCTGCTCTTAAATCTTCTCCATTAATTTTTATTTCTACAGGAGTTCCTGAAGGATCTTTAATTACAGATAGTCTAATATCTCCATCTGCATAATTAGCATCATCAGCATCATAATCAAAAGAGATTAAATGTTTTTTTGCTAAGTCTGCATTAGGTATAGAAAAAGATACTTCTACATAAGGACTTGCTACAACTTTAGCAGCTTTTCTTAATCTAAAAGATTTTAATCCTCGTAATATTGTGCTAGTTTCAGCAGTTACATTAAAGTCTGAGCTAAGTGAAGCACTCCATGTAGCTAATGTAGATTCTGCATCTGGTTCTTCAACATGGTTTATACCAGCGGCTCCGCCTCCTCCGCCTCCTGCCTGAGGCTCAAATTGTCCAGAAGTAGCGTTCCATACTAAAGTATCATTTTGAACTGCGTCTGTTGCTACGGTATCACTTATAAAAGGTATCTTTGCAGCCGTTACAGCGTCATCTGCTATTTTGTCTGTAGTTACACTGCCATTAAATAATTTAGCTGTGGTAATAGCTGCATCTGCTAACTTAGCAGTAATTATGCCTAAATCTTTTACTCTTACAATATCTGTATCAATTTCAATAGTAGAATCATCTACATTGACT
>Ga0208794_1000670_pt1 | contig 19568 bp, 20 predicted proteins | sample 32_taG_FD_184106 | JGI IMG/M metagenome (GOLD analysis project Ga0208794, IMG submission 184106) | Marine viral communities from the Gulf of Mexico - 32_GoM_OMZ_CsCl metaG (SPAdes) (version 2) | ecosystem: Environmental > Aquatic > Marine > Oceanic | place: Atlantic Ocean: Gulf of Mexico... | reverse complement strand
ATGGCTGGTCTTGTTTATGACGAGACTAATCCGATGATGGAAGGCAGAAATTACAATATGGAGAACCCTGTTGGAGTCCAGCAGAGTGCTGCTCAGTCCTTTAATGACTATTTCCGTAATGGAATGGTTCAGCAGCAGTCACAAGGCATGGGTTCTGAGCCTAGCCTTGAGTCAGTACTCAGTCCAGAAGATCGTGCAATGTATCTTCAACAATTAAACAACTTTAGGCCAGGAGGACCGGGGTAATGGCAGATAGGTCCCGTTACGTTTCTAAGCCTCAGCTTGCTGGTTATTTGCGTCAAGCAGGTTTCTCAGAAGAAATGATTCCAACGATGATCGGAATCAGCACAGCTGAGTCAAGTCTTGATACAAAAGCTTTTAATCCCAATGTAAATACGGGAGATCAAAGCTATGGTCTTTTTCAGATAAATATGCTTGGAGCAATGGGTCCTGAAAGGCGAGCATTGTTTGGTATTAAATCAAATGAAGAACTATTTGACCCTTTAAAGAATGCAAAAGCAGCTAAGGCTATTTACGATCAACAAGGTTTAGGTGCATGGTCTGTTTATAAGTCAGGAAAATATTCACAGTATGTTCCAGGAATGGAAGATATTGCTCCGCCTTCAAATTCGTCCAATACTACAAATTCATTGATGAGTACAAATGCGCCACAAAGACAGACTGTAGATCAAGTGTTATCTAAACTAAGGTATGATCCAGCTGAATATCGTAAAACTGACAATAAAGCTACCTCTTTAAGAGATCAATTTGTAAATAGTTTGAAAGAACAACTTATTAATAATGTATTAAATCCACTAGGAGGTTTTCTTCAATGAATAGTTTTTATGAATACATGGATCAGGATTTTTTGCCAGGAGAAGTTTATAGGTCTCAAGCAAGTAGATATGGAACGGATGCCATGAGTAAGGTTGATGCCTTAAACCAACTGCGCATGGATTTTGATCTTGCTGAAATGAGAGATGGTCCAACGGATACAACGGCCTTTGAAACTTTTGCAACTTTACGTAGTAATCCTAATGCGTTATTCGCTGCAAAGATTTCTCAAACTTTACCCAAGCCTTTAGTAAACGGAACCATACCAGGATTTAGCGCCAATAGTTTTTTGGGCGTATAGCTCTGGTAAAATAAAAATTATTCAGTAAAATAAAGTGACTTCAACTAATACCAACAAGCAGCCCCTGTTTATTGATCGTCCTTTTATTGATCATTCAGTACTTACTACTCAAATTGCAGGTAGCTCAGCTAATAAAACGTTACAAGTCCAAGGAGGCCAAGCGCCTGCATTGATTGTCGATATGGATGCTGCTTTGTCAGACGACAATAACAGTGGAGGGGTTGTGGATTCAGTTAAGATTGTAAGAAGCGATTATCAAATTCCTCCTGACTACACTGTAAATACGACAACATCAGGAACGGAAATTATTTTAGAAAGCGGTAATACAGTATTTATTCAAGAAACAGGAGTATTAACAGGAGGAGGAGCACCGTTTTCAGGTAAAGGTTATTACACATATACGGGCTCAACAACTTTAACGGGAGTTAATACAGCTTTAAATTATTCAGGACTAATCGCTTCTGGATTTTCATTTGAATCACAATTTATTTATGCGCAATACGGTGTAACAATAACCTTTTATCATACTCGAGGAACAACTAATCCTATTCCTGCTAGCGGTGACTATGCTGTGCTTTTTACTAAGTACTTACCTTCTGGTTCACAAGACGTTGACTGCACGGATGTTTTACCTCAACTAAGCGCTCCCGTTCCCGCAGCAGGCGATACAAGTGGTTTGTCAGGCGGTACGCCTGTTCGTGCGCGAGGCATTTATTTAGAAAAAGGTGATCGCTTGTACGCGGGTGTTTTACCAACTAACACGTATCCTTCAGGCTACACTCCTGGAGTTACGGTCATTGCTCAGGGCGGTTTCTTCTAGCCATGTCACCGCGTGGCAATTCGTTTGGATTCAAGGAGCCACCTCAAAGTAAAGCAAAAGCAGGTCCTTTTCCAATCGTTTCCGAATTCGGTGGTAGTGTTGCAGACTCACTTTATTCAAGCAATAAAGAGGCGTCTTGGAATCGCTGGAGAAGAGGTTACGAGTTAGCAACTTCTAATCTTGCTTATGCAGCATTTGAATATCCCTTCTCTTATCGAATACCTCTTCCTTCCGGTTCTACACAGAATGGCGATAATCCGCCACTTATGGCAGGACTGATTAGGGGATTTCCTACTAAAAACAAAGAGTTGGGAATGCATTGGTGCGGATCTATCCTTGCAGGTAGTCTTAGATTTGACAATTTAGTTGATCAAAATAATACAGAATTATCTATCGCATCTGTTACTGATTCAGGAAATTTCTGGCGTGTGCAATTAAACGGAACATGGGATGCGAATAATCCGCTGCCTCCTCCGCTCTTCATAGAAACCCCTGGCAATCAACCTAACTTAACTCCTTTAAACGGAGATGTTTTAGAAGATAGAGTTCTAACGCAAGCGGGTATTCCTATTACAAAAGAAACAATTGATCCAGATACAGGAATAAAGTATGGGTATACAGCGGCGGTATTGGATTCAATCGAACCGTACAATGGCGTATTAATTTTACGTAAGCAAGGTTCTATTGAATCTACATTTGACAGTGTCTTAATCACACCTTCACAGAGATCTCCTCAGGTAGGAAGATTTTTTATTAACGGATCTAAATATGCTTGTAGTTGTCAAGACTTTACACGTAGACAATACTATTATGTTTCTACATTTTTAGGTAAGAGAAAAAGTCCGACCTTTCCTATAACTAGATGTGCAACATTAAAACCAGGGCGTTATGAAGTTACAACAACAGCCGGTGAAATTGATGAGAGAATTATGCAAGAAGCTTTACAGGATAGAGCGCTAACAATTGTTGCTCCTTCTGGATATGAGTTGCCTTATAATCAGTCAGTAAATTCTGCGGGTATAAATAACAAGCCATCGAACACAAACCGTGATTTCCCTGGTGTTTTTAGCGACTTTGGAAATGTTTATTTAAGAGGTACTGACCTACCTAAAAACCCTGATGCCCCTGCACCTCGTAGTGAGGGCATGGTTAAATATGGTGATTACGATACAATTCCTCCTGCAGCTGCAGGAGAACCTAATCAACTAATACAGGTTCAAGATACTTGGAGTCATTTGTTAGATGAGTATAGATACTGCAAACATATCTATGCTATGAAATATACAGATGATTTATTTCCTCCTGAGCCTTCTGATTACCCTGCCTTTACCAGTGAGCAGGCAACATGGGAACAAAAATTAGTTGATGATACACGCAGAGATCAACAGAAAGCATTTGAAAATATAACCACGTATGGCCTGTCATATATGGATGTTCCTCCTTTAAACATTCAAAGTCCAATCATGGTGAGCATGATGCAGAAATTGCTTAATATTCCTGCAGATTTTATTAAGATAGAAGGTTTTACTATGTATGATAAAGACGGCTCAGCTTATGTACCTGCTTCAGGAGGCAGACCTTCTAATGTCTAATACACCTGGATTTGGAGATATAATTCAAACGAGAGTTGATCTTTCAGAAACTCAACTAAGTAAAAGAGAATTTGGTAGAAGTCCTGTAAAACTTTCAGGTAATCCTTCTCGATACCACGCTGGAGATACAGTCAACCTACCATTTGGTTCAGGAGAAACATCTACCATCAGTGCAATGGGGGCTGCTTGGGCAGCCACTATAACGGGCGGAGGCCCCGCATAAATTACTAGGGGTTAAACTAGACGCAAGCTTTTAAAACCTTACTCCCCTGTGGTTTTTACAATGGGCGCACCTCTAGATCAGCGCATAGTTGATGATTTCTTTTCTTTAGATAGAGGTGAACGCAGCAAAAGCCTTGCGTGGCTGTATGGAATGATTGCTACTTATGGTTTAAAGCCTTCACAGCTTAAAAACTTTTCTTGGGGTCCAGATAACTCAGTCCTTTTACAAGGAAAGAAAAAACCAATCAAACCAATGCATCCTCATTGGGCAATAATTTTTGAACTTAAAAAACAGCCTAGAAATATTCAAGGCCGTTTAAGTACTCTTTGTAGATCACTTGAAAGAGCTATAAAGAACGGAAAGATCGATTTAAATGTCGATACTTTAATAGCGGCTCATAGAAATAGAAAAAAATGCTGTTATTTAAGCTGCAAGCAAACCCTTGCTTGTTAGCTGCCTTTTAACTGCATTCACATTCCAGCGATAGCTATCCCTTGAGTAAGTGTTAGAAAAAGCTAAGAAGTGCGGTCCAAGCTTCAAGGTTCCGTCGTCTCTGTACTTAAACAATGTTTTCTTATCGATGCCAAGCTCACTGACGGTTTTTTGCGCCGTCTTCCAAGTTTGAGAGTTCTTCATACTGCGACCGCAGCAGTTGTACATAAGTACGATATCGTTTTTTTAAAGCTTGTCAAATTCGATTTTACGAATTAAGTCGACTTAGAATAAGATAACTGCTCAAGAGGCATGTTTAACAATGAACAGGATCCACTTGCCCTTCTCATTGAGTTAACACCTAAACGAGCGAAGAGACGTTTTAGAGAATCAATATATGATGCGTGGGATAACAAATGTGCTTACTGCGGTGCCTCCGCAACTTCTCTTGACCACATAATCCCACGATATAAGTCTGGTCCCAGCAGTCGTTGCAATTTACTTCCTTCTTGTCAAAGGTGTAATTCTAACAAGGCCAGTCATGATATGGAACAGTGGTATGCAAAGCAAGAATTTTTTTGTGAGGAACGTTTGGTTGAAATTAAAAGATGGGTAAACCAAGAGACTATTGACATTTATTCCCTTATAAACCATCCTATAGAATTAAAAATAGCTTAGTTTTTTTAATGAATAGCACACAGACACAGCCAGAAACACAGACGGGAGGAATGAATCAGGCAAAACTGCCAGATGAGATTTTTAGGTACAATGCAAAAAAAGATAAATTTATTGTTAATAGGCTTAATGAAAAAGATTATTCTGGTAAACAATTAAATGTAGCAAGAAGAATTAATGCGGCGATAGATCTTGTTGTACAAGAAGCTAGAACTTCTTTAAATACCCAAAATCAATACCTTACTAAAAAGAATTTTTTACTTAATAATCTAAAAATATCTGACGGAAAGAAAGATGCATTGCTTAAATCTTATGATAACTTTTATAAAGAGTTTGTTGTCAAGCCTTTTGACATAAGACAAGTTCCTGGATACTCGCCTGTATCTCTTACATCAGGACCTGTTTCAGCCGACAATTTTTTTGACCCTGTATTTTATTTAGAAAAGTATCCAGAAGTCAAAGCTGAATATGAACGAGCAGTTGAAGAAGGTAATTTAGATATCCTGGGTACTTTCCCAGATATCAACACGTTTGCTGCCGGAGATTATCAATTTAATGGAGCTACGCAAAATCGCGAGCCAAATGCTTTTGCAAGTAAAGGAAAATTTGTTGGTGACAACCCGCTAGGTTTTGAAGGTGGTCCTGCCGTTACTCAACAAACAATTAATCTGTTTAGAGCTGATAAAAAAGACGAATTGGCTGAAGACAGTGTAACTACGGCACTAGGTGAAGAAGGTCTATTACAAACTAAACAATTTGGTCAGCTTTCAGAAGATGTTTTACGAACTACTATTAATAGACTGGAGCGTGCAAAAAGAGAAGAACAGCAATTTGATATAACAAATAATTTATTAGGTTCTCAATTTAGTAATTTTGGAAGTAACGCAGCAAATGACTTGTTGGGCGATGCCGGAGGATTATTACCAACCGGTGTAAGAGATGAAATCAGTAAAACATTAGGAGGGGCTCTAGGACAATTTGGTGGTAATAGCACTATCGTTAATTGGCAAAACTTTTTTGAAAAAGATCTGATTGAAAAATACGCAAAAGATTATGAAAAAAAATTCGCAGATCTTGAGTTAGAAAAAGATATTTTAGAAAATGCTCAACCAAAACCAGAAGATTATATTGCTTATGTAGAGAGTAATCCTAAAGTTTTAGAAGCCTATGAAGAAGTAGTAAGTAAAACAAACAACCAAGGTTTCTTCGGTACATCAGCAAATGCAAACCGCAGCCAAGTATCAAAAGCTGATTTCGGTAGAGCTTTTTATGCGAAAAATGGAAGTAAAAAAGAGTTTAGATCACGAGCCTTAGAAAAAAAAGGCGAAGTTTTTGATAAAGATTCTGGTGAATTTACCAAAGAGTTTTTGAGAGAAACAGGCTTTGAGAAAACAGATGACGTAGTGGAGTATTTAAAAGAACTACCTGGCGGCAGAGATATTTTATTTACTATATCAGGTAGAGAATTTGTTCCTGGGGGAAAAAAAATAGATAAGTTTGACCGTATTAAAAAAATAGATAATGAAATTAAGGCTATAGACAATCCAAATAACCCTGATTTTAATTACAAAGGTATTGATTCTCAATTTGCTCGTGATTTTATTAATGATTATCTACGCCCAAGATTTAACGCGTCTAAATCAATCAATGAGTTTATAAATTTTATCGATGTTGATGAAGAACTGCAAACTCCGTTTCAGACGCAGTCTACTAAAAATGCTTTGCAGGTTTTAGCATTGGATCAGACTAAAACTTTTTTAGATGCCTTAAAGCCAGTAGATGGATTAGATGCAAATTTTGATGCAAGATTTTTTGAAAATCCATTTTTTGATCGTCCAGTTAAAGAGCAAGTAGCAGCAGATTCTTCAAGATACGAAAGAAAGCTAGAGTTTCAAAAAAACTTTTTTAAAGAACAATTTGAACGGGCTAAGTCAGGCGATCCTAAATACCTTAATGCTCTTCTTGTGCGAGGTATTGTCCCTCAACCTTTTGAAGACAATAAAGGTAATTTAATTTACGATATTCCAAAGGAGCCTTTTGCAAGAACTTTATACGACATTACCAGAGGCGGAAGGGATATTGATGGAAATGAAATTTTATTAGACGGGGCTCCAATTACCTTTGCTGCTTTTGATAATCCAATTGATCCGGATCGTATTGAAAGGTATAAAAATTTTGAGCTTATACCTAGTCTTCTTGACGAACGCGATGTACTAGGCGGCGGTGTCTTTGGTAATTTTATTTCACCCGATGAATTTGCTGAAGGTGTTTTAGATAATGCAGGTGTTGGCCCTAACACTGAAATTGGAAGGCAACTCGGACTTGTAGGAGGAGAAGGAGAATTAGATGAAGTTAAAAATATTCTTATCAGTACGATTCAAGGTCAAGATGCTGCTACTTTAAGAGAAAGGATTAAAGCACTTGCAGAGGCAGGTGAAGAAATTAGTCAAGAAACACTTGGAGTGGATTATATTGAAAGGGAAATAGATAAAGAAAGCGGACGAGAAGGAGCAGGTCTATTTGGTATATTTCAACAAGCAGGTTTTAAAGGAACAGAGAATGAGTTTTATGATACTTTTTTCCCAGGGCAAAGCAAAGAAGAAGTAAAGGCTGAATTTGGAGATTTCGACATATTAGGAGGTTTAAATACTTCAAGTCCAGAGGCGGCCTTGAGTTCTATCGGAAGTTTTCTTGATACACCTTCGATACAATCACCTAATAGTTTTGCAGATTTTGGTAATAATACTACAATTAAAACTAAGAAATCAACTTCAGGTCAAAACTTCTTAGATGATTTCACCTCCGACTTCGGAGGAGATTTATTAGGAGGAGGAGGCGGTGGCTTTGGTGGTTTACCAGGTTTCGGATTCTAATTATGTCTAACAAAAGATTAAAAGCAGCATCAGCAGCAAAGAAAGCAAAGGACTCGCTAAAGCCTAATAAGCCTGTGAGAACTCCTAATCATCCCAACAAATCGCATATGGTCCTAGCAAAAGAAGGCGACAAAGAAAAACTAATTCGTTTTGGTGAGCAAGGTGCCAAAACAGCAGGTAAACCAAAAGCTGGTGAGTCAGAAAAGATGCAAAAGAAACGTGCCTCTTTTAAAGCACGGCATGGAAAAAATATTGCCAAAGGAAAAATGTCTGCAGCATACTGGGCTGACCGCGAAAAATGGTAGCATAAGTGTTATGCTCATTGTAGATGCACTCATTAAATGTTAAAAGGTGGTACATACGTAGAGGCAAAGCCTAAGAAAACTAGACAAGGTAATGGTAAACATTCAAAACCAAAAGGAACGCGAAAAAAATTACGAGGCCAAGGTAAATAAATAGTTTATAATTGGCTGAGATTTGTGTTTATCATGCACGATTTTTCGTCCGCTATTTGTATTGTAAAAAAGTACGAAGGTTTTAATGAGCGTGCATGTCCTGATCCTTTAACAGGAGCAGCTCCTTATACGATTGGTTATGGCTCTGAGTTTTATCCAGACGGATCACCAGTCCTAAAAGGACATCTTGTTTCTAAGAAAAAAGCTCTTGAGTATTTGCTTTCAGAATTAGATGTAATTGATGGTCAAGTTCAATCTCTTAATTTAGATATTGATTCTTGTATGCATAATGCGTTGCTTTCTTTTATACATTCAGTAGGATGGGATGCGTTTTTATATAGCTCAATTGTTGACGCCATTGAGAGAGAAGATTTTTCTGAAGTTGTACATGAATTTAACCGTTGGATCTTTGATGCAGAGCATAAAGTAATCGGAGGATTACTAGAGAGAAGACGTGAAGAAGCTGATTTATTTTTAAGTAATTGTGAGCGCTACCTTTGTAAAGCTCCTGACATTTTATTAAAAGCTTTTAGAGAATACGAGGCATCTCTTGCGCAAGTCAACGCTATTAGAAAATTTGAACAAAGTGTAAATCCTTATGTCTTATCCGAATTTGCAAATGAATTCGAATTAGGGACTAAACATTTTTTCCCTTTTCACCAAGATATTGAGAATGTCTTTTATGCTTTAGAGTAAAATTAAGAAAAGTGCAGGAGTTACATGGAAAATAGTTCTGAGACTAAAGAGTTTCATCTTCCTTTGGAGATGCAATTCGCAATGCGTAAAGCAGAAGTACACGCACAATCCTTAGACCGAGAGGAGCTAATCATCGCATTGCTTAACCTATACCATCAACGTTTAATGGAGTGGAATGCCCTGAAAGCTTTAATGGCAGAAGAGCAGGTCGATATTCAATTCGACATTCCTACTGATATTGAGCTTTCAGAGCTGACTACTTACATCATCCAGGATGAGTTAGACGAGGATGATGAAGACACTAAAAGTTTTTTATGATTTAATTTAAATTTCAATGAGTCTTTGCAAGTACCAGTTTGCTTTCTTTAAAGACTCAACTCCCCCTTTATGCCTCTCTCTCCATATATATTTCGCAATATTACCTTTCAGGTAACCTCTATATTCTTCTTCAGTAAGCTGAGCTTCAATTGATTCAATGCATTCGATTCCTGAAGCATTTGTATAATGCGGAGGATGGTTTACATTGTCGATAGAATCTTTAGTTGACCAAGGAACACTGCATATTCCTCCAGGACAGTCAGTTTCTACCGGATCAAACCACGACGTTTCATTGACTCCTGCATCATCTGCTCGTCCGGACCCATCTCCACCATCATCAATGAGCCTGTAACTCCGTTGGTTGCTCCCGCCGCCAGAGCTTCCTCCATGCTCGGTATGTAACCGGTTAGACCGGGCCTCGCCCCCGGAGCTTGTCCTGGTATCACTGGAGCCATCTCCTTCCCGATGTAAAAGCCCCTGTCCACTGAGGCTTGACTTCCAGGCATCCGAGCCACTTGTTGATCTGCCATTGCTTCCGGAGACATCAAGACAGGTTGGTTGTTCCCCGTTAGCCCCAGATTCTCCCTGTTGTATCCTTGTTCGCATGTTGAAATTCCGTTGTTGTATTGATCATACATCGGAACGTCTGAATAGTAATTATCAAGAAGTTGACCATTAGTATCACAACCTGTAACGCACCTTCTTACGTAAGGATTACTTCCCGCAAAGTTCTCGAGGAAACTCGTAGCTACGTCGTACATTCTATTCTTTGATTATGTCCTTTTATAATATTAACAGGCAGTAATTTAGACCTTGACAAGAATACAATCTACTTATTCAGCAGATGCACGCTTTCTCGAAGGTGATGATCGCCGCCTAAATAACGCTGCGAGAAGAGCTTTTCAACAAAGGTCTAATCCTGAGGTGGTTGAAGATAGAAATAGAAGAAGAGTAGCAAGTGCGAAAGCTGCTGGTGAATACCGAAAACTACGTAACTACGACGAACCAAACCTTGATTCACGCATACCAATCGGTAAATTCACGGTAAATGGTACTGAGCTGCCGAGCCTCCGTGGACGCAACTATGGAAAACCAGGCGCAGGTGGAATGATGGTAAGCAAGAAACCATCATTCCGTTTTGGACGGTTTTATGGATTCTAAACTTTAGAGAATACAACTTGATGAGGTTGTGCTTGATACTTACCTTTTCTATCCTGATAACTTACAAAACAAGGTTCACCAGACATAAATAGCAATTGTGTAATACCTTCATCTGCATAAATCCTATTAAAAAGCCCAGTGCAATTACTGATTTCTAAAGTAAGATAACCTTCCCAGCAAGCCTCAGCTGGTGTGATGTTAACCAGTATTCCTGAACGGGCGTAAGTTGACTTACCTACTGCAACTACTGTCACATCTCTTGGAAGCTTAAGCCTTTCTTTTGCAACACCAAGGCAATAACCGTAAGGAGGTAAGATAAAAAATTTACCCTTTTCATCTACGTGAAGATCCAAGGGTTTTAGAATAGACTCATCAAAATCTTTCGGGTCGCAAACACCTGCTTGAAGACCCCCAAATAAGAAACACTCTTTACTATCGAGACGAATATCATAGCCGTAGGAACCTAGTCCATAGCTAAGGATTTTGTTACCTTCTTCCTCTTTCACCACATGATCGACAAAGGGTTCGATCATTTTATTTTGTTTCGCCAGATCGCGAATTTGAAAGTCTGCTAACAGCGTCATATTCTGTGTATTGCTTAAAGAAAAGCCTAGCAAATAACTCTGCCCTTTTCAGAATAAATGTCGATAAATTTTTCGATGTTTTTTGTATTCACGCCGTGAGGAGGCATATAAACGATTATGGTCGTTGAAGTCTGCTTTCTTTCATCTACTCCTTGGCTCGTGTTTTTGATCATGACCGGACAATGTTTCAAAACACACATTGGAAAATCGAATATACGTTGGTCGTAACGAATCATGTCAGAATGATTGGTCATGAATAGCCCTTGTCTTATATTTCCTTTCATCCATTCACGATGCATTCGTCTAAACCATACAGCTTGCGACGAAGCAAGGGTTACTGATGCAGAGCGTGTTTTTTTCCAACGCTGCATTTTATGCTGCCAAAAGTAAGTGCCTCCGGGAGGAAATAAATAAATACTATCTGACCATGGCTGTTCATTTAAACCATCCATTGATGGTGTGTAGTACGAATCAGCACAAACATAACAGTTTGCCTTATCTGAGCTGGCTACATCTAAGTCAATACCACCCAATAATGCATGGGCACTTTGCACTAGGTCATAGTTTGATATCAATTCAAAATCTTCGTTCTCTACAAAAGGTCTCATTGAACAACGTCTTCCAGAGAATTTTCACTAGTAGTGTTATAACAAATTTCAAAATAACGAATTCCGTTTGTATCGTTAATTACATAAGCAGCTTTTTCAGTAGGATCAATCTTTTGTGCTGCCTCTAAAATTTTACGAAAAGTTTCCGCTAGTTCACCGTTGTCATCACGTTCACAGCTTTCTTCTGCTGAATGAACTTCTTTAAGTGTCATATAAAACATCGAACGCTCTTGGTTAGGCTGAAAGCACATCACGCCGGGACCTTCAAGCTCCCAGAATTTTACATATTGTTTTCCCAAATCAGCAAGAATTATCTTTACTGTTGTGTCCAACATCCTCGTCTTAGTAAGATCAGGCTCTTTGCCTAAAATACTAAGTAAAAGTTTTTCTCTTCTGTTCATTGGATTAAACCTTGACGACGTAATGAATCGAGGAGTTTAGTTTGAGGCTGGTAGATAACCACCATTTTTCCCAAGACTCCTTTTCTCTTGATGAGTTTACCATTTTCATCTTTAAGTTTTTTAAATTCAGAGGATCTAATCAAATACTCTGCAACACATCTCAGTCTTCGCTTAAGAGGCAGCTCTGCTTTTGGGAATTTCCCACAAATTGTATCGGGCTCTAAATCTCTAAATGCTATGCGCAACCTGTTTGCCAATGTCATACTTGAACTCTCATCCTCTTCTTCATAATTTTTTAAAATTTCTAGATATCTCTTGAGCTCGGGCGTAGCGAAAGACCCCTCAGGCGGTAAGAAAATTTCTATTTGACGTGCTAACGATTTAGGCAGCACCTCTGCATAGTTTTCTACAGTAACCTCGTCTATATCGAATCCGTAAAATCTATAGCTCATAATTTTGGATGATCAACATCATCGTCAGGTTTAGGAATATCTTTATAAAGCTCTCGGCCTCCGATGCCCTTATGGAGAATTTGTTTTTCTACAGGGTTTTTTGCAAAAGTTTGCACAAGGTTGTTCCAGGGAATTCTCAAATATCCTTTAAGCTTTGCGTCTCCGGCAACGTTGACATAATGAATACCTGATTTCCATCCTTTATTTTCGTTGTGCATGCCTATCTTTATCCAATTCCTTATAGTTTGTGGAGTTACGTGTAATCTCTTAGCACATATTTCAAGTGTGATGTACTCATCGGCGTGGCATCTTGGATCTAGTACATCAGTCTCTCCGTTTTGGTAACGGCTATGCCAAATACTATTTAATGCTTTGTTTACATTTTCAAGCTCAGTTCCGATTTTTTTAAGGCAGCGCGAGATTTCATCTGACATATCGCTTTTTATTTTTAATAATGCTAATCTATACACGAAGTAAATGTCTAGTATGCAAGAAAAAATCCCTTCCAGCACTCCTGCTCAGGCACAAGAGCTGCCACAATATGAACAGAGCCTTCAAGAACCTATGTTTAATCCTGAAAACATTGAAGCATTGAAGGCACGCGCACGAGATCTTGCGATTCAGCAAGCAATTGCAGCTCGTGGTATGCAGCCACAATCAAATCCGACGCCTCCTCCACAGATTGCCCAGCCCCCACAAGCTCCACCTCGTCCTCAGCCACTTCCGAGACAAACATACCAACAACCCGTGCCAGAACCTAATGTTGTTTATCTACGGCGTAATTTAACCATAGCAGAAGTTCTGTTGATTTTGGCACTGTCAACGGGAATTTTGGCAGGAGTCCAATTTGCTTGGGGATTTTCTACAGATATTTTATCTCGTATTGAGATTAGGGAAAAATAAAAGATTTATAATTGTAACAGAACTTGCTTGATTTTCGGTGGCTAATAGAAAAATTACGGAGATGCCCAGTATTGAGGGTGGCTCTATTGTTGATGAGGATCTGCTTACAGTCGTAGCTGTTAACGAAACAGATCCTTCTTTACGTAATAAGAAATTTCAATTTGATGAGTTAGTCGTTTATCTGGATCAGTACTTCCAGAATACTAGTGGCAACACATTTTCAGGAGATATTATTGTTGGCGGCAACGCAACAATAAGTGGGTTAACTACTACATCTGGAATTACAGTCACCCATGCTGCCACCGTTTCTGGCCTGACTGTACAGGATGATGCAATTGTTTCCGGAACTATTAGTGGAGGTATTGTTTCAGGTAATACTTCGTCTTTTAACCAATCTGAAATTCAGATCGGCACAATTGTAACCCTTACTGGCACAACCTTCACTTATTCAACAGGTGTTGTAACTTCTTTTTTTTCAGGAGCAGTTATAACAGGTGATACAATTAATGCTTTAAATTTTGCAACTTCTAATTTTACAGCAGCTTATATTAGCGGCGGAACTGTTACAGGAATCTCTGGCGAATTTGGAACTTTAACAGCGCAAAGTGTTACGTTAAGTGGAGTTACTGTCACTGATGCACTTACAGTAAGTGGTGCTCTTGGTGTAAGCGGACTTTTAACTGCGTCAGGTGCTTATATAACAGGAACAATAACTGGCAACACTATTACTGGAAATTCCATTTATGGCACAAGTGGTATCTTTACATATGTATCAGGCACAACTATTACTGGCGATTTAATTTCGGTAACTAGTGGAGTATATGCTCACGTTTCAGGAGCAACCATTACAGGAAATAATATTTCAGGAGCAGGGGGACAATTTGCACACCTTTCAGGTGCGACAATCACGGGAGATGCAGTTTCAGCAACTGTAGTCACAGGTGTGTCGGGAGTGTTTACAAATATTTCCGGAACTTCCGGAGTATTTACTAATATCACCGGCACTAATATTCAATCAAACCGTATGGATGTTGAGACGGGAGTCTTTCAAGACTTAACCGCTGTCAACATGACTTTCCAAGGAGATCAAACAATTAGTGGAAATTTCACGGTTATTGAAAATCAAGTAATCAGTGGAAATCTAAGGGTCGTAGGAAATATAACAGGCGAATCAAATTTAATTATTGAACAAACTGGATTTATCGAAAATATTGTAAGTTCAGGAATTATTTCCGGCTCGACAATCAATGGGAATTTAGTTCAAGCAAATTCAGGCGTCTACACTTACTTATCTGGAGCCACCATTACCGGAGATTTAATCTCAGGAACGAGCGGTGTATATACCTACGTTTCGGGTACAAGTATTACTGGAGATACGATTCAAGCAACTAGTGGAATTTTTGTAACAGGTTCTTTCACAGATCTTGAAATAAGCGGTTTAGTCTCAGGCACTAGCGGCGTCTACACTTACTTATCCGGAGCCACCATTACCGGAGATTTAATCTCAGGAACGAGCGGTGTATATACCTACGTTTCGGGTACAAGTATTACTGGAGATACGATTCAAGCAACTAGTGGAATTTTTGTAACAGGTTCTTTCACAGATCTTGAAATAAGCGGTTTAATTTTAAGCACAGGATTGTTTGCTTCTGGTACAGAAAGCGAGCCTTCGATTACTTTTGTTGATGATACAAATACTGGTTTTCATAATGCTGCTGCAAATGAAGTTCGCATTACAACCAATGGTACTGATCGTTTGACTGTTAATGATACAGGCCGGGTGGGTATCGGTACGACAGATCCTGTAGGCCTTTTAACATCTTCAAAGACTGTAAATGGTGGTGAAGGCGGCGTACTCGTTATTCAAAATACGGGCTTAGGAGTTGGTACATCGGTTGCACTGTACTTAGTTCCGAATAATGGCGGCGGAAACGATCTGCTGAGAGCAGCATCAATCAAGGCGCGACAAACGATTACTGGTAATTATGCAGATCTTGGCTTTTTTACTTCATTAAGTGACACTCCAGTAGAAAGGTTAACAATCACCTCCGAAGGTAAAGTCGGAATCGGTACGACGGATCCTAGTCAAAAACTAACAGTCTTAGGCGGCAATATTTTGATCGATAGCAATAGCAAACTTTTCTTTGGTACAAGCGATTCTGCTGCTATCGAAGCGAGCGGAAGTGATGGAACGTCTGGAATACGTTATATGAAGTTTATAGTTAATGACGAAAAAATGCGTATCAACTCCGACGGCAACGTCGGAATCGGTACATCGAGTCCTGGGCAAATCCTTACTGTAGAAAATAACAATAATCCTGCTATTTTACTAAATAATAGCAATTCATCTAATGCTTCCTCCAGGTCATCGAGAGTAGCTTTAAACGTAGGAGGAAGTTTTGCAGCAGGAATCCGAGCAGCAGTTCCAGCTAGTGGGACTGCTTCAGATGCAGATCTTCAATTCGGATCTGGTGGAGACACAACATTTTCGAGAATGGTAATCAACAGCGACGGCTTCGTTGGCATCGGGACGACGGGTCCTGATGAATTGCTTCACATACAAGGCAACGTCGCTGAATTTAAGGGTACAAATACAAACCCAATTGATGTAACTGCTGGAACTGAGCAGGTTTTCAAGTTTGGAATTGAAGGACAAAAAAATAATGTTTATGGACCTGCTGGCTCTATTATTTTTAGGCAAGATGGTAGCACTTGGTCTACTGTATCCGCCAATCAAAAACCCACAAGAATTGAATTCTGCACACAAGATAGTACAGCTACTGATACATCTGAAACGCCACGTCTTGTCGTAGATCAAGACGGCCAAGTCGGAATCGGGACGACATCCCCACCGGTAACATTTGCTGTTGCTTCTCCAAATACCAACACAACAGAAACCATAGCGGAATTTGGCAATCAAACTATTGCTGGTGGATTACAGATTGAAACCAATGGAAATTTAGATTGGGGTTTCAACGCAAGAAATAGTCGAAACCTTACTTTTAGCACAAATCAAACCGAAAGAGCCCGCATCAACAGCTCCGGCAGGCTGCTTGTTGGTACATCTACTGAGCGTATTACAGGATTTGGAATTATCCCAAAAGCGCAGATCGAAGGGGCAAATTCAGTTACAGATGCTGCCCAGTCTATTATTCTTAATCGAACTGACAGTTTTGGACCACGATTTATACTTGGAAAAAGTAGAGGCAATGCCATAAACTCTAATACGATTGTTGTAGAAAACGACGAGCTAGGTAGTCTTTATTTCTGTGGTGCGGATGGTACTGATTTAAGTACTGTAGGAGCAAGCATCACCGCAAATGTGGACGGCACCCCTGGCGCTAACGACATGCCGGGACGCTTGGTATTCTCTACCACCGCTGACTCAGCAGCCACCCCAACGGCGCGGATGACCATCGACTCCGACGGTAACGTCGGAATCGGTACGACGGCTCCTGGCTATGCATTAGAAGTATTGAAAGCTTCCCCTACTTACAATAGGGTTGCACAGTTTAGTTCCAACTCAACTGTTTCTCTAATAGCATTTGGCGGTTCAAATGGAACAGGGGAAAATGCTCCCGAAATAGGTCAAGATAATTCGACACTTGTATTCAACACACAGAACCAAGAACGTATGCGCGTTGATGTCAACGGCCTCGTCGGAATAGGTACGACGATTCCTACTGCTTTGTTACATCTAGCAGCTAACGCGCCTTACATAACATTTGAAGATAAAGACAATAATCAAGATTGGCAGCTCCAAGCTACTGCTTGGTTTGCCCTAAGGAATCAAACTACAGCTTCAGAACTTTTGCGTGTTACTTCCGACGGTAACGTCGGAATCGGTACGACGGCTCCTCGAGTAGCTCTGCAAGTTAACGGTGACGATGTAACACTAGGCGGAACATTAGGAACAACAGATTCAACGCTTGACATTGTTTCTGATGAAGACGCCAATAATGGTTTCACTGCTAGGCCCGGCATAGTGTTTAGAGGCCCTTACGCTACCAACAATGCTGATAGATACAGCCATGCAGCTATTTTTTCCTTAAAAGAATCTAATACACAAGGTGTCCAATCTTCGTCTTTAGTATTTGGAACTAATAAAACTGGAGGCCTTGGCGTATTAGAAAAAATGCGCATCACCTCCGACGGCTTCGTTGGCATCGGTACGACGAATCCTGAAACGATACTCACCATAAGACCAGGTTCATCTGCACTCTCAACTATTGGAGGTCGTTCGATAAACTACGGTGCAAATCTTGAATCCACTTCTGGTCGCAGTGGTTTTCTTGTACGAGTAAACAATAATTTTACAGGTAATGATGACAATGCGGGATTTCAGTGGTTATTTCCATTTGATTCGGGCGGAAGTTCAGATTACAAAGTTTACAGGTCTGCGACAGGCTCAACACTTGTAGACAAGTTCTGGGTTAATCAAGGAGGCGGAGCTTACTTTGCTAACAACGTCGGAATCGGGACAACCGCTCCTGCTACCAAGCTAGATGTTGAAGGAGCTACGACAATTACCGCAAGCAGCACGTCTGCCTTATTCATTAGGGATAACAATGTAGATAGCAATGGACTGAAGCTTTTTTCGGATTCTGCGGGAGTGTCGCAGATTGATGGTGGATACGGACAGCTGGCATTACTCACTGCCGCTAGCGAAGCTGCCCGCATCGATAACAACGGCAGGCTGTTGGTGGGGACGTCTACTGCAACTACTATTTTTGGCGCAACCAGTGCATTGCAAGTAGCTGGCTCAAGCTACGATACCGCTTCAATCAGTTTGCTAAGGACTGGTGATGACACTAATGATGCTTCTGCGCTTTACCTTGCGAGGAAAAGAACAACAGGGATCCTTGCAAACGGGGATCGAGTTGGTGTGATTGCTTTTGCTGGCAGAGACACTACCGATCTTAATACACCACTGGCAACCATTCAAGCATACGTAGATGGCACCACTGGCTCCAATGACATGCCAGGCCGCCTCATATTCACTACCACTGCCGATGGAGCAAGCAGCACGACGGAGAGGATGCGCATCACCTCCGCAGGCAACGTCGGTATCGGTACATCGAGCCCTAATTCCTTTTTGCAAATTGGAGGTGGGTTTGCCAATACTTCTGCTTATGTTACTTTTGGCAAAAGATATACAAATACTGAGTCAACTTTTCCTTTTATTGGCCATGGAGCAAGCGTAAATGGTGACCCGAATAGTTTAGGGCTAGGCACAACAAGTGCAAACGGGTTTATTAGATTTTATACAGGATCAGCTGCTCCTTTTAACGATGGAAATGAACGCCTACGCATCACCTCCGACGGCAACGTCGGAATCGGTACGACGAATCCTGTCGCTCTTTTAACTTCTTCAAAGGCTGTAAGCGGTGGTGAAGGCGGCGCAATTGCAATTCAAAACGCAAGCGCGGGAGTAGACACAACCGCTGCCCTTTACTTAGCTCCGAACACTGGAGCTGGAAACAATCTGGCGAGAGCGGCATCAATCGTATCCCGACAAACCACAAGTGGAAATTTCGCTGACTTAGAATTTTCAGTTTCCAATGGAGCAAATCCAGCGGAAGCCATGCGTATCGCCGCCGACGGCTTCGTCGGTATCGGTACGACGGATCCTGGGAGAAACTTGACTGTTGATGGAGGTACAGGAACTATTATTGCTGCTTTCCAGTCAACAGGTACAGGGTGTGGTTTTGGCTTGAAAGATGCGACGACTTCAGCTGATAACACTGTTACAATTCGCGCAATAGGTAATGACTTAGTCTCTCATGCGGGTGGCCAAGAAAGGATGCGCATCGACAGCGGAGGCAGGCTGCTTGTTGGTACATCTACTAGTCAAGACGTAGCAGGAAACTTTGGAGCTACTTCTACATCTAATATTCAAGTAGTAGCAAGTTCAACATTTGCTGCATACTCCGCTATTTCCAAAAAGAATGATGCAAGCGGTCCGCTTTTAGCTTTGGCATCGTCTAGAAGCAATTCTATTGTACAACAAAACGACAGATTAGGAGAAATTCGTTTTGCCGGTTATGACGGAACAGATTATCAGTCAAACGCTGCTTTAATCAAAGCTGAAGTAGACGGCACACCTGGCGCTAACGACATGCCAGGCCGCCTTGTATTCTCCACCACTGCTGACGGAGCAAGCAGCCCGACGGAGCGGATGAGGATTGGCAACGCCGGAAATATTTTAATGGGGACAAGCTCAGCAATTATCAGCGGTTT
>Ga0208794_1000668_pt1 | contig 19606 bp, 26 predicted proteins | sample 32_taG_FD_184106 | JGI IMG/M metagenome (GOLD analysis project Ga0208794, IMG submission 184106) | Marine viral communities from the Gulf of Mexico - 32_GoM_OMZ_CsCl metaG (SPAdes) (version 2) | ecosystem: Environmental > Aquatic > Marine > Oceanic | place: Atlantic Ocean: Gulf of Mexico... | reverse complement strand
ATGATGTCAGCAAACTGTTCAGGAGTGCGCCCTGTAAAGGGATCATATTCTACTTCAAATTCAACAGATAATCTGACTGTAAGAATTGGTTTGGACACGATGAATTGCGTTAACCCATTTATTATATTACTTATCTAATAAACGTTCTAGGTTATCGGTACCTGAACGTTCGTATTGACCAAGTTTATCTTGAATCAATGTGGCATAAGAGATTGCAGCTTCTACCATTTCTTCTGCCTCTAAGGTGCTTGTTAGACTTTGATTGGCTAGCATGCCAGCAACAATGGTGGTCACCTGGAATTCTAAGCGACCACCAAGAAAAGCGTTAAGAGGCGTGCCACCTTTTGTGAAATGATCGAGGATGTAATAGATATGTTCCTCGAAATTTTTAGAGTTCATGACACGCCTATTGATATTGTTTTAGCTTAGCTCACTGTATTCTCCTGACTGTACCAATAAGCCCTGGACGCATTGCGGTGGTAACGCTGAGCATTAAGCATTTTAATTCGTTTTTCAAATAGTTCAATCAAATGATCATTGGTTGTTGGTTGATCAATTAATTTTTCGATTTCGATTTCTTGTTGGAGGACATCAAGTTGTAGCTTGATATCCTCTACAGCATCAAGATGACAAGTTTGTTTAAGAACAGCGTCAGCTTTATTAATAGGAGGCGTTAAAGAATCATAAAAACTTTTCTGCAGAGACGGGTGTCGGTCATTCCAATTAATCATTGTTTTGAAGGATGCGCTTTGTTGTGATGCGATAGGAAGGTTTGACCGTGACTCCTGGGGGTAATGCCTTACCACTTTCGTAGGCGGATTGGATTGCGTCGGGATTCGGTACGCGCTCATGTTTGACCTTTTGATCTGACCGAAGGATGTCTTCCCCATTGATGTCCTTATAAACTGTAGTGGTTGTGACCTCTTTAAACATAGCGTATTTGGCCTGGTCTTCTGGGGACCAATCCTCAACATTAGAAGTAATTTCGACTTTATTTGTGGATAGAGGCGAGACTTTAAAAGCGTAACGTTTACCAGAGATGGTATTATCGGTAGCGAAACCACGACGCCTTAGTTCTTTAAGGAGTGCTTTTGTGGAATCAATTTGCGACTGATGATGTTTGATGGTGGCATCAAGTAATGCTTTCTCTTCCTTGCCGATGGCAATGAGTGATTCATTTTGTTTGATGTAGTAATGAAGGCCATCAATCTTTTCAGAGGCAAGGTTAGCCGTTGCTTCCAATTCAGCAAGGGCAATTTCTTTTGATTCAGGAGTAAGCAGATCAAGGCTACGAGTGAGACCAGCATGATGTGCGTATAGCTCTAGGGTATTGAGCTTATGGAGTTTGGAAGAAACGTTAGTAAGTGTCATTAGATCAAAAAATAGATGTGATGTAGTTCATAGCCATGGCGACACCAAAGGCTACGAGACCTGATGCTACTTCACGAATGAAGTTACCAACGACGGATGCGATGAAACCGAACATGATGCAATGAGATAAAAGTGTGCAGAACGATAGGACTTACACCAATGGCTGCCTATGAATCACTTGAAAGCGTGACTGATATGAGGCAGTGAGGTTAGGGGGAATGGCACAAAACCATTTTCTAACATGGCATCAAAGAGTGTCCATACATCATGTTGTGTGTAGTTCTCTTCTGGCTTGTAGTGACGCCAACGATCAAGCGTTGCCATCTCTCCATCTTTTGTCCAGATGACCTGAAACTTACCGTTGGGCTGACCGGTTTCAGGTGGGATGTAGTTCCAAGCTGTGACCTTGGATGCGACATGACCACGGCAGGATTGGATTAGGTTACTGCGCTTGGATAGTAGTTGACGGTAGTTTTTAAACCATGAGATGTGTTTGCAGGTTGGTTCATAGCCTGGTATGACTTCTTGAATTTGATCTATAAGACGTGATTGTTGCTGGAAAGAACCGCAGCTGCAGTAGGGCTTTGCTGCTTCTGGCTTTTGATTTTCTGATTGATCATCAGCCATTTTAAGTTCTTGGCGACCAACGAATTTACCATCAGGCGAGACAAGGTAACCAAGGTTGAATTGGTTAAGTGCTGCTGTGACTTTATCTTCCATATCAAGCATGGAGAATTTATCTGCCCAGCGTTTTTGCATGACAGCTTCTGGCAGTTTACTGGAACCTTGAGATTGATAAGCCCAACCTTTGAACATGACGTAACAATTGTTACGCCAGATACTTGGCCCACGGTAGTTAGGTCCAAGGTAAGAAAAGAAGTCTGGTGTTCTGGCTGTAAATTCTTTGAATGCAGTAATGATTTTATCGATTGGATAAGACTGTGTGGTCCCATCATTCCTTGTGACAATAACTTGATTGTCATTAAGATGTGTACCAGCAAAGCCGGTGTCATCAAAGTCTGGAAATGCTCTGAGAATATTGTTTCGTGAAAAGATCAGAAGTTGACCTTCATTGAGTGTGGTGGATGTAGTTGTCATTAGAATGAAATTAAATTGAATGAAAGGGATGACGTTAACTTTTCAAGAATGCCCAGAAGAAGAGTTCTGGAAAGTCAAGATGGAACGTCAGATCGAGGATTGTAAATCCCTGGAGGAACTCCGCGAGATGGCGAAGCTCCTCGTCAGGATAGCAGCGACTAGACAGGTTGTCATCAAGGGCCTCATTAAAGACGCCCTTGACAACATGGATCACTGGCAGTTTTCAGAATCAGAAGGCTAAATCTGCACCATAGCTGTCTTTGCTTGGAGGAAGGACTTCAACCTCTGCCGGTACGGCTCGGGATTGTGGAAGAATTTCAACTCCTTCCTGGATCCCATACGCACCGCCAAGCCGATTAGCGTCTTGCTTGGAGTGTTGGTTGATGTAGTCGGAGTACATCTCTTGGAATTTCCAGGTTGATTCACGGTCTTCATCAGGGATTGAAAGGTTGTCCATGGATTCCAGTGCTGCATCCTGATTGGAGTAATCAGGGATGTCGAATGATTCAACGGCACAGATCTCAACGTTGTTGTTACCACGCATGTCACTGGACAAGGTAGGAATAAACACAGTTGTGGAATAAAACTGCTCGTTGTATTGCATTGGCACTTCAGTGTCTAACACTTTGGATAGACACTTGGACATTTCCTTTTCAAACAAACGAATCTTTTCAGATACGTCAGTGCCATTAAGACCTTTAAGGGTAAGAACCATGGGGATCTTGTGAGCCCGCTTGTTTTCTTTGGTAAGAATATAAATCAGGTATTTAGTACGCACGCTGTACTTGCGCTTGTACATTTCATTTTTACTGCTAGCTAAATCAGCAGCTGCTTTATCTGCTTCAAACAATTCTTTAACACGGTCTTCTTCAAAAGTACCGATGATGGAGCGCATACCGAATTGTTCTTCTACCATTAGTGGTGAACGCAGAAGGATTTGTACGCGAGGCACTTGGAAGTTAAGACCTAATTCCTTACTGGTGTTTGGCGGCATACCAAACGTCTGCTCGTAATCAAAGATGACTGAACCTTTGTCGAAGTCAGATTCTTTAGCTGTCCAACCGCAGTTGTCCAGGTCTGAGTTACGGACAAACCAACCGCGTTTCTTTGATTTGTTGAGCGGTTGAATCGTAACGAGTGGCTGGTAACCACTAACGAAACGCTTGTCATTGAACATCGCAAAGCTATCGAGCTTGCGTTTTGCGAGAGCCGAGGTCATGGTCAGAGTTGGTTCGAGGTGTTGTTCTGGGTCTTACACCAAAGGTTGCCCAGGTAAGTGCAGATAGTTTAGCTCAGAATGGAGCTTCTATCATGTCACTGGCTGTTTCTTCTTCCTGTGTACTGAATCCCCAGGCTGGAGCCTGCGGTTCTTCTGGATTATTCCAGAGGGATTTGGGCTGTGAGTCATTGGCCATGTTGGTTGATGGCTTAATTTCATTGGTTGCCGTTGGCTTGGGTGCCAACGTCATGGTGTTGATGTTGATTGTTGTGTTGTATTTAATATTGTTACTGTCATCTTTCCAAGAGCTGGTTGCGATCTTGCCAGAGACTGTCAGACCTTTACCTTTGTGGGTCATGTCTGCCATCCATGTGGCATAGTTTGCACGATCATCTGCTTTGTTGATAGCAGTGAGATTAAACAAATCGCTTTGCCCCTTGGAACGCATCACTGACAGGGTTTGGTTGGTGATGATGTAACCAGATTCTGTACTACGGAACTGGCGTGGATCTGCATGATCGATGTCTTTAATGCAACGACCAGAGAGGATGATTTGATTCAGCAAAGGAAATTGACCATTGGGAACAATGATCCAGTTGCCATCTTGCAAACTGTAAGTTCTTGTATCAAGATCATGGCGCAGCTTGGCACCTGCAATGTAAAGGTGTTGACCTTTCTGTACCATCTTGAGGAACTTGTCTTGATCCTTCCAGATGCGGTACTCAACAGGCGTATCGACATTGCGTTTGCCTGTTGCTGGGATTGTCAGTTGACACTTGACGATGGTACGTGATGCATCGATGTACTCCTGAATGGGAGCTTCAGCTGCGATCACGGTGACAAAAGCTTGGTTCATGGTTAGTAGTTAGCTTGCAGTTGAAAGTTGGACTCACTGGGACTTACACCTTACGGTTGCCCAGTATTAGTGTGTTGAATACCAAGTGTATCCAGTCTTGGCATCACCTTCGATTGGACAGCGGAAGTTAAAGAACTGTCCAGCATCAGGGAATGCATTCAAGATGATGGGTACAACTTGTTGCTCTAAGCCTTGTTTACAAGAGAGCTGTACTTCATCATGAATAAATCCATGTTGATGCCAGTGATGTCCGTAATAGAAGCCAGCATCTTCCATGGCTGTATGGATGTTGATGACAACTTGTTTCATGATGACAGCACCAGCTGCTTGCAATAAAACATTTAATGCTTTGAAGTCTGACCTGCAATAAAGAGGACGACGATCCAAGCCAATCAAATGTCCCCTGGATACAAGTGTTTCTGCTAGTTGCTTCTTGAGTTTCTGTAACGCGGGCACCCCAGAGAAGAAGGAGTCAATGGCTTGTTTGCCAAGTTTTTTGAGATGATCTGGGTTTGTTTCATTTGGATCCACGATGCTACCCGCCTTAATATGACCAGCGCCATAAAGTACAGCGTAGAGAAGACGTTTACTAATATCCCTTGTTTCGACACCAAATTTCTCCTGGTTGTATGTGTGGATATCTATTGAATCATCAATGACAACATTTGCATACTCTCCTTGATCCCATAGTGCAAGGTAACCAGCAAGACATCTAAGTTCTAATGCTTTGGCATCGCATCCTATCAAAGTAAAACCATCTGGCGCATGAAATAGTGAACGACATTCTTTGCCATAAGGAGAGTAACCAGCTGGGATTTGTGCAGTGTTTGGATTGCGATGACTGCAACGACCGGTAATACATCCATTAGTAATGACATCACCATGGATTGTGCCCGTTGGCTTGACGAGTTTGAGCCAGCCGTTCTTACCGTCTTTGATTTGACTTAGCCTCTTGTTGACTAGCATGTATTCAGATAATGGTTTTGCTTCTGGATACGGCAACTTTTCTAAGACATCATCATTGAGGACAGGGTTGCCTTTTTCTGTTATGTCTTTTGGTTGCCAGTTGTATTTATCTTTAAGACGCTGAACAATCTGCTGCCTGGAACCAGGGTTGAATTCTTCTATATGGACTTTACGGAATGGTTGCCCTTTGATGTAACCACGCTTGGCGTTGTTGACTTTAGGAGTAAACCATTCCTCATGTTCAACAGGAGGGAAGAGTTCTTTTAGTTTGTCTTCGAGTTCTTTCTTTCGTAACTCCAAACCATCCACGAAATCAAGACATTGATCAACATCAAATGGAAAGCCAGATCGAATTTGTCTTTCAATGTAATTAGCCAAGTCGTGCTCAAGTTTGAAAGCTGACTGAGCCACTGGCTGACGCGTGATGTGTTCGTAGAGTTTGGTTGTGACGTTGACATCTTGGATGCAGTAGTCAAGCATCTGCTGTGAGTATTCAGAAAAGTCTTTGAAATCAATCTTGTAGTCACTGAGTCTGTAGCCCCAGGCTTTAAGAGAAGCTGATCCTCTGAGACCTGGAGGCACTTTGTGATACTCGTCTGAATCGAGATCATAGAGTTTTTCTTTGGGCCAGATAAGTCTGGTGCAGATGAGTGTGTCAAGGATTTGCTGTTGTTTAGAAAGAGCAGAAGGAAATAACTTTTTAATGACAGGAATGTCATAAAAAATTATGTTGTGACCAATAAGACAATCGGCGTCAGCGATAAGAGCAAGAGCATCATCAATAGAATCAGGCCCGTAAGTAAGAGTTTGTTTTCGTGCGACATCGTATAAAACGATGCAAAAGATTTCTGTAACATCATCATAGAGGCCATTGCTTTCTAGATCAAAAACGTACCATTTTTCAAAGGAGTTTGGCTTCAGGGGAAATAGTGAGTCCTTTACTGGCAAGATCTTTATCATTCTGATTGATCCAGTTTAATACACTCATTGCACCAGTTTTGTTTGGAGAGCAGAAAGCTTTCCCAACTTCTAATGCAGTCACAGCCCTGGATAATTCAAAACAATTGTCTTCTACGTTACAGGTAATAGCGTAGGGCAGACCGCTGACGGTAGCGGTGATCAAGTACGACACAATGAAAAAGAAAGAACAGACAAATATTATCTGTTCTTTCCGGATATGCAAGAGGTTATTTAGAATATCCTGACCATTTCCCCTGACGTTTACGTAGGCTTAACGCTTTACTTGCATCAGATCCTGCCCGCTGAGGGGCATGGACAAGTAGTGCAAATGGCTTGTCACCAAAACAGTGGCTATCATCGTGATCGATAGGTAAGCCCATGTCAGCAGCTTGATCTTCTGTGTAGACAACATAAGCTATGCGTTTGAACTTGTGAGCATAGCGCGGAATAAGGTGGTCAAGATTACCACCAACTGAAGCAGTGAGATAGAGGTTATTAGGAATAGATTCAAACGAGTTGAGCCAGAAATTAAGTTGCTTGGTGTAGCCATAAAAATTCATGTGAGGAAATTGTTTGGCGACACCAAGCCAAGCTTTGAAGTAAAGCTCAGACCAGAAGTCACCAGATTCATGGATGCGGCATAGGTCAAAAGACTTACGCGTTCCAAGTTGATCGTAGATTGATTGACCAATAAGTTGTGTCATCTGGGATACAGGATTATCACCAGAATATAAAGTTTCTTTTAATAAATTCCAGTTGTACCAGCGTGCATCACGACAGTTTTTACTGCGTGCTTCTGACATCGCAGCAAAGCAACGGTACTCAAGACCGATTGCGTTAGCAGACTGCGGTAGATCAAAGATTTTACCTGAGTCTCGATCTGAGAATGTTTTGCAATGTCCAGCGTTAGGACATGAGTACCCAGCTGGTAGTGAAAAAATGAGGCGTTTGCCGAGCTTGGCATTACCTGTTGAAAACTTGAGGTTGTGCATGATGTAATGTGATGTGAAATAACTAGGACTTACACCAAAGGATGCCTAGGGTTTAGACTAAAAGAACGTTCACTAGCTATGGCTGTTTCTTCTAGTTAAAGCTAGCGCATTAACTCAGGAGTGGAACGGGTCCTGAGATATTGACGAGGAACTATCATGACTGAATGTCTTTGCTATCGGGGGATTCGCTATCAGCGTTCTCCTGTTGAGGTTCGCTATCTTTTAAATCTTCGTTCACGCTTAGATAAACTCGAACGAGATCTATACCGAGACAAGCCAACAACTCATTCTGAATATCAAGCTGTTGCTTGATAGCATCGAGTTCTTCATGGATGTCTTGATGATGGAACCGTAAAGGCTTCTGGATTAATTTCCGAAGCCTTTTTCCTTTTTTAGCCATGATAATTAATCGTCGCGAACATGTGTCCAACTTTTCCTATGGATAATAGACATGATGCAGTTCTTACTCATGCCTGTAATGGTCATTAGATGACGAACACTTACACCATTTTTGTGGCGTGCTCGAATCATCTTAACATCTTTCTCGGTAAGGATTGCTTCTGTGTTGTTAACACCTGGAAGAAACTTTGAGGTTCCCTTTGCTGCACAGGATGCATTGCAATAAGGGCCGTCTTTCTTTGTCTTGATGCGATAGGTTTCACGCGACTGTGCGCGTTCGAATTTGTTGCCGCAGTATTTGCAGACAACAACAACCATTGTGCGGGCCATAAAAGAAAAGAATTGTAGTAAATTATTAATGTGATTGATTCATCATGAGTGATCAGTGTGTTTTGGTACTAACCAGCCAAGAGCTTCAGAGATAATAGGAAACTCTTTACAAAATACATCTTGGATAGCAGATGCTAGTGCTCTGTGCTCCAGTTGTGTACCAGCTTCTGTGCGTAGCTGGATGTAATGGATCCAACTGCGTAGTGTACCTTGCATGTACAACTTAGTTGGTGATGCAAGTGGCAGAACAAAGCGTGCTGATTCTTTGGCGACACCAAGGCTGACCATCTCTTGGTAAAGATGCTCAGCGTCTTCAAAGTGAATTGCCATCTTGCGGTAAAGGTCAGCAAGCTGTGGCTTGCCTAGTTTTTGCACGAGAGTATCCGTTGAATTCTGACGATTCTTAGGATCTTGTGCCCGCAGTTGAGGGATTTCAATGCGCCCAATTTTATTGGTGTTGGCATAACGCTGGCTGAACTCTTGGAAAGTAAAGCTGCGATGTCTAAGGATCTGTGGTGCAATACCCCTGGTCGTTTGAATCTCCATAGTCATGGCCGCCATTTCGAATGGCGACCAGTGCTTATGTTTGATGAGATAGTTGAGCAGCTTGGGAGCTGTTTCCATGTTGTCTTGATTTTGTGGGGCAGAGACTCTTGCCATTTTGACAATCATTTCTTCTGCCCTGGGAGTGGACCAGATGTGATGGACTTCAGACATTAGAAAACACAGATGGATTCGATGGTGTCAGTAATCATGCGCTCATAGTCTTTTTCATGTTCAAGACGTGCTTGCGTAAATTCTTCTGTCCGTTCACTGCCATCAAATTTGACAGTGACATACGGATGACTGGCTTTGCGTATGTTGGTTTTATAGGTAATGGCTACGACAACACCACGCTTAACGGGCATTGCTTTGGGTGCATTACCTGTAGCAGAGAACGGACTTAATTTGCGGATGACACGATCACCAACCGCAAAACGCAAAGGCTTTGGTTTAGGCATTAGATTAAAGTGAAGTTAAGGTAGGAGCGGCGGGACTTGAACCCGCATGAGCTTTACAGCTCGACGGATTTTAAGTCCGTTCTGTCTACCAATTCCAGCACGCTCCCGACCTTGGTTAGCTTAGCTGAGATTCCCGTTGTTGCAAGGCATTTCCAAATGCTTCTCGTTTTGAGATTTTAAATTAGGGATACTCATTTGTTTTTAGGGCAATTGTATTGTAAATTGTGTTGAATCATTGTGAGTGCCGAATTAATATCAAGGGCATCACCATCATAGATACAATCTCCTACCGTGATAGTGTAATACACCAAACAGTTAGAATTTGATTGACGAATTGTAATATCAATCATTTGTTTTTCCAGTCAATAATAGAATTAACTAAATCAATAAGACAGGCAGATCGACCTTTGGTGGGTTCAATGAAGATTTTATCCCACCAGTCAGATACAATGTCATACAGTTCTTGTTGTTCTTCAGTCATCAGTTGTCCTCTTGTGTGTTGGTGGGTTGCATGGATTGAAGTGATAGCAAGAAATCATATTGATAGTAGTAACTAGGACTTACACTTTCGGTGTCTCCTGGAGGCGGCGTTACCTACCGGATGCCTAGACTTGGTTAGCTTAGCTGAGATTCCCGTTCTTGCAAAGCATTTCCAAATGCAGACTCAACTTGAGATCGTTGCTGATCATCAAGTCGTTTGTTTGCAACATCAGCAATCTGTACAACGTGCATCATGCCATTGTCAATCTTGAGCTGGATGGTGTAACGAGGCTTACCTTCAAGCATGGCAAGCACAATCAAGTGCTTGAACTTCTTGATACCTTCTGCGTAGCTACTAGAGCCAACACAGTTACGTACAGCTTGTCCCCACTGTGACAGCTGGTGAGTGTCACGAGGCTGGATGAATGTAAAGCCATTGGCTTTGACAGGTTGCGGAAACAACTTCTGAGGTAGATCAATGTTGGGATTACTGATCTTCCAAGTTTCTGCCATCAAGTGGTCGTGCCATTCTTGATGTCGCCAACGACGAGGCATGGGGTTAAGCGGTACGTAATTGTCATCCTGGTCATGTGTTTTGTTATAGGTAAGTACTTGATTCAACATAGACAATGAGTCATCAATGTTACGTAAGTCAAACTTCCATGTATTTGTATTATCATCTGTGTAGTAAGAACTGATTGTTCCGTTATTACTCCGTTCTGTTACACGTTTGATTTCTTCTGAACGGTAACGTTCAATCATGTTGAGCATAGATTCAGACTTGATGTGTTCTCTGACCCATTCGCCTGCAAAGCTAAGTGCATGACGGCAGAAGTTAAGATCAACTTCCAATAGTTCATCGTATCTTGATTTAAGTAGATCCAAATTGATATCTGGATACATTGCAGTTAATTGAATAACGGAATCAAGAAACCGGCAAATTCTTGCAAACGGTTCATAAATCGGTTGCATGTCAGCCTTTATTGGATCAGCAGTGTTAAATGCAGCTGCTGATTGGGTGCAAGCCATACTGACTTTTTGACGGAACCATTTGGAATTGATTAGAGCTTTAGGAACACAACGATAACTATCATGCTTTTGATAACGGTTGAGATAGAAATCGAGTGTGTGTTGCCAATCTTCAAACTTTAAACTGTTAAAGAATTGATGAATACGCATTTGTTTTAGGCAAGTAAAAATGCTATTACCTTCTGGTGTTGTACGTCTCCACATACTCCAGTATTGGCGTCCACGGTTATGCCATTGCGGTATGTCAACAAACAATCGATCTCTAAAGGCATGAACATTACGTCTAATTGTTTCACTACCACCACGACCATAGGAAGTAGAACGATGGTTACCATCAGGATCGATGTAATAATCTAAAGTGTAACCGTCGTTGATTAGATCTTGCGTAATGAATTGAGTGGTGACGCACCAATCAGTACGGCCAATGCGTTCACTACGCATGTGGCTGATATCAGGAATTAGTGCAGCACCAAGAATTTTATCATTACGAAACATGCTGCCATAAAATGTTTTGCGAGCTGTGGTATTGTCTTTAAATGCTACGGTGATGCCGTAGTGGTAGCTATCATCTTTACGATTGGGAAACCATGCAGCAACCCAGAAGTGTTTGAAGTAATAGATGATGCCATAGAGTTTGTTTATACCAACAATCCCATCAGGTTTGGTGAATCTGAAAACAGCTTCAGAAGCTGGGGCTTGGTTAATGTAGTCAATAGCTTCTTGCTGTTCACGCAAAGAACAGATGTCTTCTGGGATCATGCAAAGGCTAATGACATTACCCTTGGGATAAGCAGACTTCTTTCTCTTTGGCTTGGCTGGATCAGGAAGTTTCTTGCGAGTCTCATCGTATTTGATACATTCGAGACTGAGTTGGTTGGGGAGTTGGAATTGCATTTGATTAAATGTAGTAGTGTGTGATTGGGACTTACTTGAGAATTGTTCTCAACGCCCAATTGTTTACTCGTCGTCGAGTTCCCAGGTTAGATAAAGACTATCAAGGAACTCGATCTGTTCTAACTGGGTGCCATCCACTGGTGGTGGTTGTTCACCATCATCTAGTTGAAATGTTGCACAGCAAAGTGCTGGGCCATGTTCGCTAGGGTGTGCACTACCAGGAGGGTTGTAGCAAGCACCAAGGGTTTGATGCATTCCATCAACCATGGCAGTAACGATCCAGTAAGAAGTTCCATCTTCAGTGATGAGGTCGAGTTGAATTGATTGGACAGAAAGGATGTCAGTCATCAAGGCCCTCACTGATGAGTTGAATGGCTTTCTCTCTGGCTTGGTTGGAAAGAGTGATGTAGTGCATTGCTACGTTGTGATTGTAGTTTTGTTGACGTACTTCCTCCCTGTAGCAATCAAGCAAGCGATCAGCACAGCCTGATACTTGGAGGTAGAGGTTGAAGTCTTGAGGATCCATGTGAGTTGATGTGATGTGATGTGGACAGACTAGGACTTATATGCAGTGTATGCAATGCCTAGTATATAGAAGTTACTACGTGGTGGCGGCTGTTCCCTTGGGGGTCCTAGGGGGGTTAACCGTTTCTTAACCGGCTGTTTCTTCTTCCGTCCACATGTCTGGTTTGCGGTTGTGTTCTGGAAGGTCTGGTGTTTCAAGCAATGGTACTTCCACGTCTACTGCGTTGCGGAATGAGATGCCCGTACCGGGGATCCCCATCGATCCCCGTACGTGGCCATCTTTGACATTGGCAGTGAACTGTAGTGGACCTAGCTTGAAAGTTTTGCTGTAACTTCTGATGCCATGTTCAGTGACATTGAAACCGAACAGGGTGCGGTCAAAGTTTATGTGTGATTTCTTGCGTGTCATTTGAGATCATCAGGTAAGAGAGCTTGGGCGTCGTCGTCAGACATGTTGGTCATGACGAATTTTGATCCATCAGGGGCAATGAAGCCCCCAATGAATCCAGCACCGCACTTGTCTGCGGATGCTCGCATTTTGGCAACGAACTCCATCGCTGCAAGTTTGTCGTCAGCTGGAATGTTGTCAGGGATGATGTCATGCATTGTCGAGTGCCTTCCGTAGGAGTTGCTTGAGTTGGGTTGTGGTCTTCTTGGTTAACTCTCGTTCAGTCTTGGAGGTCAAGATAGCAAGAGTTTCGAGGAGGTCTTCACGTTCACTATCAGGGTTTGTCATTTGGTTTGATGTCGTGTGTGCATGGGTAGTTTAAAGTCTTGCCCAGGACTAGACAACGGACTGATAAGCTGGGCTTATATGTCCATTGGCTGTTACTTCCAGTACTGCTGCCTGATCCAATAGTAGATCAGCTCCTTGGTCCAGCTGCAGTCTGGATGGTTGGCAAGCCTGACGACTGCTTCATCAAGGCGTTGGTATGCGCCTTCGCTGTTGTCAGTGTACGTAACGTGGTGGGCAACATGGGCCATGTCATTCCACAACTTACGTGCTTCTTTTGATTCATTCAGTGATGAGGTCCGTGGTATCTCACGGCCTTTCTCTTTGTAGTAAAGACCGTAGGTTTCGTTGACTGTGTCCATGGTTGATGTGATGCGGTGTGATGGTAACCCAATGATTAGACACTGAGTTTAAGGATGCGTTGCAAGAACCTTAACAACTGGTGTCTCTTCTTGATACTGACGTATGTATCAAGGGTGACGTAGTTGTTCTCTTTCAACCGGATGGAATTAATCATGATCGTGGTGGTGATGGTCAGCAGTAAGTAGGCCGTTCTTCTGGGTAATGTTCTGCGAAGTGTTCTTCGAAGCAGGAATAGACATCGTCTGCAAAGATGTGTTTGTCAGGGATGTCAGTACCTGGGAGGAATGTGTATCCTCCGATTCCATTACTGATGGGTTTAGGACAACGGCCTTCGGTGTACGTGTAGGTCGTTTTGTCTCTGATTTCTTTGAGCTGGTCCCAGTCTTGCTTTTCGCTCCATTGGTCGTAGTCTTCGCTCGAATAGAGGATTGACTGGAGCGGCGTACCGCATTCGTACCACCAGCCGCCTTCTTCTGGGCCGCCGTATTGCATGTGGCGTGAGTAGGTGTTGAGGTAGACAGCCATCGTTTGGTTCCTGTGATGTTGTTAATAAGTGAGCAGATGAGTGCGAGCACGATCGCGATGCCGTGCTCGATGACGTGGTAGTCAGAGTGGTTTGTGTTCTTCATTAACTTGAATAAGTGTGGGTGGTTCGTCCATGCCTTCGCGCATGGCTTGTTCTTTCTGGTGTGCATTTTCTGCAAGGATCCACAGATCTTCTTCGCGGATCTCTTGCATGATGCGATGTGCGTAGTCAGACATGATGTTGTGTAGTGTAATGGACTGAGCAGTTTAAGGTCATGCTCAGGACCGTATGTTATCAGGTGGCTGTTGCTTCTACATCAATGTGTGCTTCTTGTACATATTGTTGGCGTGCAGCACGTGCAGCATCATTCGCTCCACGTTGCTGGCATGCCTGTTCGTATGCAGCCACCTTGGCGGCAGGGCATACGTGTACACGGTTGAGGTTTGATGTGTAGACATAGCTACCATCCGGTTGACGATTGCCTCGCTCGTAGGCGAGTTCTTCGTCATTGTGATAGGTGCCAAAGCGGACACCATACGTACGGGTAAAGCCCGTCTCCTTATCAGTCCATGCGGCTGACAAGTTGTTGAGATTGTTGCCTGCTTCTTTGACCAGCTGGATTGCTGGGACGCAGGCTGAGATTGCACCGATAATCATCGTTGTGATTTGGTAAGGTGTGATGTGGACATGGATGAGTTTAAGGACATCCCAGGTCCATGTATCAGTAACTGGCTGTTACTTCTTTGATTAATTGTTAAGCCAGGACTTGAACCTGGCTGTACGCCTGGACGTATTAACGTTGACCGCGTGCCTTGGTAACAAGCCACGTAGCAGCGCAACCGACTGCAACGGGTGGACACACGAGTGCTGCAACGCCGATGCCAGCCCATGAGGCGACATCAGCGATGACATCTTTATCGCGTTGATCCAGTTGATCGGCTGCATTGTTGAGACGACCAACAAAGTTGTTGCGGTTGTTGTAGTTGTTCATGAGTTGATGTGGTGATCAATGGATAGTAATCAGTTGCAACAGACTTGAATGATCTGCCCCATCTGATTCTTTGCTACGGCATAGCAGTTGTACTTAACGTAGTACGCTTGCTCGTACCAACATTGAACGCCTTGGCCGTAAGCCTTGGCAGGTTTGGTACCTGGTACCTCAGCTGCACCAATGCAGCAGATGGTGGCGGCAGCAACGGCGAGGATGTTCTTGATCATGGGTAGTGTGTTGTGTGATGTGGACAAATGCCCCACGGTATTGTAGGGCAATAGCTAACCGGGGCCTTTGAGGCCCCAGCTCACGCCTGAGGTTAACCGTAGTTCTCAGGAAGCTCAACAAGCTCCGCAAGAACCTGGTGCTGAAGATCAGACTCTCCAGCTATTTTGAGCGCCCAGGCTGCAACCTGTAACGCTTGGTCTCTCCCAAGAGTTTGGGAGTGGCCGTCCTCCATCAGATACCTGATCTGTTGGAAAACGATCTCGCCGCACTCCTCACGAGTACGAACGTAAGGATTGTTGTCCAATTCAGGACGTGCGGGGCGAGTGGTAGTGGTCACAGGGTTCTCCTGCGTGTGCAGTGCCTATCTCTGCGGGAGGCAATAAGTGCCAGGGGGTTTGCACCCCTGGACCCGCTTTAACGGATCACTTAGTTGGATATCCGTTATCCATGCACCATTCGACATGGACCTGGTGTTTATCAGCGGGCCAGTCATGGTTGGCACACTGCTTGGCTGTCGCCTCTTCTAGTGAGTTGATCACTGTCGCGATGCCGATTAGACTTAACGCCCCGACTAGGGTTGTGATAAACACAGCTGGTGTGTTGGCAAGGAACTTAGACATGATGTGGTGTAGTAACCATCCTCAGTGGATGGTAATAACTGGACCAGGGATTGCACCTGGTCACCCGCTTGAACGGATCAGCTGTTGATATGCGCTTGTCGCGCTCTTTCTTCACCCCAGAAATAAAGGCCGGCTCCTCTGGGAGTGAGGACGAATCCTTCACTACCGAAGCCAGCTACCTGGCCCTTATTGTTTCTAAGGACTTGAAGTTCCTCAAAACAAAGCCGCAACTTTGCGCCAATAGTCTTGGGAAGGGCGGTTCCTTTCCACTGCGCGGCTGAACGCCGCAATACAGCCATCTCACTGGCGGTGTAGTTAGCCACAGGAATCTCCTGTTGTGCGGCGCCTATCTCCGCTGGAGGCAATACCTGACCAGGGCCTTCGAGGCCCCGGCTCACGCTGGTGGTCAGGCGTCTTGATCAGACAGTTGCTTGTACCAACGACGCGCCATTGCAAGACTGCAACGTGCTCGTTGATCCTTTCCCTTCTGCCCTTTACGAACAAACTTGGAGACACAAGCTTCTTCTCCTTTAATAATGAAGAAGTAAACTGCTTGCTTGGTTTCGATTGCGTAGGTCATTAGTTTGATAAGATGTAGTGTGAACTGAGTTAGTCACTTAACTCTCTCCTCGGCTGTTGCTTCTTGATTCACATTCTTACTCGGAAGCCTGTGTAGAAGCGGGCGCTAGGGAAGTTTCGCGGGGAAATTGTGGAGAGTATGGTGGTAACTTTGGTTAACAGGTGTTACAGATCCGTTACGCATCCGTATCACTCTGTTCATCCGTCGGCTGTTACCTCTTTCTCTACATCTATGCATCCCACCCTTTCTTTTTTTTCCTCCCGCATTCCCAGTCGGAGAGAGTATGTGAGATGTGTCAGATAATTCTCACCTCAATTCAGGTTAAAAGTGCCGGTTTAACCAAAGAAATTACCCCAAACTTTTGGAGGCCAAAAGTATATGATTATAATGCTGTTTTATTGAATAAAAATAAAAAATTACAACAAAAAAAGCCCCACAAAGTGAGGCTTACCCCAAGTTTTTACCCCAAATTCCCGATCTTATTCGCCCTTAATTGCTTTCTTTAATTGATATTGGCGGGATGCGATAGCAGCCTCGCCCATTTTCTTAGGATCAGGCATTTCACGCGCTAGTTCACGCTTGGCGCCATGGATAAATGTTTGGACTTCTGTAGTATCTGCACCAGCAGCCATTAATTTTTCGGCAGAATTAGCGATACCTTCCATGGCAACTGCTCGTTGCATCTTTGATTCGTCGCTGAGTTCAGCAGCAAGCATGGTACAAACCCAATAATCATGGGAGTTTTAATGTTTATAGTCTATAGGACAGAAATTTTACAGTTTAAAATAAGAATATTAGTAAATATAGAGTCAATACTACGATATGGACCGCGAACAAGAGAATTCACTGCTTACAGGTTTAGGTTTAGGCCTGGGATTAGCTGGTGTTGGTGCTGCAGGCTTTGGTGCGCGGTCATTACTTAAAAATAGGACGGCTCGGCAACGTAAAGCTGCAGCAAAAAGCCCAAGTGGCGCAGGTGGCGTGGATATGGTGGATTTATCTGGCATGCAATTACCTGAACGGGCGAAACCAACGCGTGCACAGGCTTATGAAAACGCAGCACGCCGTCCTGTAACTGATTTTGAATTCCAACAGTACAGACCGAGTGGCGGATCAACTGATCCTGGGACTGTAACTGATGTTGTTACCGGTGAAATCTATCGTCGGGGCGGTGATGATGCGTATTACCAGCAGAATCGCAATCTGCAGACGACACAACGTGTTGATCGGGGCGATGTGCCTTTATCAACTCCTCGCAGTGCAGCAACTCCCCTGCTTCCAGGCCGTGCACCAACAACTGGTGGCATTGATTTAGTCGATCTTCCTCCAGCAAGACCTGATCGCGCTCAAAGTCTTGTTGATGAATATATTGCGAATGCTGAACGTGAGAATCGGCGTGTTGACAAAGTTAAAAGAGATATTGACACCTTACGTGAAGGTAAGGCAATGGGGATTATTGATGAGCTTCGCAATGAGCCTCGTACTCTTGTTGAAGTTCAAGAAACAACAGAACCACGCGTTGCTCAAAACTCTATTGAATCTGTTGATACAGCACAGGACCAGATGGCTGGCCGTGTTGCCCGTACGGTCCAACGTGATATTGATGAGAATCTTGCAACCTTTGATGTTGTTCAGGATTCCCTGGAACAACGTGGTGCAACTCCTGTTGAAGCAGCACGCACTGCTGCAAACGTAACGGAAGGTGAACCTGTCTATACGCAGACGGATCGCTTGGTAAATGAGGGACGTAGTTATCTTCGTGCCCAAGAAATTGATCCTAATTTTGGTAATCAGTATGAAGCTGAAAACCGTGCTCAGGCTGCTCAAGTAAGGGATCGTATTTCTCGCGCTAAGGCGTTGCAAGATGCAGGTAACGAAATCCTGGAAGAGCTTAAATTAGAAGGTGTCAGGGAACAAGTTGCTAGCGATCCTCAAGCATTCCTTAAAAACTTTAATCTGCAAAATCCAGAAGAAATCTCTGGTACTGCACTGGTTGATAATGCACGTCAACGTCGTGATTTAGGTGCAGTTACTGGCGATGTATATGAACAACCTCGCGTTACAACTGAATCTGTATTAACAGGAACAGAAGCAGCACCTGATACAACAATGCGTGGCCGTGCTTTACGTGGAGGTAAAGTTCAAGGTGATGAATCGATTAGTTATTTAGATGAAGGCGGTATTTCTTATGCGTCTGCTGATACAGGTGTTAAAGCACGTCAGGATCAAGGTCCCAAATTTGAAGAGAAAGCACGTTTACAAAATCAACTAAACCGTGCATCAGACCAAGAATTAGAACTTTTAATTTCTAATTTCGATCCTCAATCTTCAACTGGTGACCAGCAGAAGACTGCACGAATGGCGCAAGACACTCTTCGCACAAGAGCTGTTGCTAATATGGATGAAGGCAGAGATCTTTCTTCTGAACAGGCACGTTCACTGACAAGGGCACGTCGTTCTGTTGATGCATCACAAAAAGCACTGCAAGGTAGTCGTAATCAAAAACCAACACTTGCAAAAGGTCCGCAGCAAGATGTTGCACGTTCAATGGAAACACTACGCCGTGGCATGGTAGTTGAACCTTCTGAATTGCCACCTGTTATTGATAATGTCCAAGTGCTGTATGGAGAAGGCAAAGGGGAAAGAGTTGCTGCTGTTGGTGCACCAACTGTTTATACCGGTGCTGCACGAGAAGCTGCAGGCCCTGTATTGTTCACTGGTAAATCAAAAGCCAATAGTGTTATTGCTGGACCAAGGCTGACTGGTCAAGAGATTAAAACTGCAACAGGTCGTTCCTATGATGCAGTTGAACCAGGTTTGATGTCTACAACATTGAATGTTGCTGGCACACCAAGAAATCGTCAGATTGCACAACAGGTTGAAAGTAATGCACAACAGTTCTTATCCGATGCAATTAGTGGTGGTTTAACACCCAAGAGTCAACAGACGCTTGAAGTTGTTGTTCCAATTAGAGCTAGCGATACTCCTGCAACACCTGCAACGCGTTATCCGATCACACAAAGTTATACACCATCGAGCGTTGAAGCAAGCCAGCGCACTGGTTACGCTAGGTATCAACCGGGTCAAAATAAAAGCAAGCCAGCACCCATCAGTCCTTTTATTGGTGAAATGAGCGGTGGAACTAGACAGCAATCTACAGAATTAGCTGGCCCATTACGTACAGATATTGGACGTACAACTCCAAATCTGAGTGCGTCTCAAGGCAAGATTAATCGCCTTGTTGACTCGCCTGTAGCTAATATTCCTTCTGTTGGTTCAATGTCTACCCAACAAATTAGTGGTCCGTTACCTGCATCTTCTGATAGTGAAGCTGCGTACGGTAGATATCGTCCTGCACGTACGCAAGCTTCTCTTGCTGATCTTGAAGCTCCTATCCGCCAAGTATTTGTCGATCCTGAAAGCGGAATAATGACAAGAGTGGAAA
>Ga0208794_1000664_pt1 | contig 19677 bp, 30 predicted proteins | sample 32_taG_FD_184106 | JGI IMG/M metagenome (GOLD analysis project Ga0208794, IMG submission 184106) | Marine viral communities from the Gulf of Mexico - 32_GoM_OMZ_CsCl metaG (SPAdes) (version 2) | ecosystem: Environmental > Aquatic > Marine > Oceanic | place: Atlantic Ocean: Gulf of Mexico... | reverse complement strand
ACTTAGCTGATAATAAACTACTTATTCATGTCTTAGGAATCATAGAAGGTGTTTGTACTTCCATATTTTTTTATTATTTTGGCAGCTCGAAAGGTTCTAATGATAAGAACCAGTTGTTAAAATAAAACTAAATTAATGGGAAGAACAAAGAAGCGATACAGACTAACAGAAGTCGAGTATCAACACCTTGGTATCAAGCCAAACGCTAACAACCGTTCATGGTTGAGTGACGAACAAAGAAAACAGCTTTACCTATTCAGGGGATACGATGAAGCTATAATAGATGAGTGTATAGAGAAGGGGATAGAACCTTCTAACGTTAAGTATTACTGGCATAAATCAGAACACTTCAGCATCAATGCTACAAATTCACCAGAGAAGCTAGAAGAATTTAAAGATAGGATACTAGAAGAAATACAGAACTACTCACCTAAGTACCCTAAGATCAAACGAAAACCATCTAAAGACGGTCACTTACTTGTAATAGATCCAGCAGACATTCATATAGGGAAGCTCTGTAGTTCATTTGAAACAGGAGCTAATTACAATAATCAGATAGCAGTTAAGAGAGTTAAGGAAGGTGTGCAGGGTATCCTGGATAAATCAGCAGGCTTTAACATAGATCAAATATTATTCATAGGCGGTAACGATATTCTACACATAGACACCCCTAAAAGAACTACTACAAGTGGAACGCCACAAGACACAGATGGTATGTGGTACGACAACTTCTTAATAGCAAAAAGATTGTACATAGACATACTAGAAATGTTAGTTAGTATTGCAGATGTTCATTTCACTTTTAACCCTAGTAACCATGATTATACTAACGGGTTCTTCTTAGCCGATGTAATAAGCACCCATTTTAGAAATAGTAAAAACATTTCCTTTGATGTATCCATTAACCACAGGAAGTACTATAGTTACGGTTCAAATCTGATAGGTACTACTCATGGTGATGGTGCTAAACAAACAGACTTACCTTTATTAATGGCTTCAGAATCGGCTAACTGGAGCAGTTCTAAACATAGATACATTTACACCCACCACGTACACCACAAAACATCTAAAGATTATATTGGTGTAACTGTAGAGAGCTTACGAAGCCCATGCGAAAGTGATAGCTGGCATCATAGAAACGGTTATACAGGTGTGCCTAAAGCAGTAGAAGGGTTTCTTCATCATAAAAAATTCGGACAGATAGCTAGGTTAACCCATTTATTTTAGTATATTTGCCTATGCCTATTTCCAACGGGCTTTTTTGATTCATAATTTAGTTTTGATTTAGGGGGTGTAAAAGCCCCCTTTATTTTTTTTTATAAAAAAGTTTTACTAAGATGTAAAAGTTAAAGAAAGTTTTATATATTTGTAAAGAATTTAAAAACAAAAATTATGAAAAAGGAAGAACTATTTGATTTAGATGACTGTTATACATATCATCTAACGGACGGAATAACTGAATATAAACTACAAATAAACGAGGTAGAGAATGGTAATTGGTGGTGGAAGTTATGGATTCACGACAAGTACGAAAACTGTTTTAATATATTTTTCTTTACTGATACTGGCAACTGGGATGTCACAGCTATGCTTGGATCGTTATTTGCTCACGACCCTGATATCGACAGGTTTTTAATGGGCTTGAAGTTTGTGTTGGAGGACTGCGAAGAATGTGATGGAGAAGGCGAGGTTTTTATAGACACAACAATGCAGTGTATTAAACACGCAAGCGAGTGCTGTGGAGGTTGTGGCTACAATGTAGAATGCGAAGATTGCGAAGGAATAGGAACAGTTAAAAAAATATAATTATGAGTAAAGAACTATTTTTTGAAGAACGACAAAAGGAATCAACTATGTTTTGTAGATCATTTTTTGAAGGGTTAAATCCGACCCCACCTGTAGATGTAAGAGACATCTTAAAAAAGCAAACTAAAATAACTAACATTTCTAACTTGCCTTGTAATAGTGGTAGGTTTGAATTTTATAGTTTTATCTATGGCATATACAAGGGAAAGAACTACCTTGTAATGTATTACAAATCTAATATAGACAACCGTCCAACGGTGGAAATAATGCAGTATAGTGATTGCACAGAAGACCTTAAACTATTATTAATAGACTTATGTACCCAGAAACAGATAAGATTAAAATGGACTTCTTAGAGTGGAAGAAGTACATAACAGAAGAGTTAACTAAAACAAAGATTAAGAATTATGAAAATGAACTTAAAGAAAAGAGCGAAAGAGAAAGGGCTAAACCTGCTGGAGTTGGGAAGAATCCTTTTTCCAGGGAAAGCGGAAAGTACAGTTAGTCAATACATGACTATGATAACACAGGGTAAAAGGCTATCTTTGTTAACCCCTGACAGGGTTTATATAATATGTGAAAAGCTAGACCTTCAGCCAGAAGACTTAGGAGTAACAATAGAAACAAAACAAATAGTAAACTATGAAAAGTAAAATTAAAAACGTACAGGGAGCAGGAGACTTCATGTATAATGGGACTCAGTACTTCAGCTACGAGTACGAAATGGAAACGGGTGAAATCTTTAAAGCCTTTCACAAATCACAAGGTAAGTTTTCTATAGGTGACGAAGTAGAGTTTGAGATAACTGGAAAGGATAAACAAGGAAACCCGAAAGGCAAACTTTCTAAACCATCTACTTATCAACCTAGACAAGGCGGTGCTAAAACCTTTAAGGCAGATCCTCTAAAACAACAAAGCATTGAAATGCAGGTATGCTTAAAAGAAGCTAGAGAATACCTAGAGCATAGAGGGTATGAAAAGACAGGTATGATACCTCAATTAGATGAGATCATAGAAGCAGCAGAGTATTTACATTCAAAACTATTTAAGTAATGAGTACAATAATAAGAGGGGTATTAACCCAAATAAAGGAAAAGATGACTTTCGATAGTGGATTTGTTAAACAATCTATAGTGATCCAAACAAAAGAAAACTATCCACAGTCAATTCAAATAGACTTCACTAAGGAAAAGACTAGCCTTATTGAGAACATGGCAGCAGGTGCAGAGTACGATGTCTATGTTAATATCAGAGGTAGAGAATACAACGGCAAGCACTACGTTAATTTAGAAGCCTGGAAAGTAACTGGCTATATGTCTTCAGAAGGTAGAGAAGCAATGGATAAAGCCAACACTGAAAGCTTAAAGAAAGCAGTAGATGTCTTAAAAGCTAATACTGATTTTGAAACACAGGAAGATGACCTTCCATTCTAAACTATGACTATGAAAAAAGAAGACTTAGTTAACATAGATTTAGACGTTTATAACGTACTAAAGGAATACGAAGGTAGGCAAGATACGGCTTTTATATTTTTAAGGGCTTACGATGACGGAAACAGAATAGATGCTAGTAACATAGTTGGAGGTGGAATAGATCCACTACACCATTCTATTATAGCTAGTATGGAAGATAATACAGAGCTTAAAGACTTAATATTAAATTCCTTCCTAAACTACCTTAGAGATAAGCCAGATGAATTAGATGAACTCCATGAGACTCTAACCAACATCAAAGAAGGGAATACAAATTTCCCTACCACTAACTTGTATAACGAAGATTAATTTGTTATATTCGTGGTGAGGTTTGCGGAGGCATCCCTGTAAAAGGTTTTTCACGGTTCCTTTCCTCACTACTTTTTTTAACCGTGACTTATAAAAACCAGACACATGGCAAAAGACAAGAAATCTTTCTTAGTGTATTGTGACCTAATACACACAATAGAACACCTATCTTTAGAAGAGCGTGGTAAAGTGTTTACATGGTTGTTAGAATACACAAACGACATGAATCCCGAACCACTTCCAGGGCTACTTAGTGCAGTAGTAGAACCTATTAAACAGCAATTAAAAAGGGATTTAGACAAGTACGAAAACATCTGTAACCGTAACAGAATCAACGGGTTAAAAGGCGGTAGACCTAAAAACCCAAAGAAACCCACTGGGTTATCTGGGAACCCAAAGAAACCCAAAAAACCCGATACAGATACAGATACAGATACAGTAATAGATAAAGATAAAGATATATTTAATGTTTACACCATTATTAATCCAGATAAAAAAGACCTGTTAGAAAGGTGGTTAAGTTATAGAAAAGAACTAGGTAAACCTGTAGTAGTTCAATCTACACTAACATCATTAGCTAAACGGTTTAATAAAGAGTCTTATGCTAAAGTAGAATTTACGGTTAACAGCTCAATAGACAATCAGTACCAAGGATTATTCTGGGACAGGTTTAAGAACAATACTACTAGCTCGGTGGGTAAAATGGATATGAGAAACTTCTAGGGTATGGACAAATTTATAGAATGGAATACCCTGGAGTTTAAGAAACAGAAGGGGAAAGAAAAGCTGCGCTGCCCGTCATGCGATGGCACACGATCAGACAAGAAAGACAAAAGCCTTTTAGTTAATCATGATGAAGGCTATGGTAAATGCTTCTACTGTGAAGCGTTAACCTTCAAAGAGTCTTTTAAACCTACTCAAAAGAGCTACACACTACCACCACAGGAATGGAAGAACTACACTAACCTATCAGAAAACCTAGTTAAATGGGTGGAGGATCAGAGAAAGATACCACAAAGCACCCTACTAAATTTAGGTGTAACTGAAGAGAAAGCCTACCAGCCACAACTAAAGAAGGAAGTAAATAACATAGTATTCAACTACTTCGAGGGTGAAACATTGGTTAACAAGAAATACAGATCAGGTAGTAAGAACTTTACACAATCTACTGGAGGTAAACCGATTTTATACAACATCAATTCCTGCATAGGTGCAGAAGAAATCATTATCGTAGAAGGTGAATTTGATGTACTTGCTCTGTATTCAGAAGGTTATAGAAACGTGGTTAGTATTCCAAACGGTGCAAATGATAATGATGATTACTGGAAGAACTCAGAACCCTACCTAAAGGACGTAGAAAGGTTTATTATTGCAGTAGACAACGATGAAAAAGGAAACCAGATAAAAGAGAAGATAGCCCAAAGGCTGGGAAGATGGCGGTGCGAGTATATCGAATGGGAGCATAAAGATGCAAATGGCGATTTAATAAACGGGTGTTTAAAGAGATCCTACGAGAATAGAAAGCGGTTTCCTGTTTCAGGCACATGGACTGTAGGAGATTTAAGAGATGATATTTACAATCTTTATAACAATGGTTTGCCAGATACAATCACCCCACAACATAACTGCTTTGGAGATTTAAAGAAAATCTTCACAGGTATGAGAGGTCACCTGTGTACAATTACGGGTATACCTTCACATGGTAAGAGTAACTTCAGCGAATGGTATATTCTAAACTTGCTGAAAGATTATGATATGAAGGCAAGCTTCTTTTCACCTGAACACAGCCCAATGGAATTACACCAGGTCAACTTCATTCAGAAAGCAGTAGGTAAGAACTTCTGGAAGTCCATGGATGGAATAGACCGAATTACACCAGCCGACATAGAGAGATATGTTAAATGGGCTAACCAAAAGCTTTATATCACCCTAGCAGATAAGGGAGAGTTTCCAACATGGGATTGGCTACTAGATAAGTTTAAAGAGCAGATGTATAGTTATGGGGTTGACATATTCGTAGTAGATGCTTTTAACAAGGTTCTACTACCTAAAGGAAACAAGCTAGACATGATCAACGAAGTACTAACTAAGTTAACAGCCTTTGCACAGATGCACAATGTAATGGTGTTTCTAGTTGCTCACCCTACCAAGATGAAAAAGAACGAAGCTGGCAAGTATGATATGCCAACGTTATACGATGTGTCAGGTAGTGCAGACTTTAGAAACCAAACACATGACGGTTTTGGGGTGTACAGAGTCTTCCAAACAGAATCAGAAGAAGGTAAAACAATCTTTACTAACCTAAAGACTAAGCTAAGTTTTCAGGGTCAGATAGGAGAGCAAGTAGAATTTAGCTACCATATACCAACAGGAAGATACTACGCCAAAGGAACACCACCACCACTGTTTGATATGACCCAAACAGAACACCAACCAGAACCACAAATAGAATTTAACCCACAAATCAAAGACGAATTTTTAACCCACACAGAAGATTGGGAATAGAATTATTTTATATATTAGTAAAAAATTATATTATGAAACAAACTAAACCAGTAGAACTACAGTTCCAAAGAATAGATGAAGTCAAACGCTTCAAAATAGTAGAAGAGTTCAACAAAGGAAAGTTAAACCTAAAAGAAATAGCAGACAGATACAACACCACAGAGTCTAGTATTAGCTACATCATTACTAAACACTTTGAAGAAAAGGTTAAAAGCATCCACAGAGGTTTAGTATTAGCACCTATGTACTGGGGTAAGAATGAACCCTACTATGAGAATGAATGGGACTACGGCACTAGCTTTAGAAATTACGAATTTGACGAATCAGATCCAGAATTTTATCTATGAAAGTTTTAAATTTATATGCCTGTCTAGGTGGTAATAGATTACTGTGGGACAACTGCGAAGTAACAGCAGTAGAGTTAGACCCTGAGTTAGCTAGAATGTATCAGGAAAGCTTTCCTGACGATACTGTAATTATAGGCGATGCACACCAATACTTACTAGACCATTACAAAGAATTTGATTTTATATGGAGTTCACCACCATGCCCCACACATTCTCGAATGGTTAAAGCTACCAAACATTCAATAGATGTTTATCCAGATATGAAGCTTTATGAAGAAATTATATTTTTAAAACACAAGTTTAATGGCAGGTGGTGTGTAGAAAATGTTATATCTTATTATGAGCCACTGATAACCCCGTACAAATCCAGCCGCCATTATTACTGGGCGAATTTCATTATAACTCCAGCCGAAGGCTTGCCAAAGATCAAAGACATGAGTAGAGCCACCAGAACACAAATGGCTGAATATTTAGGCTTCAACTATCCTGGTAAAAACTATTACATAAAAGGCAATCACGATCCAGCCCAAGTGTTAAGGAATTGCATACACCCAATAGAGGGCAAGCACATCTTCGATCTAGCCAGAGGAATCATAAGAAAATCTAACACCAAACAAACAACCATCTTTGATGAGTAAAAAAGGCACTAGACTATGTAAAAGCTGTAAGAAGCGATTTAAGGCACTTTCTAATAGTCATTGGTGCTGTTCTATAGAATGTTCGTTAGAGTTCGTTAGAACGCAGGAAAACAAGCGACAGGCTAAAGAATGGGTAAAAGAAAAGAAGCAACGTATACAAAAGCTTAAAACATGGTCAGATCATTACCAAGACACTCTAAAGATATTTAACAAGTATATTCGGTTAAGGGATAAGGATAAACCATGTATTAGCTGTGGTGCTTCTCCAGGTACTTACAAAATAACTTCAGGGCATTACTATCCACAGGGGCAATATAGAGGTATAGCACTACACGAAGATAACGCACATGGACAGTGCTGGTATAATTGCAATAAAAACAAACATGGTAATCTAGCAGAGTATAGGCATGGTTTGATCAATCGAATAGGGCTAGAAGCGGTAGAAGAGTTAGATAGACTTAGAAACGAAACTATAAAGCCGTCTATACCAGAGTTAATTGAAATGCAAGTAAAACTAAAAGATAAGATAAAACATTTGCAGAATAAATAAAACTTTATACATTTGTAAAAAACTAAGATTATGATTTACGATTTATCAAAGACTGTAGACCAAAACAAATTCAAGTTGAGGTGCAGAAAGCTTTACGAAGATCAGAAAGTAGTAGAGCTTAAAACAAAGTCTAATAAAAGAACACTACCACAGAACTCTTATTTACATTTATTACTAGCTTACTTCGCTTCACAGACAGGTTACAGTACTTCCTATGTAAAGTTAGAACTATTCAAGAAGGTGGTTAATAGAGAAGTGTTTAGAGTAGTTGTAATGGGTTCAATGGGTGAAGTAGAAGACTGGAAGAGTTCAGCAAGCCTAGACAAGGATCAGATGAGGATAAGCATAGATAGATTTAAGAGATGGTCTATACAAGAAGCTGGTATACTTCTACCAGATGCAGAAGATAGAGAGTTCATTGTAGAATGTGAGAAAGAAATAGAAAACGTAAAGCCATGGATATGAGAACAGTTAACTCAATTTCAGGAGGTAAGACATCTGCTTATATTGCGGCTAATTATCCAGCCGATTATGATCTTTTCTCCTTGGTCAGGACTGAAGATAAAAAATGTATGTTTCCCGATCCTAAATTAAGACAAGAAGTGAGCGATCGAATCGGAAAGGAGTTCATCGGAACCCTCGAAGATGATACGATCATTTATACAATCATGGATTTAGAGCAATTAATTGGTAGATCAATCACATGGGTGACAGGGTATACATTCGAAAACGTGATCGAAAAACACGGCAATTATCTACCTAATAAAATGGCTCGATATTGCACAACAGACCTAAAGACTATACCCATAGCCACATGGCTACACAATAACGGCTTAAACCCTGTTAAGATGAGGTTTGGATATAGAGCCAACGAAACTAATAGAGCAGTTAACATGGTGTCCAACCTAGTTGATGGAGTTACAAAGGTTAAAATTATAACAGGTAAGCGAGGTAGACAAAATAAATGGACAACCATACCTTATTGTTCTCCTGAATTTCCATTAATTGAAGCGGGTATTTTCAGGGATAATATTGAGGAGTATTGGAAGGACAAACCAGTAAGATTCGCAAAGCATAACAACTGTATTGGATGCTGGTGGCGTTCTCCTTTATTCCTAAAAAAGAAACAGCAAGAACACCCGAACAAGTTCGATTGGTTTATTAATCAAGAAAACAACTCTAAAGGCACGTTTAGGAGTGACGTTAGCTATGAGACTATAAAAAAATGGAATCCACAATTCGAGTTATTTGATGATGACTTTAGTGAGTGTGATTCAGGATACTGTGGACTATGAAATTACTATTAATACTACTACCCCTATCTGTATTTAGTCAGACTAAGCTAGAGGTAAAAGCATATATTAAAGCACTGAATGTAGAACACGAAGATATAATCTACAGACAAGTGTTAAAAGAAACAGGACACTTAAAATGTACCAACTGTAGTTTAGATAATAATAATCTATTCGGATTCAGATGGAATCATAAATATCTGGAGTTTGACACATGGCAGGAATCTATACACTACTACCTTAAATGGAGAATAAGAAAAGGCTATCATGGTCAGGACTACTACCAGTTCTTAACAGATAAGTGGGGCGCACCAAACATGGATAGATATATTAACACACTAAAACAAATAAGGATTTAACGCTTAGTGTAACAGGTCGTTTTAATGCCTGTTACATATTGTTAGGCACAGTTTTTAACCAATAAAAATAATAGAATGATAGATTTAAGATTAGGTGATTGCCTTGAAGTAATGAAAACGATTGAAGATAATAGTATTAATATGATACTTTGTGATTTACCATATAATACAACAGGTATGAAATGGGATATAAAAATACCTTTAGATAAACTATGGAAAGAATACAATAGAATTATAAAAGATAACGGTGTTATATGCCTTACTGCTGCACAACCATTTACTTCTGAATTAGTAATGAGTAATAGAGAGATGTTTATGTATGAATGGATATGGGATAAACATATAGCAAGAGGTATGCACAGGGCAAAAGAACAACCTATGAGAAAGCACGAAAATATATTAATATTTAGTAAAACAAGAAAGCATAAATATAACCCAATAATGGTGAAAAGAGATAAGCCTGTTACCGTTAAAAATTACATAAAAAGAGATACAAGCGGAGAGCGTAAAGGAGGTAGATATAAAGACAATACCAAAACGTACACCTACACTCACAAACACCCTACAACGATAATAACAGATAAATGGGAAGCCAATAAAGGTAAATTACACCCAACTCAAAAACCTGTTAGTTTAATGGAGTACTTAATTGAAACCTACACAGATGATTTGGATTATGTTTTAGATAATACAATGGGGTCTGGTTCAACTATGGTAGCGTGTAGAAACCTAAACAGACACGGAATAGGAATAGAGAAAGAAGAAAAGTATTTTAAAATAGCACAAGAGCGAATTAATAGTACATTGTTTTAATTGTGCATAACGGTTTGGCTATGCACCGTTTTAATGGTGTATAGGTGTTGTTGGCAACTGTACTGATGTTAAATAAATAATTATGGAAAATAAAAAAGAATGTTTACACGAATTTGAAAGCGTGTATTATGGTAGCGAATGGGCTGTAGAATGCAAAAAGTGTGAAAAAGATATTTACGACATACACGAAAGAGAAGATGCTAACAAAGTGATAAATGAGCGAATACTTAAAGGCAGTCAGGAAACGTCACACCAGAAAAAATGGTGGTTTAGTATTTTTAAAACAAGCTGAGTATTGTTGCCAACACAAAACTAAAAAGCGTTTAAATGCTTTTTTAGTGACTGTTAACCCACGTTTTTAATGTGGGTATGTTTATAACTTTAATAGAAAACCTACGTATATAATTAATTATTAGTATATTGCGAAGGAAATGTTTGAGGAACTAGAACAAAACCTGGATAGAATATGCCGTTCGATTACAAAAAACGGAGACTTAGCAGAAGACTTAAAGCAAGAAGTGTACTTAGTAATCCTGAAGAGAGACTACGAGCAGATGTACGAGGAAGGGACTCTATTCGCTTTTGCTTTTGGTGTAGCATATCGCCTTTATAACTTCCCTAAGTCATCCTTCTACAAGAAACATAGAAGGTATAGGTTCAAAGAATGTTCTGAGTTAGACCAGGTAACAGATGAGCCTAGCCAAGAATGGCATATAGAAGTAGATGAGATCCTACACGGATTAGATGAGATGGAGCGTATCTGGGTTAGGGAATGGCTTAGACGTAACTGTAGCACAAGTAAATTAAGTAGGGATGCTAAGATCAGCAGACCAAGTATAAAAGAAAGATTAGAACAAATATTTAAAGAGATAAGATGTACTGGATTAAATTAGTAGGAGTGATTGTAATGGTATCAGCCATTGCACATTTTTGGCTTAACGAGGTTAGGCATATGATACAGGATGCTTTAGTTCATAAGGTAAAGCCAGAAGTGTTTAAGTTTAGACAGTGGTGGAATAACAAACCATTTAACTGTGTAGCGTGTTTATCTATGTGGAGCAGTATTATATGCTTCATCTTATTAGGTGAACCATTAGTATTCGGAATCTACTTACTATCAATATACTTAGACAAAGAATGAGTTTTTGGAAAGACATAGAACCGTTTATAGAGCCTTTAAGAAGGTATAAGAAGGGGAGAACTTACGCAGATCCAGATACCAATAGACTGATGTTAGCCTTTTACAAGAAGCATATTAACTCTAGTTACAGGGGTAATGCTGGTTGTAGAAACTGTTTAAAGACTATTTACGGTGTAATGATAGCAGAGTATGAAAGAAGACCCAGAAGAGGAAAGAAAAAGAAACTATAACTACATTAGCTATGCTGAGATATGGCACGAGGTAGCAGAAGATGGTAAACTATACACGGTTACCCATTGGAGTTCTGGCAACCAAGCCAACTGGGAAAGCAATGGAGTAATAGAATGGGGTGACAACTTAGAATTTGATTTAATAATAGACATAAATAATAATTAAAATGGCAGAAGAAGAAGACAGCACAGCGAGCTTAGTATTAAGATTAGTATACGCAGCAGCCTTAATAGGCTTTGCTATATGGTTATGGTTATGATAACAAAGGAATACAACAACAGACAGAACGCCCGACAGATTAGGGAACGACATTTCTATAATGGAACTACTCTGGAGATGAAGAAGGTAATGGACTTACTAAAAGAATCTATCTACTTTTCAGAAGATCCTAAACCAGTAACCCAGAACTATCATAGGTTCGACATAATACAAGCTACTAAGAAGGCTAGAAAATCATTGAACTAAATAACAAGGAGATATGAAGAAACTAACACCTAAACAACAGAAGTTTGCAGAACTATGTGTAGAGCTAGGTAATCAATCAGAAGCATATAGACAAGCTTATGACGTATCTAATAAGGATGCAGAGTGGATTAAATCTAAGGCTTCTAGGCTAGCTTCAGAGGTAAACATTAGTGAAACTATCAAAATATTAAAAGAAGAGCTTAGAGAGGATAATAAGGTCACCAAACAACGTATATTAGACTATCATATACAAATGGTAGAAGCTTGGGAGGAATTATGGGAGTTAGGTAAGAAGCAAGGTAAGACCAAAGAAGAGACACAAAGGTTCTATCTATTGAAGGAAATGGTTAAGGGTTCTGACTATAGAGGTAGCTTGGATTCAATGACTAAGATGCTAGGGTTAAACGAACCAGAGAAACACGAACACAAGATAGAGAAGATTAAGATAGAGGTTAAAAGAAATAGAGATGAGTAAAGCACCATTTAGCAAACCATACAGCCAGATGAACAGAACTGAAAGAAGGCAGCATAAGAGATGGTTAATAAAGGAACGAAAGGTAGACCTAGATGTATTGAGGGTAGAAGGCAAAGAAGTAGATAAGGATCTAAGTGCAGAAGAAGGTATGAAAGCTATGGCAGAAGATTATAACCGTATCATGGGTGAAAAGATATGGGATTTTGAAAAGTGGAGAAAAGAATAGATGAAAGTAACCCCTGTATTTGAATCTAACTGGGATAGTGATAAGAAGATAGTAATCAACCGAGGCGGCACACGATCTTCTAAAACTTATTCTATTGCACAAATATGTGCTTTGTGGTTAGTTACGGGGCAGTGTGGTGAACTAGAAATGCCTAAAGGCACATGGACTACTGTTAGGAAGTTCAGAACCAACCTAGATGGAACAGTAATAAAAGACTTCGAAGAGATACTACATAATAACGGATGGTATGATCTACTAGACCACAACAAGACTAAGAAGACCTACAAGTATAAAGGAAGGTTAGTAGAGTTCATAGGTGCAGATGATCAGCAGAAGTTGAGAGGTGCTAAAAGGAATATCCTATATTGTAATGAAGCTAATGAGTTAGAATATAAAAAGGAGTTCTTCCAGCTTCTAATGAGAACAGAAAACAAGATATTCTTAGACTTCAATCCAGATGATGAGGACATATGGATTAACACAGAACTAGAGCTAAAGAGAAAGCTAGACAAGGGCGATGTAGATGTTATAGTAAGTAACTATAAGCACAACACATTCTTACCCCAGGGACTAGTAGAGGAGATAGAATACTTACAACATACAGATCCAGAGTTCTGGAAGATATTCGGATTAGGCGAGTATGGCAATATCACAGGTTTAATATATGAAAGTGTTACTACTGTATCTACTATTCCCGATGGTGCTATACGTGTTGCTATCGGTTGTGATTTTGGTTTTACTAATGACCCTACAGCGATTATTGGAGTATACAGGCACGATAATAATCTATATTTTAAGGAGATTGTTTACCAAACGAAACTAACCAACACAGACATAGCTAACAAACTAAAAGAAGCTGGTATAGATAGAGATGAAGTGATATGTGATAATGCCGAACCCAAATCTATAGAAGAGCTATACAGGCAAAGGATAAACGCTAAACCAAGTGTAAAGGGTAAAGACTCTATTAACAACGGTATAGATATTCTGAAGCGTTATAAGTTGCACGTCACAGAAGATAGCCTTAACTTGCGTAAAGAGTTCAGAAGCTATAAATGGGCGGTAGATAAGAACGGAAACAGTACAGGAAAGCCTGTAAAAGGAATGTATGATCATGGAATGGATGCTATAAGATATGTAGCATTGATTCATTTAAAACACCATAATAAAGGACATTATGTTATCAGATAAAACCCAAGACGATGTGTTAAATGAAGTTATAGAGATGTTCGTTTATCAGCAAGATGATATGTTTCTAATATTAGATAGAATACAGACTTTAAAGGAGAATATAATAGGGAGTACCCCAGACCAAATAATTAAAGAAATAGAAGACATACAGAATGCGTTTACCGAAGAATTGGAATGAAGTAACGATAGGTCAATACATTGAGCTTAGACCTTATTTAGAAATGGAGATTAACTCCACTATTCAGCTAATAGATAAAACTATAGCACAGCTTCATATACTTACAGGGAAGCCTTTAGAAGAGGTTAGAAAGATTAGAGCTAGTGAAGTTAGATACATCCAAGAACAATTAGAATGGATGAACCAACTACCACCTACTGAACTACCACAAATAGTAGAATTAGAAGGACACTACTACACACCTACCCTGTATAGAGAAGATATGAGTGCAGGACAGTTCATGTCGGTTACAGAGCTTCTAAAAGAATCTAAAGACAATCCTGAAGTAACATGGCAGCAACTACACTACGTTCTGGTTAACGTCTTTAAAGAAGTAGATAGTGGTGGTAAACCCATAGACATAGATAATGAATCCAAATGGATAAAAGAAACAGCAGATCTATTCTACAATAAACTACCATTTAGCATTGCATACCCTGTAGCGGTTTTTTTTTACAAACTCTCGAAAGAATTACCAGCGATTATCCAGGACTATTCGATAGAGAAGGCAATGAAAATAATGAAGAAGGTGGAAATGGATTTAGTAGAAGATGGGGATGGTTTGCTACACTAGACAACCTAACTAATTCACAGTTCCATTTATTAGACCACTACATCAATCTAAACGTCATAGAGTTCTTAAATCTATGTGCTTATGTAAAGGATAAGCAGAATGAAGAAGAGCGTATTAGAAACCGTCAGAAGTTACAACAAGGCTTATAAAGACCATTATGTAGTATGGCTAAAGAATCAATCTTAATAGATGAGGGGATACCTGATAGCGAGTATTCTAAAGCAGATCCAGTTAATGGATTTGGTGATAAGACTGTTAAAGATGTATTAGACTCATTTGGTAACGAACTTAATGAAGGTGTAAAGCAGAATCTAAAAACTAGAGGGCATCAGGGCGGTGCTATCATATCTAGCGGTAAGTTAATACAAGCAGGCGATTACAGGGTATTCTATAATGGCAGGGGCTATGTATTCGAATATAGTTTTAAAGATGCTCCATACTGGAAGGCGGTAGATGAAGGTAGAAGACCAGGTAAGTTCCCACCACAAAACAGGCTTAGAGATTGGGTAAGAGGTAAGTTAGCTTTTGGACAGCTACGAGTAGATCAGAACCCTGTGCCAGAATACGTTATAAATGGTCTAGCTTATGTAATAGGTAGGAAGATAGCAAAGGAAGGAACTAAGCCTACTCACTTCTTTAGTGATTTAGTAACTCCAGCTAGACTACAGAAGCTCACAGATGATATAGCTAAAGCATCAAAGAACGAACTAAGGATAGCTACTAGAATGGGTATGCAGAGCCTAGCAACAGCTTTCAAAGGGCAGACTATTAAAATAGAAAAAGGCAAGTAGAACTTTTCCACCTGCCTTATCTAACTTAATAAATCAACTTATATTTATAGGTTAATATTTACAATTTAAAAAGGGAAGGCTTTTCCCTCACCTTCCCTTTAGCCCCTTAACTAATTTAAATAAATCATCAGTTATTAATGTTGTACCCTCGTGGCACACCACAATAATACAACTATTTTTTTAATAACCATTATAAAGTATAAGAATATTTTACAATGGCAGTAACAATAGAATCAAATCCGCAGCTATATGAACCAGTTTACAATGAGATGGTCTATGTAGTATCTAGCACTAATTCAGGGCAAACTAATTTTAAGTACCTAGCAGACATCTATGTAAATGGTGGAGGAACTAAAGAAGCTAGACTTAAAGTTCCTATTGAACCTACTACAGGATCAGCATACGGCATTATAGACGTTCACAGAATACTAGAAGCGTTCCTTACTTCAGACATAGGCGATAACACCAGTACCACAGGAACAACAGCTAACGATAATTCTATCATGACTTATATTGTTAAGTTTGGAGAACAGTATGGAGACCCAATAGTGCAGTATGAGTCTCTAACAGTAGACACTACTAGATATGCTTGGAATGGTTGCCAGAACTACCCCGACTTTGAAAGTATAGGCTATCTAACTTATATGCTAGATGATGCTAACGCACAATTCCTAACTAATGCACCAACTACCATAGAAGTAACTACTGAAGATTCAGGATGGCTATACTACTTCCATACAGGCTCACCCGCTGTAGATGCTTTCGAGTTAAAGACCTATGACGGCAAAGACGGTTCTGGTTCACTACTTGGAACATGGGAAATAAACAACAGCTTAACCTTTGCTTCTACAGGTGAATACATGGGTAAAGTAACTTCTACACCTTTAACCATTGGTAATCTTCCAGCAGGGCAGTTCGATTCAGGTACTCCGCCTGTGTTCGGTGGTACAGAATTAAGTTATACCATTCAGGCAATAGATAGTGTAGGTGCAGCTTTAAGCGAGCTTAGAACCTTTAATATTATCGAAGCTTGTAAATACCCTAGACAGACTGTACACTTCCTAAATGAGTTAGGAGGGTTTGACCACAAGAACTTCAACCTAGCTAGAACAGACAGTTACGAAATAGAAAGAAAGCATTTTAAAAAGAACCCTCAAAGAATTACAGCGGCAGGTAACTACCCCTTCTCACTTCAGGACAGACAGAAAGTACAATACTACACAAAATCTAAGCCTAAAGTTAAGTTAACAAGTGACTGGCTAACAGAAGCAGAAAGTATATGGCTAAGAGAGTTAGTAGAATCACCTGAAATATACCTAGAAGATTCTTCTAATAATCTAATAGCAGTAGGGCGTATTCTAAATGCTACTTATGATGTAAAGACCGACACAGTACATAAGCTATACAACTTAGAAATAGAACTAGAGTTATCATACGACAATTATAGACAACGTGGTTAGAGAACAGTTATTCATAGATGGTACTGAAATAGACCTACTAGAAAGCCTTAACCCGTCCTTCACTTATTCTATTGCAGACATAAGCGAACCAGACAAACGAAAGGCGGACTTCAGTAGAACTATTACACTACCATTATCCAAGGCAGCTAGAAAGGTGTTTAACCACATCTTTGAAATTAATATAGATTCTACATTCGATCCTAATCTAAAAGCAGATGCACTATACCTAGTAGACAGCCAAACTATATTCGATGGCGTTATACAAGTTCTAAAGGTAGTTAGCAACGATGAGAACCACCTAATACTAGAAGTAAGCCTAACAGGTAAGTTAAAAAATATCATTTTAGAATTTGGTGATAAAGAACTAGATGATAGTGGGATGAATTGGAGTGATATGAATCACACCTACAATAGAACTAACCAACAGGCATCCTGGACACCGACACTAGGAACAGATTACGTCTACCCTTTAATCTATCATGGTGCAGATACTAATGTACAGGTATGGGACGTAGAAGATATGTTCCCTGCTGCATTTGCTAAAGAGTACATAGATAGAATGTTTGCAGATGCAGGATTCTCCTATACATCTACCTTCTTTGATAGCACGTTCTTTAAATCACTTATTATACCTTACAATGGTGGTGGTGAATTAAAGCTATCAGATTCTAGTATCTCAGATAGACAGTTCGAATATAATACACCACTATACGACTCTACAGGAACGAACTCTTTAAAAGTACCTCTAACTGCTGGAGCTACTAAGCTTGTAAGATTCACTAACTTAGTTACAGATCCAACCACGCAATACAACACAAGCACAGGTATTCTTACAATAGGTGAAACGGGCTACTATGACTTTAGTACTATGTTCGATCTTACTGCTGAATTTGTTGTTACAGGTTCGGTTAATGATGTCTACCCTAACTGTGCGGTAGAAGGTCAATTCTTTGTATTTAAGAACGGTACTACATTCCCTACTAACCTACTAGGGGGTAAAGCATTTAAGATTGTTAGAGACGAGCTAATAACTCCAGGTAGTGAAACAACCACAGGAACAACATACGAAGACACAGATTATGTTAAGCTTCCTAATGACCTAGCACTAAGTTATGCTGGTGGAACGCCTGAAATAAAGATGATACCTGTTAATGCACCTTTAAACAGTGCTGTAATAGATTTAGAGGGTAGGGTATACGACCCACCTAAAGACTATCAGCACAACCTAACAGATATTTACCTAGAAGCAGGTGATCAGATACAGGTACACATAGCAGCGGTGTTCACTAGGCTAAATGATGTAGATGGACAAAATAATCTTTGGTCTGGTAGTTCAGGATATTACATAGACTCAGTAGATACAAACTGGGAGACAGGTTATACAGGTTACGCTAACCTTGTACTAGGTTCGGGTAGCTTCTTTAAGAACAAAGCAAAGAACGTTATTATAAACGATGGCAATACGCTAAACTTTCAGGATGCAATACCGAAGAAGATCAAACAGAAGGACTTCTTTATGAGTATTGTTAAGATGTTCAACCTATACGTAGAGCCAGACAACGACAACCCTAGAAATTTGGTGATTGAACCAAGGGTGGACTTTTATAACAACACTGTTAAAGATTGGACAGAGAAGTTAGATATTTCACAAGACTTAGAATTCTACCCTATGGGAGCTTTGGATGCTAAAGAGTATGTATATAGTTACAAGCCAGATAAAGACTACTACAACGATAAATATACTAAAAGCTGGCAAGGAGATACTTACGGACAGCGTGAATTTGAAATAACAAACGACTTTCTAAAGAACGAAAAGAGAATGGAAGTAATGTTCTCGCCTACACCTACTGTAGGACGTTCTTACCTAGACTACTACATTCCGCACATAATATCTATAGACAATCAGAACCAAGCTAAACCTGTAGAGAGCAATATTAGAATATTGTACTGGGGTGGTCTTAAAGATACTCAAACCTTATGGAATCATACTAGTCAGCCTGCTGTAACGGTAGACGATTGGCAAACACAGTACCCTTATGCAGGTCACTTCGATGACCCTATCACACCTACTGTAGATATTAACTTTGGTTTAGTTAGAGAGTTATACTATGATGACACCTATCAGGATTTAACATGGTCAGATAACAATATATTCAACATCTACCATAAAGACTTTATTAATGAGATTACAGACAGCAATAGCAAGATAGTTAAAGGTTGGTTCTACTTAACACCTTTGGATATTATGAACTTATCATTCAGGGAGCTATACTACTTCGAAGGTGCATACCATAGGCTTCACAAAGTACAGGATTACAAACCAGCAGAAGTAGCACTAACTAAATGCGAGTTCTTAAAGTTAGCGAATGTAACGCCATTTGTTAAGTCTAGTGGATCTATTACAGGTGGAGCGAATGAAGCGGCTGGAGATGAGATAATACCATTAAAAAGCGGTAGTGTTCAGGAGAATAGAAACACCTACGATAGTTTGAAGCATTTCGTACAGGGTGAAGGAAACATTATAGATAGAAGTGCAGACAATATTAAGGTGCAAGGCGATGACAATATTATAGGTGCGGAAGCTAAGAATATTAACATAAGCGGTTCAGGTAACGCTATAGCACCAGGGGTGTTTAACGTAACCTTAGTAAACACTTATAATAAATCCATTACAGATAGCAATGTAACCTACATAGATGGTGTAGCTCAGTCTGGAGATGATGTAGTAGTAGAGAAATCAACAAATTTCACAACTGACATAAAAAACACCACTTATGAGGTAGACACCTCTAGTAGTAATATTACTGTAACAATG
>Ga0208794_1000660_pt1 | contig 19806 bp, 8 predicted proteins | sample 32_taG_FD_184106 | JGI IMG/M metagenome (GOLD analysis project Ga0208794, IMG submission 184106) | Marine viral communities from the Gulf of Mexico - 32_GoM_OMZ_CsCl metaG (SPAdes) (version 2) | ecosystem: Environmental > Aquatic > Marine > Oceanic | place: Atlantic Ocean: Gulf of Mexico... | reverse complement strand
ATCCGTTCAATAAAGTAATCGTTTCGTATTGCGGCCAATCGTCCCTCTACCGCAGAACACTTCTGAAAGAAGTTCTTTTCTTTACGAAGATCTATGTGGTCGCAAACAATAATGTTGCCGTCGTTGTCTAATATAGTGTAACCAGTGATGCTGGTTGAGATGTCTAGTCCTAAAATCATTTTTGCCTTCTTTTAATTCCATAATCAACACTGTACCATATTCTTTCGTGCCCGTAGTACAGCGCCATCTTGGTTATCAGTTCTAAGGAGCCAATAGTAAGCCCTACCTTATGATCCCCCGACACAAACCATCCCAAAAGCATGGTGTCTAGTGTGCCAATGATACGCCACGTAATAGTTTTAAGAAGATGTCGCGATCGATCAATCTTGGGTTTTGTCATAATCTCTATCTAGAAGATTCTATCAGATATCAAGCTTGATCTTAAAAGTGAAGTCGCGTTCAGCGGTTTTCTTTACAGGAGTTGCAACCTTAGCTATGCCAATAAGGTTTCTGTCTTCATCGTAGATGCCGATCTTTGAGATGTATGTTGTTTTCTCGAATGATCCGGTTGGATCTGCATATGCAGAGCTAACCACATTCTTAACTTTTCTGGTGGCTAGTTCCAAATAAGCTTGTGAGCCAGTCTCGGCATAGTTGGCTGGCGCATATTGTATGTATGTTGGGTTGTTTGAGTGGTTCAAATCACCCTTCTGAGCTGTTGCGAACATAGTGAGAGTTTGCGTATAAGAGGTGCCGCTCATTTCCATAATATACGCAGAGTTTGGTGCCGTAATAGATCCAGAAATTGATTGAGCAAAATATATCCACTTTGGATTATCACTTGCTGCTGGAGCGGGCTCGTAAGCATCACTGCTTCCGTTTAAGTTTTCTGAACCTGTTAAGATCAGTATTCCCTCAGAATATAAAGCCAGCCCTATAGCGCTGCCTGAGCCCACACCGTATGTAGAGTACAGAACTCCGTCTCTGTTTGTATCCTGCGCTCTTCCGATCAAGGTACCCGTGAAGTAATATTCAAGATTGATGGAACCTTTCTTGATCTGCGAACCGTAAAATACAGTTGGTATATTTACTAATCCAACCTGTGCTGTATCAAAATCTCTCTGATATAGTGAAGATGAATAAGCAAAATGAGGATTTACATAATTGTAGTGATTGATAGTGTTTTTAAGAGCACGAAGATGTGATACATAACCATCCGACAATGAGGAGACCGTTCCCACTCTACCAGTTGTAGTGTCATAATATTCTTTTGATATACTGGACGTGTAGGGGTATGAACTGGATACTATCTCCCCGTAATTTAATGCGTTAAAGTCTGCAGTAGTTGAAGTCCTAAAAGATATTCCTGTACCGCCTTTAACAACCCAAGAATAAATAAGCCCATCGTCATTGACTTGGCCAATTGTTCGTCCTGTTGCGGATGACGTTCTGTCAATATTTAATTCGTATAAAGATACGTGACCAGCATCTGTCAGCCTAATGGGGTCTGCAAAGGCACCAGAGATGTTTGGTGTATTGTTATAATATGCGGAACCAGAATAAACTACAAATTTAACGCTTGGATAAGTTTTTAAAGTATTTTTGAATACTTCATTCCGTTTAAATTTGTAGTAAGGCATAACATAACCGCTTAATCACTTTAGTAATCTAATCTTACTCTTAACGTAAACTCTGTGCTTGGATCTTTCTTGAGAGGCTCAGACAACTTAGCAACTGCTAGCAACTCATTGTCTGGCGAATAAAGTCCAACAGCCGTTACATACGATACAGGAAGATCTTGTGAGTTTGTTTTCACAACCATTTTACTTGATGATACGTATGTTGGATTTGCAGAATAGTTAAAATCAGTATTATTAACACGACAGAAATAGACAGTAGAGTTTAATTCAGTTGTATTGTTGAAAGAAATATTATTAATTCTGTGTCTGATCGAATCAGCATTCAGATTAATAGAAGAACCAGTTAATACGGCTTCACTATCTTCTCCAGCTGAGTTCATTTGAGCATCTGTTCCTAGAAGCCCCTGAAATAGTGAAGAAGTGATAACAGCGATACCAGCTTGGTAATAAAGCAATCCCGCTTTTACATTTCCGTTACCATCGGGGGTTACATCGCCGCCAACTAAAGCAGAACCAGTGGCATATAAAATTCCGTATTCGCCAGCTGGTGAATTAACCTTATAACCATTTGAGCCACTATAGTCTGTTACGCTAACCAAACTACTAAAGGGCGTTGCATATGTGTTATTCATCCCGAGACTTAACGTGAAAGAGCCCTTCTTGATTTCATCTTTACTCAAAAGACGCGTAAAGTTGAAGAAATAAGCATCTTTTATCTTTGTACCATCAGTAAGATCTCCGTCTTCATCAAAGCGCCTGACAGCACCGTTTTCGTCAAATCCAACAAGAACTTGAGCCATCTGGTTGTAGATGTTAATCTTTTTATCTTGCTGCGCTGCTGCTGGATACCCTGTTCCTGACAGAACAGAATCAGCTGAGTAACCACAAGTTAAATCAAAAATATGGTTCGCTGAAGAGCTGAGGTAAGGATAATCATAAACTGACTGGAACATTCCGTGACTAAACTCTTTGATGTTCTCATCAGCGTAAGTGCCCGATACTATTGTTCCTGTGATAGGGATAGCCTCGTGAAGTAAGTTTCTTGTAACAACTGAATCTCTTCCCGATTCTAAGCTTTTAAATGATGTCGCCATTATAATATCCTTTTATTAACTAGTCTTCTTTACAAATCTAATAGGGATATCTAAAGTATATCCCGTAGAAACACCAGAGATTCTGACTGTTGAATCGATAAATCTGTAATTTGCAGCATTTAAAGTTTTTGTTCCGCTTGTAATAGCAGACGTGCCAGGAGTTCCAATCTGGTCGAACAAGAATGTGCTTGTCTTTGTATCTAAACTTGCAGCAATCTTAAATTGTATTCTAGAACCTCGTGGTCCAGATATAATTGATGATGCCCCTGTAGCGGCGCTGCTTACAACTCCAGTGTCATCCGCTTCAGCAAAAATATAGGTAGCTATATTATCATCATCTATTGAAGAAGGACTGAACTGTGTAGATGTCAGCGATCTTAGGTTTCCTAATCGATTGTCTATCTGAACAAAGTATTGTGTTTCAACCAAAGTGTCATCTTCATCAGCCAAACTAATCTCATTTGAAAGCTCGGTGGTATCAAGACCTTGGTCAGCCTGAATATGATTCAATCCCTTTTGGGGCTCAAAGCCATTAAAGATTCCTGCTACTAAAGAGTTGTTATCCGTTGTCAAAGCATCAACAGTTGTTTGGTCAACCAAAACAAGATATGTATTTAAGCTACTATAAAACGGCTGTGCATCCGAGTTAGTGTTGGCCAAAATAACTGGTAGATACAATAGATCATCCCTTGAGTAAGAAAGCAAACGAGATTTCATACTAGACATGTTGTTAGTGAAGGACTCTAATACTGGTGTCTGTAAAATGTTGAGATCGTAATAAGCAGACCCGCTCGGATGGTTTTTATCGTATAAACCGTAATCTATCTCATCGTCGCTTAAAGCAAATTTAGTAATTCTAAATCTACCATTTCCCTCCGATAGTCTTTTTCTGCCTAAATCAGTCAGAACGGCGTCCAAAATAATGTCGCCTGAATTGTCTAAGAAACCCATACTATTGTCCTCTTCATATAAATAGTGTTAAATTTTATTATTAGCTAGGATTTGTAACCCCAGAATTTTTAAACGTAATGTTTAAGTCCATTTTTTTACCTGTCTTTTTACTTGTTATTCTAATCTTATATTCTTTAGTCCATACCTTAGAGATGCCGTCAACACCTAATAGGCTATCTTCTGGTGACTCATCAACACTTGCGGGGGCGGCTACGGGGGTGTCCCCAAAAGAAGACTGCTGCAGGCTTGGCTCAATGTAAATGAATCTTCTGCCATTCTTAATATAAGAAGGCTTATTAGACTTGTAAGTAAAAACGTTCTGTTTTAAATAGATTTGACCATTGTTGTCAACCATTTCTATTTCAAAAATGTAAGTTGGATTTGAAATGTTGTCATGGACATCAACCGCCCTAGCACAATAATAATATTTTGTGTTTGGCAAGATTGTATCTTCGTAATAACCCGGAACCCCAATAGAGGGGTCAATTTCAATAAGTGTATTTTGAAAATCTAAATAAGACTCAGGTGGCGTTGTTAATCTAAATAAATGATATTTGTTAACAAAATCATCTGTTTTGAACTGTATTTTCTTTTCTTGTTCCACGATATCGGAGTAAGTTAGCTCTTGATTAAACTGCCCAAAGTATTCCTCTTCGAAGAACTCCTCATCACTTTGCTGTATAGCAATAGGCTTATCAAAGTAATCTCCGGTACTAGAATTTAGAAGTATCTTTACTTTGTTATTTATTCCTTTTATTGGATAAAAACTTATCTCTGGGGATACGGGTGGCTTATCTATAACCGATGTGGTTAGACCATCGAAGTTATAGGGAACAACAATCGCTTTTATGGATAGGTTGTTTTCATATTCCAAATCAAAAGCAGTCGCAACAGTGCCGGCGCTGTTAAAAAGAACATTAACATTGTTGTATTTGTATTGATTGCCAAATACCAATACGATCTTTTTAAAAATATACCTGTAATGTTGATTGTATTTAATCTGCGAATCATAATAGACTGTGTCTTTCACAAAACCAGAATACTTTGGTGATATAAAGAATGTTTGCAATGGCTGTGTTTCGACCCCACCAACTGTGGGGATTCCCGGATCCGCAAATTTTGGAACACGATGCTTCTCAATAACATACATTAACGTTTCTGTTTCGCACGTTCTGTTCTCATAGATATCTAAAATTGATCTTTTAAAATCTAAAAGGTTTTCGGTTGGGTTTCCGTTTTCATCGAAAAGAAACCCGAAAGCATAAAGGGCTGACTCTGGTTGTATCTCCAATTCCCCTTCGCCCATTTTGCCAAAATAGTCTCGTAAAAACTTAACATCCTTTAGCGATGAAAGATTGTTAGGACCTTGGTCTATCCCATCCAGTTGTTCTGCTGCAATGAACGCGGGATCCGTTGGATCTATGCCAAAAAGAATAGGAATATTTAAGTCAACCGAAGAATTCTCAAAATCTCCTGTTTGAGAGTTTATAACTTTTTTCTGTCTTGTGGAGAATAATCTTTGTGGACCTTCGGCATTATGCTCTCTGTATTTTACAATCGCATAAGTTTGCAAAATGTCGACAAAGTCTTTTGTATCTTCATTAGCTAAAAGCCGCTGTATAAATGAAGTTCCAGGGGCGATATCGCCTGTTCTTCTATCCACATCATAGTCGATAGTAATTTTATTATAGAAAGGCAATGACTTTTCGATGATAGAATCAGAATCTAAAATCGCCAAGTCTGAATTAAGAACCGCTACATTGTTATTAGCATCTTTAATTTTTTCTTTGGTAGCATCTGGGAGTGTGCCAATCGCTACGCTCATATTGTCAGAGTAAAGATTGTAGTAGACTCCACTGTCTCTTTCAATGGCCGAGTTCACAATTGATTGAATAAACCATGGTATTTTATCTGCCATCGTGATCGCGGTTCTATGGAACGGCGCTAAAAACTCTGAGGATGTGTTTTGTAGTTCTAACTGTAGGTAGTATGCATTAGGAATCAAATACTCTTGTATTCTAGGGTCTGCGATGACATCTTCGTAGTCTGGATTAGAGTTAACATAGTAATTATAGACGGGCTCTACAGTGGTTGACAAACCAGATTCTGCTACTATTTGTTTATCAGAGGAAAATAAGTAATGATTTGACGTGTGATCTAAATAAGTTTGATCAAAGTTTGTTAACAAACCCGGATAGGAATGATCACTTTGATCAACTCTATCCTTTACCTCAATAGACCCTGCGATGTAATCTTCAAATTCATCTCGGAACCAAGCGTATGGCTCGGAGTTTTCATATGATTTCCAAGCGTTTTTAGCTCCCAAATCTCTTACGAACCTAATAGAGTTTTCGTCTGTTAGGTTTTGGTTAATTGTTAAAATAATATTGGTGTTGGAATTGCCTGCTCCTTGAGTCGGCATAAGTTGGTTTCTGAGTCTTCCTATACCATTAGCACCGCCATCAAAGGCTCCGGGTAACTCCCCTTCTTTAAGTGCTCTCAAGGCGGCAGGATAGTTGTACAGTGTTGATCCTTTAGAGCCTAGGTATCTAGTGTAGTAAGACCCCATCAATCCACGGATCGGATCTATGGTTCCCCAATTATCTCTAACCATTGGATGAAAATTAACAACTGTGCCAGAAATTTCAGCGTTATTAGGCGTATGCGGCTCAACACCACGATCTTTTATGCCAATCAATTCTTGATCAACTGCTAATAATTGATCTTTATATGCTTTGTTTTGTATAATAGCCATTGTTAATAACCTATGCCCTGTACTGATGGGACGTTAACTGCTGTGGTTGGAGTGTTGTTTGCAATACTCGGTTCACTTGGATCTTCAGTTACAATGGTATCAGCTACTGGTGTATTTTTAGAGTAAAATATATCCTCTACCGTTACCTGAGTATTCATTGGTTGTGGTGCGGGTTCAGCTTGCTGCTGTGGAATAACATCTTTCACTTTTGTTTCAGCTTGCCCCAAAACAAACGTCCCAGCCATTGAATCTAAATTCAAAATATCTTCCGTCCCCACGGCGACCCCTACTTTTACAAGACGACACAACAAAGGGGTATTATCATTAACAGAACTATTAAATTTGTTTTGTGTTAACAGTTTCCAGTTTTGTTTGCCTACTCCTTCCGATACGTCATATGAATCCAAATATTGAACTTGCTGGACGGAGTTGAAATTAATTGCGTCCGATACTGCTGAGGCGTTACTTAATGTACTCGCATTTTGTTGCATACTCATCAGAGCCGGGGATCCTTGTAACTGTTCTTGATTTGTGATTGTCGGTTGCGAACCGTTATTATTAAACGAAAATACACTCTGCTCGATAAGTGAAGTAGAGATAGTATTACTTGTTACATCAATCGACGCTGATGCTGCTGCGACATTTGATGGAGGCGTAGGGTTCGTTGGATTAGCCGGGTTTTCATACACAAAATTAGAAGTTGGAGAAAGATATTCCTGCGAATCTATGATTTCTCTAAATGGTCTATTTTCCTCATTTCGAATTTGTTGAATTGGTGTCCTATTCCTATTGATTGATACTCCCAAAGAAGCAAGGATATTTCTTCTTCGTGAGGTGTTGCTTAGGGACCTATTTAAGTTCATAACACGATTATTATTATTCCGACTTTCTATAACTGGCAGTGCCGTTTCCAGGGGAATGTCTAAAGTTCTTACACTAAACTGAAACGGATTAGGAGTAATATTAACTTGCTGTGCTGTTAAAAATCCAACAGGATTTAATCCATTTGTGGGAGTAGCCTCAATTGATGAAATGCCAAACTTTTGCAACTCTAATCCCACTCTTGTCGAATAGTTAGCGAAAGATATAGTAGGAACTACAGCCTCCGGATCATCTAAAGTGTCATCGATAACATTAAGTCCATAGCTTTTTGTTCCCGTAAAAACGTAAAAATCATCAAATTCTTTTATCGCTCTTAGATCAGATTTATTGCTTGAGTTTTTGATTCTTGATTTTACATCAAAAGCGGCAGTTTTTCTAGCCGGTGGGCGAAGCACTCTAAGAATGTTGAACAAATAAGATCGTATTGTTCTAGCAAAGATGATTCGATCAGCATCCAAACTGGGGTTTAGATTATTAACAAGTGCTTGTAAGTTCTTTCTCCAAAAATCCTGTGTGTACTTTGCAAAGGGTACGTCGTCAAAAATATATTCGATTGAGCTTATGTAATCGTCAATAATCTTGTTGTAGAACTCTTCGTCCTTTTGAATAAATGTGCTATTCGGAGGGGCGTTCGATACCTCAAGCAATTCTCCTTTACTGCTTATATCTTTGGTTTGATTCGCTAGTGATACCCTATTAAGGAGGGCTTCAAGCTTTCTTGCACTGTTGCTTAAGTTTTTGATCGACGCTCTTACAATATCAGCAGTCCTATCTTCAAAAATAATTTCTGCTTTGTACTCGGCTTGTCCTGATGATACATTTAGCACCGTATCATCCTTGAAACAAACCTGTATTAGAAATTGGGATCCTGTTATCTTATCTATTATCTCGCAATTGTTTCCCAAGCTAGCTACTCTTTTGAAGGTGTTAGCTTTAGATAAGCCGTCAAGAGGCCCGGGGGCTGGTGTTAAGGTATTGGCTCTAGCGTCTCTTCCTGTTATCTTTTGATAAATAATAACATCTTTGATCTTTGTTCCTAATCGAAGGGTGATTTTGTTCTCTATCAAGCCGCCTAGTCTTGTATTATTTTTGGCAAAATTGTATAAATTAAAAGTAAAAGTTCCATTTATATGACCAGCTTGATTTCTGGACGTTGTCAAAGCAGAGAAATAACTTTTACTTAAAGTTTCAAATGTGTAATCAATGCTATTAGCGGCATCTATAACTCGCATATCCTTTATTTTGAGATTTGGAACCTCAACGGAAGTTACAGTTGGGTGCATCTCTTTTATGTGAGTCGCCCCAGCCATTAATTTATCTTGATGCTGGTGGATCGATCCGGGCCATATCGTGCCTTTCTCACCATACCCCGGGGCAGTTTCATCCAATAAGTAAACAAAAGATTTAATTGGAGTTAAGTTGTCTTCCAAAATTGTTTCCTTGGCAACATTCCCAATAATAATATTGTTATTAATTTTTATGTATGAGCACAACAGCACATACAAATTTTCAGTTGGCTTTAGGGTGTATCTTTTCTCGTAAAAATAGCTAGATATCGCTTGACTATTTTGTGTTGTGGCTTTTGCTTTAAGCTCTCTATAAGAAACAGACAGTGGTATAACACTTTTGGAATTTTGCTTAATCAAAGAAATCACTTCTTCAGCTGACGTTGAAACTTTATTAATGTCTTCTTTGGATTCAAAAAAATAGACAAAGTTCATGAACTTACTATCTTTTTTCTTATTGATTTTAGTTGTCTCGTTAGAGATACCTAACTTAACAACATAATCTCCTTGACTATTAACTTCAAATTTAACATCTTGCAAGGTAACAAACCACGCAGAATTTCTTGTGTATGGTCCATTTGATACAGTCATTAGTCGCAAACATCCTCATTAGTCATAGTATAAATGTCTCTAGGGCTGGCTCCCAGGTTTAGATCCCTTCTAACAGATTCGGGAATATCATTGTCAACCAAAATATTCATATAGTATCCAACATTATCTACTGTCTGAACAGGGAAAGAGTTTTGTGCTTCCGGCGCAAAACTTAATTGTGTATATTGTTCGGTGCCAGAATGGTAAACTTCCATTTCAAAATTTTCTTTTTCAGATGGTGTATTTTCCTCCACCAATTCAATCATTAAGAAATTTTCTTTTAAAGCAAGATAAATATTGGAATCTTCAAAATAGCCCGAGATAGCATCAGAGGTTATTGCCCCTTGTTTAAAAAACGTTTGATAATCAATAGTTATATCAATCTGCGGGATATGTTGAATAAAATCGTCATCATTCAAAAACCTTTGCGCACTAGTAATTGTAGGATCGGACAATATTTTCAATTGCCATGCTGGGGCATCTTGAGTGTTATATGAGGATCTTCCCATTGGGTACGCGTCTATCCGACCCTTATCTCCGTATGGCTGCGCCTTAAATACTTCTACGTTACTAGCCGGATCAGATGTATGAGATCCAATTGAATTTAAGGCACCACTAATAGCATTAATAAACCTATTAGCTCTTGTTTCGGCTCCTTCTCTAGTAGGAATGATTTTTATCTTAGGCGTATCGCTTTGAATTCTTGGTTCGGCAGCATTTTGGTTTTCTGTGTAGCCAGACCCACTTACGTCATATAAAACATCATCATCGAAAAAAGCATAGTAAGTTGGGTTAAGTTGCCCAGCTGCTAGCTTTTCTCTTCCGTAGTTTGTAAGCATGAACTCTAAAACTTCTTCTTTTTTGTTAAAAAATTCCATTATGCTTCATCATCCAAAACATCTGCAGATGCGTAACGCACTGTTTCGTCAATCTTAACTAGTTCTACAAGAGAGAAGTAATCGTATGGCCAGTTGTAAGAATATGGTCCAACAGTATCTTCAAATCCGGTTGTGTCTTCAGTAACCAGGGATCTTCTGTACTTCTCAAAAGATTTCTTGGCGCGTCTCTTGACCTTGAATACCATCCACTGAATGTCTTCCGAGTTGTCTATCAGAAGGTCCAATATTTGTTTATCGTCAATTACAACTTCTTTTTGCTCAAACTTTTCATTAATATCAGGCGGCAAGTTCTGCCACATATCAGCAATATCTTGCTGTGTGACCTTTGCAGAGAATTCAAATGTATACATCAAGATTGGATCTACTGTATCGTTTATCTCGAAGTCAAACTTTGGAGGGAATACATACTTCTCAAGATTTCTCTTAATGTTGTCGTATTGAGCGTTGTCGCTCTTAATGCCAAAGAACTTTCTTCTATTGTTAACTGTCTTAAATGGAACAGCCACAATTGCCTCTTCTAGTCTGTTAGCTTTTTTCACCGCTCCAACTCTGAATATATTGTTTGTGGGCATCCCAACCACGTCAGCCAGTGAGGCTTCCTGCGTATCCTGAAGGGTGACAAAGAAGCCCTTGTCTGAAGCATCTGGGATGGTACCGTATTGGTGCCACATTCCCCTTACGGAGATTCGATCGGCGCTGCTGGTCCCAGCACTCACTGTTGTTGCTGGCGGTCTCGTGAATGATACACCAGCAAAGTTCAAAACTGGTGTTTCAAACTTAGATTGTATAAGCCAACGCTTCTTTTGTGTTACTGTTCCATCCGGCACATCGTTATAGAAATCTAATAAATTGAAGCAACTATCTAATTGCATTCTGGGGTCATGATCTGGGTTTGAGCCTACAACATAAGGTACCGTCTCGGCGCGATCCAAAGTCACTGTTGTGTTAGCAAAGATTTCATCCAACGTTGTCTGACCATTGACTGACGCTGTGTAAGTAAATGTAGCCAGTCCTTTCCCTGCAAAGCCGGGAGATGTCACATGACTAAAGCTAGCTGAAAGGTTGCCTGCAAGGGACTGCTTTAATGGGAATCCAAAAGCCGATGTTCTAGTGTACATATCGAACTTATCGCGATCAACCTCTGGCTCAGCGGTCGTAAGAGAGCCCGTAGTCATCGGTCGATAGAATTTCAACCTCATTTGATAAGTGCTACCGCTAACAACTGCTTTAAATTCGTCTTCTCTTCTAGATTGTATCGATGTTAGCTTGTCATTGAAGAATTCAACAGTTTCGCACAAAAAGTTGTCAATAGCCATCTCATACAGCTTAGTTCCTCTTATATCCGGCTGGATGGGACCAAAAGAGGTACCCAGACCTGGGCGCCCAGCTGCTGCAGGAAAACCATTATTTTTATCATAAATTAAAGTACCCGTAACGTATTCTCTATTAAGGTATGCGGCGGGTTTATACAGTGCTTCAAAAGGCAGTTTCTGAGGTGTATATCCTCTAGAATCTGCCGAAGAAGTTCCCAAGCTGGTTACTCTATCAAAGTAAATGTTACCTTCCGGTAACTCGGTCACATCTACATTGTCAATAGTGGCGGTGACGCCAGGAGCAGATGACGTATTCGTGAGAATCCAGTTACCAACTGCAACACCTGACTTAATGGTATTATACATAATACCGGGCGCATACAGGGGCTGTAAAAGAATTCTACTTGAGATTCTAGGGTCGTTCGTTTCAGTATTTAAGTTGCCCAATAGAGACTGCGACAAAAGTGTAGCTAACTCTAAGGTGCGCTCGGCTGGATAGAAGCCTTTGTACGGAAGGAACTTTAATAGTGCATTACAACGTAATGATACCTTGTCTCTCTTAATCTTTAGATCCCCAGATCTTTGATCGTTTAGGTCCTCATCCACAACAGAGAAATACTTTAAGAAATCAGAGTTTGTGTAAGTCTTAAAGAAATCATCTTGCGAACTATCCGAAATAGAAGCTCCCGTAAGATTAAAGGCATTGTCTACATCCGCGAGGAAGTTTCCTTCGTTATCTTCTATATATGTGCTAATAAGTTCACTTATTCTAAATTCTGGCACTATTGAGTAGTCTTTACCAACTACGGCGATTCTTTCTGAATATGTTTGATATGATTCATACGGAGTTTTTCCTGATTGTGTTCCCGCTTCCCAAAGAGCATCACCGGCGTATACGTTTATTGACGTCGACGGAACCTTACCCGCTGGAACACGGAGAGCATATGTTGCGGCGGTTCCAAGTCTAGAATTGCCTGGAACACTCCCAGAATAAGATGTGTAGAAGTTCATCAGCTCGCCGGCGCCGTCCCGTACCCCTACAGAAGAAGTCGTAGCAAAATTTAAATGTCCATCCAAAGGCCATGTTGAAGCGGATGCTATGGTTAGCCCTTGAGAGTTAACGCCCCCTCCATACACAGTCGAGCGCTTAGTACGATCATCATCCCATATATTAGTGATCGTAAAACTAGTTCTTCTACGAATTTGATCATCATACATATTAATGTCTGATGGATATAGATTTTCTGTGTAGTAAGCAAGAACACTTAAGTCACTGTTTAGTGCAAGATCTAAGATAGATCTATAAGTCTTAAGCCTGCTCGTGTCTGACTTAAGTTCATAAAAGTTGTTTAACTCGTCGTGATCAAAATAGCTAATTTCATTACCAAACGGAACTCTAATAACCATATCGTTTGAAGCGTCAGCATTGTCTGTATTGTCCTCAAAAACAAATGTAATTGGAGACATATTGGTCGATACCGGAGATTCTGTAAAGCTCTTTACCTCATTTGCTTTAGTCGGCAAGGATGGTCCGTCTATCAAGTTCAATAGCTTAGGCGGTGTTACTAAGTAAGATATCTGGTTTGTTTCTCTTAGTTTTCTACCTATCTTTGTTTCGCCGGCTCTTATTTGTTTCCAAGTTGGGTAACCGTAAGGTCCGTTTCTCATCGTCATCAGAACGTTGAAGTAATCCTCATCATTGTCTAAAGCTGGCGATGCCCAATAGTCAGCATTAATGTAAGAATCGATTGAATCAGCCGTAAGTGGGAAGCCCATTGTTCGAGTGGAAGAAGTAACCGGATCTATGACAGCTGTGTTTAATCCAACAAATGTTGTATCTTCATAAGCACCTGACACTATTAACTTACTTAATGTACTTGCGCTAAAGAAGGATGGGCGATCATTACCAAAAATAACCTCACCTGAAGCCAGAGATGCAGTGACCCACGAGTATTGTTGAGTAGAGCGCGGGATTGCATGCTGAACAAAAAGGTTATCATAAACAGACGCTGTGATGAATGTTGTCCCGGACAACTCTATTCTGCGTCGGCGGTTTCTATTTGTCTTGTGCCAGGACGGTGTTGTGACGTATGTATTGGCCGGCACAGAACCATACGCAGCATCAGAACCAAACGGTCCAGCGTGGAGTGATGCTCTTTGGTTAAGACCACGATTCTTTCCAATCTGATCTTCGACAGTGATTGTTCTGCCGGCGGTCACATCGACAGATGCTGATCCTTGTAGACCGTAGTCTCTAACAGAAAGATTGCGGTAAGGCAAAACATTGTAAACAGACAACTCTTCGTGTGCTGGGTCCATATAACCGAGAGACATAACCTCATAACCACATCCAGCAAAGCGGTTAACAATGACTGTTTCGTTTGAATTTGCTCCGGTTCTGTTTGGAAGCTCGTAGTTTAGATTACCGCCTGTATTAGCGTTATCTTCTCCGGTGTCTACTATTGCTGCGATTGTATCAACGCCGCCTGTAAATCCGCCTACCCTAAAATTACCAGAGCCGTCATCTGTAATAGTTCCATTGCCCGCTACGCCAACACCTCCTTGTTCTATGTCAATCGTGTCGCCTCCGGAGGGGTTCGTGGAGCCGCCGTGAATAGTTCCAAAAGGAGAGGTATCTAAAGCATTCTGAAGTTCATCACGGGTATCTGTGATGTTACCTTGCTCTTCCACAATTATGGTTGGATATCCTGAGATATCAGTAAGTGCTGGGGCGCTTGTAAAAAAGATTGCTATGTTTTCAACAACTCCGTCATCTCTTAAAAACGGTATATCAAGGGCTTGAACGGATGATGATGGAGGATTACTGGCAATCGTAATGCTACCTGTCGCTTCCACCCCAGGCACTGCAGGCGTAAAGGCGTAATAAAGCGGGAAGCGTCCTCTTGTCGCAAGTGTTTCTGGATTTGGCGCAAAACTAAACGACTGATCTTGGAAGAATGGGTCATTGATAGAGCGACCAGCTGTCTGAACAACTTGATAATTCTTTTGGTAGTTACCAATTTGGTTGTGGACAATCGTTCCGGAAAGACGCGTTCCAACCGAAGCTGTGGTCATCAAAATGTTCTTGATGTTTACGGGACGCTTTGCTGTTTCATCTCGGAAGCGTTGACCGGTTGCGACGTCTGGAAGCCAACCGTGAGGCGCAGAGCCAGTCGGAGAGTCGGAGAAGGGGTAGTTTGGCGAAACAATACCCAAAGCACCAGAAGCGCCTGTAGGTATTTCAGCGCTGGTCGGATCAAGCCCAAGAAGTATTCTGAAACCTTCCGCGCGGGACTCTCTTGTATCATTTCCATCATTCAATTCTGTGTGGCGATAGAAACGTCCACCGACAAACTTTTCTGTAAACGGACTCTGTAGTGAAATTCCTGTGTCATAAACAAAGTCATTATGTAAGTTTGTAACCATTGTCCCAGACTTATAGTTCTCAACAACTTGCTTGTTGTAGCCCGTAGTTACAGAGGAACTATACAAACTAAATGGCGCATACATATTACCATCAAACTTAATATGTGGTTCTCCTGAGCCTGACTTGTTTATCCCGGGATCTATTCCAAACCCAAGGCGCTGCTTTATTGATGGATAGTAATCATCATCTGTGACTATCAACTCCTCTACATCTGTATCAAACGACAGCATAATGTTTTTAGGGATATTGGTGCCATCTATAACAGGTCCATATGGCTCTGTAGCGGAAAAGACATAGTTTGGCTTATTACTCTGGTGTCTTGCAACTCCCTTTGCATACACCTGACCCTCTATGGCAAATTTAATCGGAGAATTTAATGTTCTGTTATACCCAGACTGAACGGTTTCTATGATTAACTCTCTATTAGCCGCAGCTGCAGAACCTGTATGGTCGCGGTATCTTTGCCAAGGTAAGTTTCTGTTAGATATATCCGTTGCGCCAGAATCTGGTGCTGGATTGTGCAAGAACTTCCACTTCTTGGTTTGAATGTAATTAGACGTTCCAATCTGCCGCTTAGTTAAAGCACGATTTGAAAAGAAAGAAACTCCAGTTGGGAAATCATCTGGACTTCCGTCTGTGTCACCAGATGGATTTGCTCCTTTTATAACGCCTTCTATATCAGTAGGAACCTTTCTTTCTAAGAATGGAAAAATATTTCTGTATTTTGGCCTTTCTAGAACGTGGTTTTCAATAATCGTTCTTACGTTCTCAGCAAAATCAGCCGACGCAGGAATCAGTTGTCCCAGCATTACTGACAACGAAGTGTCAAACCACTTATAAAATTCATAGAATTTATCAAAGTCTAGCTCATCATTGCCGACCTTCTCAAAGAACTTCTGGCGCATGAACTTCATTTGTTTGTATTCAGGGCGCCAACGCTCTACAGGATCGCCTACTAAATTATGCATGTCCTTTAAGGTAGCAAAATAATTGATCATCTCTTCTGAGATGGTCTGGTACATGCTCTTCTCAAATGCAAAGAAGTAATTTACTGGTCGCGATTCAGTTGTGAATACATCCTGATCTTCTGTCGAAAGGACTCTGACCATATCCTCGGATTGAATGTTTTCTGGTAGATTTAACTTCGAAGAAACAACAAAATCTTTATCGATTGCTTTTGTAGAAGATGCATCAAAGAAGTGCCCTCTCGCAGTATATTGCTTGTTTAAGATATTACCTAGGTCGCCAAATCTTGTGAAAGATGCAGAACCAGAACTAATGTCATCAACAACAAACTGCCCACTAGCATTGGAGCCGGTATTATTTAAAAACTCCCAGTTAAACACTAAAGTATCAAGTTTTGATATGTCACCGAAAGATGCTGATGTGTTAAATGGATACGCATATAGATGCGGCTGAAGCGCACCGTGATTCTCTGTATCGAGTAGATGCCCCGTTAAGGCTTCGTCTTCAATGTAATCTAGCCAGTAACGGCAAGCGTTTACTTTAACATCCGATGTTTGTAGCACCGAACCAGTGAAATCAGTTCTGTGCGCTCCGATAAAAGCTCTCTTGCTGCCCGTCACAAAGCCAGCGGGAGGGTTTGTTATGGTGCCAGATACTGTGAACTCCTGCAAAACCTCTCCAGCCTCTACCTGAACACCATGAAGCTCAACGATGTAGTCAGAATTAGTACCTGTTACGAGTCCTTTTAGTGGAAATTGTTCTGGCTTAATTCGTACTGCCAAATTCCATCTGGTGTTGTCATACACGTCCTCATACAATGAAGAAGAAATTTCTGGCACATAGCCGCCAGCAGTACCGGTCAAAACAAACTTAACATTTGTTGATCTTGATTCATCTCTGACGGCAAAAACTTGGAAGTTTACCGCATCTGAGGGAGCCCAGGTTGTGTCGGTTCCCGAATCTACTGTACCGTGTACACCGAATAGAGATGCGCTAATTGTGTCTGTATCAACATAAGCGATAGAAGCTTGATCTAACTTTTTGGGAAATAGAATTTCAGCTTCTAGTGTTGTAGCATATCCATCTGTTAAGTCCGAGCTTGATGTAATAAATCCAACAGAATTTGTATTAGAAGAGTCAGTGTAGTTGTATACAACAGAGTTTTTGCCGGCGGCGGTATTAAAGTTAACAAACTTATCAGTAACAACAACATTTCTTCTGTTGTTCTCCATCTCATACTCGACATTGTCGGCATAAACATTAAATTTAACTAACTCATCATCAATACCGAAACAGCGAATAAGATTCCTGAATGCCTTTAGCGTACCCTTTGATTTATAAATGTAGTTAAGATTGTTGTAGATGTTTTGATAGATAAGGTTCTTAACATCATGAAGAGACTTCTCGTAAACCTTATCTTCACTTCTATCGGCTAATTTCTCTAGAATGTCGGCGTCCAAGAATATTTCTGGAGCCACAAATCCGTAAGAAGAAAGAAGCTTCTCCGCAAATGGCAGCGGCTTATCACTACCACTTAGGTATGCAATATCCTTAAGGCCATTCAGGCTATCTATCTGAAGGTGTAAGGTGTCAAAGTAGCTTGAAATAATCTGTGTTAGATATTTAACATTACTTGTGCCCTCTGCATCTTCTTCTGTGATCCAAGAAGGAATAGAGTTGTAGATAGAAGCATTGTTGTTAACATCGTGAGCAGAGCCAGAAGTTTCCAAATCAGATGATAGTGATACTACATCCGGATGGAAAGAATAGATAATCGGATCTAGGAACTCACTTATGGCTGCATTTGACAAGACAATGGCAGATCCGGTATTTCTAGAGTTGGTTCCATAGCCGGTCCACGTACCATTAGAAAAACGACCAGAGTAATCAAGAACCGTGCTATCTGTTGATGTTCTGCCCGTGATGCCTTCGTTAAACTTGAAGTAAACACCTAGGTCTACGTTTGCAGATTCCTCGGTTGTTGTAAACGGAGTTGGATCTGTATTTACACCACCACCAACTTGCGTAAACCAAAAACGACCAATCTCTTCAGATGTTCTTTGAGTTTTCCAGTATCTCAACTCATCAATAGAGCCAGATAGTTTGCCAGCCCCAACAGCCGCAGAAGACCCAGACGGAGCCGTTATGAGTGCGCCTATGTAAGCTTGGAGGCTTTCGTGAATTGTATCATTTATGCCGACTGAGCCTAGTGTCGATTCGTTGTTTAAGTTTCCGTCAACATAGAAGCGCGTTGTAACACCAGCCGAAGCAGATTTAACAGTTACAGCGTAATGGTGCCAGCTAGAATCTGCTACAGAAGAGGTTGTAAATGTAGAGGCTGCGATGCTCTGTTGGGAAAACCCTGTAGTACCTGATAGGATTGTGAGCAAGAACGGATCGGTACCATCAGCAGTGCCTGTCAACTCTAACCTAAAGCGAAGATAATCAGCAGAAGAAGATAGTTCGCCGTTCCAAAGATCAAAAATAACTTCTTTTTGCGTCGAGCCCGTAATAAACTCACTCTTGTTAAGCCAAAACTCTAATGATGCTCCTTGCGAGGAAAGATCAAACTCTAAGTTAGAACCTCTGTTTTTGTCCGGCTCATAGTAATTTGAGCCTGTAAATTGTGTGCTTAAAGGCGTAGAACCATTGGGATTGGGATTCGGACCACCTTTTACATAAATGTATTCTAATGAAGAAGGTAAGCCATACCCATCCGAACCTGGGGTGCCGGTCCCCCACCCATCAGCAGAGAAGATTGCATAGCCATTTGTTCTTGGATAAAGATTATCAAAGATATGTAAATCAATGTAAGTTGAATCGTTACGCCATTCTAGTTTTTCTCTCAGCGATCCATCATAAGGATATTCGTTGTAAATTCTCTTGATAGATTGGTCATAGTATTCTACAGCCGAGCCATAACGAGCAAAGTTTTCGGGCTTAGAAAAGTCTACTCTTGGTATAAACCTTTCCTCTTCTATAATATCTTGTTCGTGGTATGCAACAGACTCTACTTGAGAGCCTATTTCATCTGCTGTCTTACCGGAGAGTGCTTTGATGTTCTCGGTAATTTCAAAATACTTTTTAAGACTCATACTTTAATTATCATTCAACTCGAAATTTAAACGTTTGAGGTTGCTCTTGCCAATCGCCAATACTGTCATTGTAATAAGACAATCTTATCTCATACATATAATCTGGCTCTAGAAGTGACATATCTAAATCAAAGAAATTTCCTTCTTTATCATATGACAAGTAGGTGCTTAAATCTGACCCGGTGCCATACGGAACGGCTGCCAAGTTATCCGTAACACGATAGATGCTGTATGAAGCACTCTCGATAATATCAGTTGGATTGTTTGCTGTTGCGACTGTGTATAGAGTTGGTGACCAGTTTCTGTCGCGAACAAAAAATCTAAACCTTGCCGTATCTCGTGTGGAGTATTTCTTCTTAAGATTCTTGCAAGATGTGATTCTATTGAATGTCGGTGCGCTGTCATAAGTTGGCATTAGCTCTGGGAAGAACGAACCAGTAAAGAACTCTACGCCACCGGAGTGCCATACGTCGTGTATCTCCTGTAAGGGCGTAGAAGCCGCTGTAAGCGCAACTTCGCACGAATAGATGCCAGGACTCACATAACTTCCTGTAGCGTTTACATCGCCCGTAGAGACGACGCTACCGCCCCCCTGGAGAGACAGCTTGGATCCTGTCGGAGTACCGAACGAGCTTGAGTAAAACGAAACAAGTATGTTGTTTGTCCCAACAGCCGGAACATTATTCAAGCCACGTCGACCATAGTTGTAGAATTGCAGGGTATTCAGGTTGTCTGCTGCTGGTGCTCGTGATGAGGAGAAGAAAAAGTTCTCTCTATCATCCATTGTGCGAGAGTCCCAGCGAGCTTCGATAACAGGACGCTTAAAAAAGAACTCACTTGAGCGAGCAAAGAACTTCTTTGTGTAGTACGACTGTGTTGCTCCTCCTGTATTCTGAATTACAGAGCC
>Ga0208794_1000655_pt1 | contig 19926 bp, 36 predicted proteins | sample 32_taG_FD_184106 | JGI IMG/M metagenome (GOLD analysis project Ga0208794, IMG submission 184106) | Marine viral communities from the Gulf of Mexico - 32_GoM_OMZ_CsCl metaG (SPAdes) (version 2) | ecosystem: Environmental > Aquatic > Marine > Oceanic | place: Atlantic Ocean: Gulf of Mexico... | reverse complement strand
TGAAAATGGAGGAAGCGGCATTGAAATTAAAACAGAGAGTGTAAACGAAAAACAACAACAAATAAATGAAGAATTCACAAGAATTCATCAATTAATGAATTATAGTAAATCAACACAATAATTTACTTAATTTAATTTACATGTTATTATTCTCCATAGGTATATATGTTTATGGAGAATAATTTTTTTAACTATATCACAAATCCATTAAGTAAAGAAGAAATTGATCTTTGGTTTAAATCAAATAACATTATATTTGAAAAAGTAGAGTTATTTTTTGACTTTTCTTATAGTCTAACAAAAATAGTTAGAAAAACTTATTTAGGTGACTCCACAAATAAAAAACAAAACATAAAAATGTCCAATCAAGATAATGAAAACCACTTTGATTGGTGTTGGAAAAAAAACTTAACTAATTTTGAAAAAGAAAACATAGTTTTTAATGAGAGTGGTGAACATTATAAGTATTTTAAAGATTTTTTCTTTGAAGTATTTTATAACACAAAAAAAAAAGAAATAAAAGAATCTATAGGTGATTTTATAAAAGATATTTTTAGTTTAGAAACAGAGTTTAGTAAGTCTGATTTAGATTTATTATTAACAATTTATAAATCTTTAGAATCAAATATGGTGTATATATCTTTACATAAAAATTAATTTTTTTATTTTTTTAAAAAATAAACAGTAAATTTTAAATAATGAAAACATTAGAAGAGATTAAAAGTATAGTTGACGTATTATCCGTAGATACTAATAAATTTTATAACGGAAATAATTCAGCAGGAACTAGAGCTAGAAAATCAGCACAAGAGTTAACTAAATTATTGAAACAACTTAGAGTTGAAATCCTAGAAGAAAGAAAAAAATAATTATGATAGACCTAAACAACATATTTCTATTTGTATATATTTTTTCATATTTGGTTTGTATTAGACATATAATGAAACTATTAGTATCATTATTCTCAACACCACCAAAACAAATAAAATATACAAACATAGAAACTATATACATTGGTCTGAGTATATCATATATAATAACATACATATTAAACTAATTATATGACATTTTATAATCAAATAGAGTTAATATATCCATATTTAAAATCAATAAGAAAACTAAAAGAATATCTTAGTTTTGATATCGAATTTCCCAAAAAATGGAGAATACCAAAAAAATATATCATAGAGGGTAAATTTGTTGAACAGGAAACCCAAAAACCAGATAAGAATCTAGTTTCTTTTGTATCAGAATTAAAAGAAAAAGAAGTTAATACAACCTTCGAAAATATAAAATCTATAATTGAATTTAATAAGGAGATAGAGCAAAAAGAAAAATTATTTTCAAATAAGGTGGATGAACTAAAAAAGATTTTTGAAGCCCAGGATATTGGTAAACTACAAACTTTAAAATTTGAAATAAATGAATTTAATTTAGACATAAAAGATGAAGGACAAACAGAGTCAGATAAATTGGTTGAAAAATGAGTTTGAAAAAGACGAAAAAGAATTAAATAGGGAGAAAGAAGAATTAATAAAAAAAATAAAAAAATATAAAAAAGAAGATATTCTACCTAAAAAAAATAAATTAACAATATGGCAGAGAATAAAAATGATTTTAACACAGTCTTAGGTGATTTGGCTGATATTGTTGATAAAACACAAAAGATATTTCCAACAAGTAAATCAGTCATAGTTTATGAATTAGGGGTCAGAGACTTCAATTATATTAAATCAAATTTTCAAAATGTAAAAGTTGATCAAACAGAAATAAAAATTGATATATCAAATACTGAAATTGTTTTCATTTTGGAAAATACGTATAGGCCACAGGAAAAAATCGAAGAACCAAAAGTCGAGAAAAAAGATAACTTCTTTAAGAAATTTATAAAAAAAATAAAATTTTAATATTACCAAAATATTTTATATTTTACCAAATTAAATTGTATTTATTGTTAAATAAAATAAAAACAAAAAACAATTTATGGGACATGAAGAATTTAAAGTTGAATCTATTACTTTATTTGAAGTAGGTGGTAGAACATTTAAAACGAAAGATGAGGCCGCAGTCTACGAAAAAGAATTAACATTCAATGAGAGAGAATCAAAAATCAACAAATTAAAACTTGAAAAATTAAAAACATTAGCTAGAAGTTATTCGTCTATAAATCCTTATTTTGGTGTTTTAGCCGGTCAAAACTATAGAGGTGGTTTTCCAGAAGCGACATTAAGAAGTTTAATTTTAGACTCACCAGATGTAATGTTAAAATTATTAATTTCATTAGATGAGGTTGGTTTTGAAGAGGAAGGACCAATTAAAGAAGAAATACCAATGGCTATAGTTTCAGAAGAAGAGTCATTTACACTTAAAACAATAACACCATAAAAAAACAAAAAAATGGCAATAAAAGAAATAATAAGATACCAAACATCAGACGGAAGAAGGTTTGATAATGAAAAAGAAGCAAATCTAGTACAAGAAAAATTAAATGAAATTGCTTTAAATACTTACAATAAAGACATTTACATAAAATTAACTAATAAGTGGAAGGAAGACAAAGGAGAACTAGGTAGTATAATGAGAGCTATATCTAATAGAGATTTTAATACATCAAAATCAGATGATATACTATCTACATTAATTATAAACCATAGTAGAAATTTATATGAATTAGTTTCTATTGTAGCACATGAAGAGAAACGTGAGAGATTTCCAATTGCAGGTGAGAGTGCAACATTAGAAATGGCTAAGACAGCTTAGTAAAAACCACATTAAAAAATCAACCATCTTTAATAAAGGTGGTTGATTTTCTATATAGACTAGTTTTTGAAAAACCATTTTTACTTAGTAAATCATATAAATATTTTTTTTGATTACTACTAGAATCTTTAACAATAAGACTATCAAGTCTTTTATTATATATCATATAATTTTGTAAAACATCTAAAAACCTATCACAATCAAAGTCATTTTTTAATGTGAATATATTAAAGTTATTATCGTTTTGAACAATAACTTTATTATTTAGTTTAGAAACAAGCTTAATAAAATTTTTAGGTAAATAAGTCTTAATAAAAAAATCAAATGAAATTTTCTTTAATTTTTGTTGATCATAAATAAACTCCTCAACCAAGAAAGGATTTATTTTTATTATATTAAAATTAGGGTCATCTAATTTAACCCTATTTTGTCTACCAAATTCATCCTTATTAAAATAATAGTTGTTACCACTATTTTCACTAGACTCTAGTAAACCAATTTCAAAGTTACAAAACTCACCATTTTCAACCTTTTTACCAAAAATAGGTTGAGACTTAATTTTTTTATTATAGAAATCTAAAGCTTTATCCTTAGTTACGTATTTCTTTATTATTTTTTTCTTTTCTTTATTCTTAAAAAGAACTATTAAGTAATTATACTTTGATTTCATAATTTAAAATTAGGTCAAGTTTTTTTTTAATAAATATTTTAGATGAACCAGGAAAACTATTATAATACATTAGGTGTTGAGGAAAATGCAACACAAGACCAAATAAAAAAAGCTTATAGAAAGCTAGCAAGAGAAACACACCCAGATAAAGGTGGTGACGAAGAAGAGTTTAAAAAAATATCTACAGCATATGATACATTAGGTGATGAGAATAAAAGACAACAATATGATATGCAAAGACAAAATCCATTTGGTGGTGGAGACTTTAATGATCTTTTTAGTAATTTTTTTGGTGGTGGTTTTAATAATAGAAGAGAACCCACTAGACATACAACGACACTTAATATAAATCTTGGTACGATAGAATCATATATTGGGGGTAAAAAAACAATAACATACAAGAGAAAGAAGATGTGTGAAACTTGTAATGGTGGGGGAGGGGATAAAAAAACCTGTAATACTTGTAATGGCGTTGGTAGAGTTAGACAACAAGTTAATATGGCTGGTTTTACACAAGTCGTATCATCTCAATGCCCAACCTGTTATGGCACTGGTGAAATAACATATAATCCATGTTTTGTTTGTAATGGTAATGGAAGTCAAGATGAAATAAAAAATGTTGACGTTAATTTACCACATGGTGTTGATGATGGTCAATTTTTAAGACTAAAAGGATTGGGTGATTTTAAAAATGGCAACTATGGTGATTTAGTTATTAGAGCTATAGTTGAAAAGGAACAAAATTTTGAAAAGTTTGATAATAACTTAATATATAATTTATATTTTGATTTAGAAGATTTAAAAAAAGAATCATTTACTATACCACACCCAGATGGTGATTTAAACATAAAGTATCCAAAAACCATCGACACATCAAAACCATTAAGAATAAAAGGTAAAGGGTTTAAAGGACAATATACTGGAGATTTACTAATTAATCAGTTTTTAAGATATTATAGAGATTAAAAATAAATCATAATATCTTTTATCAGACTAACCAAACCATATATTATTAAAAATAAAAATAAAGCACCAGTTATAAAAACAAAACGTTTTGTTTTTATAATTCCCTTATTAGTACCACAAGAGCTACAATTTTTTTTATCTTCATTTAATTTTTCCATATAATAAAATATATACTTTAATAATTTTTTTTAAACCATATTTTTTATTAAAATATAATATTTATTATAAAAACATATTTTATGGAATTAATAAAACTTTTATCTAAAGTTGTAAAAGAGAATGTTACAACTAAACAAATATTATTGGAGTACCCAGAATCCACATTGAAAAAGTTGGTGGATAAGTTTTCAAAACAAACTAAAGAAACAGAAGAAGAAATAAGAAAAACTATAGCTGACTTTGAAAGGTTTAAAGCGGCTTTTAATAATGAAGATAAAGATATCTTTAGACATAGTTATGACAAAGTTAAAAGTTTAGTTGCAGATAAAATTACCAGACAAAAAAGTAAAAAGAATCTAGAAGATTTAGTACAAGATTATATCAAAAAGTATAAAGGAGCTGATTTACAATTAGTAAAACTTAACATTAAGAAATTCTTTGAAATTAAGACACATTTAAAAAACGTAAAAGAGTTTAAAAAAGATGTTACAAGCTATAATCCATCAGAACTAAACTCATTAGTTAATAAGTACTTTTCAAATTTCAATGATGAAGGATTAAATCCATTTGTTATTGCAATGTTTGAGAAATTTAAAAAAGAAAATCCAGATGATGACCCATTAACAGTTATATTACCTAGAGTTAAAAGATTTATTAATCATTTTGAGTTAATACCACTTAACACTAAATTAAGTGCTTTTATGTCATTTTTAGATTTTGAACACGCAGTTGATGGTTACACACCAATGGAAGAAAGTGAATATGATGTACCTGAGATTGACACAAGTGACGTTGATATTCCTTATGAAGATGATGATGTATTAATTTTTGCACCAGACCAAAAACATAAATGTATTAATGTTAGAAAGAAATTTGCACCAGATAGAAGATGGTGTACTTCTTGGGAAGGTTCATCAAATTATTATTACAACTATAGGTTAAATCAAAACTTAACATTATATTATATTATAAATAAAAATTTACCATCATCAGACTTAAATTATGCAACTGTTATTCTTGTTGATAGATATGGGAGAATGAGATTAGCCGATGGATCTAACTCAGGTAAGTATGCGGGATCAACAGTTATTCCTTGGAATGAAATATTATCAAAAGTTCCAGTATTAAAAGGTAAGGAAGATTATCTAGAAGCAAAACCATTTAGTCCAGAGGATATGGAAAAAATGAATAAGTACAAACACTATAATTTAAAAACAACTGATCCAGTACAAGAACTTGGTAATGAGGAAGAAGTTGAATTATGGATGGAATTAAGAGGGCCTGACTTTAGACATATGAAAGATGGTGGAGTTATTTTTGGTAATTTACCAGAAGAAATGCAAAAAAAATACATTGGACTAGGAAATGAGTTATCTGCTGATATGGTTAGGGCTTTAAGTCCAAGTGCTAGAGTATATTATATATCTAAAAAGAAAGAAAAAATATTACAAAAATCATTAAGTGAAATAAACGAAAACGATATGGAGGTTATCATTAGTAGAGAAATGAGACCATATTATAAAAGTTTAAAAAATAAATTTGAAAAAGAATTAAGTAAATCTTTTGATCCAGGGTTTATACAAATTGCATATCCAAATGACGCTAATGCAAAATTCGCAAGAATGTTTGGATTAGACTTACTATTTGATTTAATACCAGAAAATACAGAATTTTTACAAATAGAGAATAAGTCAAAAGATGATATTATTTTAGAAATCCCAGATACAATTGGAAAACTTACAGAATTATCAACATTAGTTTGTGATAATATAATTAAAGAGCTACCTGAACAAATTGGAAATTGTACTAAAATTGCATTTTTGAATTTGACAAATAATAAAGAATTAACTACACTTCCTTCATCAATAACAAAATTAACTTGTCTTGATTTTGTTTCTGTTATGGGGTCTAGTATTGATATTGGAAAACTATCAAAAGAGATATTTAAATATTTCGACCCAACGGATGATTTCTGGGAAGTAAATTTCCCATCTGATATGAAAGGGGATTGTTAATTTAAAAAAAAGTAAAAATATGAGTGATTTAGAAGTTGAAATTTATATGAGTCAATTAATTAATTTTTTTGAAAATAATGAAAACGATTTAATCACTTTAGTTGGAAAAGTCCAAAAACAAAAATTTTATGATTTTTTAAGAGAAGAGTGTGAACAAAATCTAAAAGAAGGTAAAGATGTTTCATTAACTAGAAAACAAATTACAGACGTAATTCTAAGACTTAAAATCGGCAACTTAGATTCTTATGAACCAGACTTAACAAACATAATACAAAAAACAAAGTTTGGTGACATTATTTTAAATTAAAATAGTAAAAAGTTTGGTAATTACAAAAAGTTTATTATCTTTGTATTATTAAAATTTATAAATATGTTATACACACCAGAAACAATAAAAGAAATCGCACCATCAATTTTTTCAACAGACGCATCCCCAAAGATGACAAATAGGTACACATTCGTACCAACTGACCAGGTGCTTGAGTTTTTTGATAGAGAAGGGTGGGAAGTTTCATCTGTTAAACAAACAGGTGCTGGAATCCACTCACTACACGAAGTTAAATTTAGGAATAGTCAACTCCCAAAAGTTGGCGACACTCTAGTTGAGGCTATCGTTAGAAACTCACACAATGGTTCAGCAGCCTTTTCTATGTCAGCTGGCTTATTCCGGTTAGTGTGTTCAAATGGATTGACAGTTCCAACAGCGGTAGCTAATACATTCAAAATGAGACACAATCACTTCCAGTTAGATGATGTAAAAGAATTGGCTGAAAATTTCGCAAGAAAATTACCACAAATTGAACAATCTGTTGGTAGTATGATGAGTCGTAAAATGACAGACGATGAAAAGATTGACTTTGTTCGTAAATCAGCTAAGATTAGATTTAACTTAGACAAAACATTTAATGATCTTGAAATCTTAAATCTTTTAACACCAAATAGAGTTGAAGATGAAGGAAATGATTTATGGAGTGTTTTTAATGTCGTACAAGAGAAGTTTATTCGAGGAGGAGTAAAAGTTTCAAATAATAGAGGAAAATCTAGAAAAATGAGACAAATAGATAGTATTCTAAATCAGAATAAAATTAACACAAAACTCTGGGAGTTGGCAGAAACGATGGTGTAATATGGAAGAAGTAACCCTTTTTAGAATTGAAGAACAATTTTTAAAGTTTCTTTACGATACTAAAGGGGTTACATTTTCAAAGAATAAAATTTCAGCCTCAATAAACATAACACCAGAATTATTATTAGAAAAAAAATATAATTTAGAGTATTGTGATATTACAACTTACTCAGAGGGTGTTAGCTACTTAGAGGCAATCTTTAAAAGTAAATCTAATTTTTACATATATTTATCAAAAAGAAATATAGAAAGTATCAATTATGATATTAAAATTTACTTTAAACCAATAGATATTCTTGAGGTTAAGTTTTTTATAAAAAATTTATTAAAATTAAATTAATGGAAATTAATAGTAGTCAATTAGAAGAAAAAATTAATAGCGGTGAAAAAATTATTGTTGAATTTTGGGCCCCATGGTGTGGACCATGTCGTATAATGAAACCTGGATTTGAAAAAATCGCAAAAGAAAATACAACAAACGTCAAAATGTATACTATGAATATAGATGAAAATAGAGACGCTGCGGTTGGGTTAGGTATTAGAAGCATACCAACAACTAAAGTTTATAATTCAGGTGAAACTTTAAAAACGGCAGTTGGTGTTTTAAGCGAACAAGATATAAAAAAAATGTTAAAAGAATTAATAAATGGATAAGGTAGTAGTTTTATTCACAATGGAGGGGTGTCCTTTTTGTGTTGATTTAAAAAATATGTTAAAAGAAGAAAATATATCTTTTGTTGATAGAGATATATATGAACACGAAAAAGAATATAATTTATTTGTAGAAGTTACTGAAAATGAATATGTACCAGCTTTTATGTTAATTGAAGCCCCAGAGTCAGATGAACCACTAACTGAATTATTTGCACCCGATAGAGATTTTGATGATATAAATGAGGGGTTTGAAATAATAAAATCATTTATAGTTGATTAAAAAAACCCCTTAATTGGGGTTTTTTAATTTAAAATAATACCACATGTTTTAACATATCTTGTCTTAGATATGGTTTTTCTTTGTCAGGTGACAATATATCTTGCATTAGGTCATAATCCTTAATCGACTCATTAAACTCTTTTAAATCAAAAGAAAATACATCTAAAATTAAAGATTTGATAGTTTCGTTTTTTTGTATACTATTTGATATAATTTTAATTTTAAAATCTTCTTCATCATCTAATTCATTACTAAAGTAAAATTTTAAATTATCAACACCAAGTAAACTATACATATGGTTGAATATATAGTGTGAATAGTAAACCATAGATCTACCACAATTTAAACTATATCCATACGGGAATTCAGATGATATAGACAACGAATTAATTAAATCCTTTTCTTCAATAAAAACATCCTGGTTTATATCAACCCAACCTTCATTAACTACAGTAACATCTTGTTCATATCTTATAAGATCAAAAGTATTAATTTTATCAATCCCAACATCTTTTAGCTCACTATCAAACCAACCACTAAATTCCGATTTCATTTTTTCTAAATCTAATACTTTATCTGATGTTGTAATACCATTAATAACCATAAATGATTCACAATCTGTAACCTGGATAATTGAGTTTTCTTTTTTATCTATTCTTGAAAGAATAAAATCGGCAAATAAATTAACAATGCCCCTCCTTGAATTTTTATTAATTTTTCTCATATTCTATTTTTTTATAATGAATATGATTTTTATTTCAATAACTAAATAGTTATTCTACGTAATCAAAAAATCGTTCATTGATTTCGTCATTAACTTTTCTAGAATCTGGATATTTCAATTCTCTAAATTTAAACTCATCTATAATACCAAACCTTTGTAAACTATTTATAAAATAAAGGTAATCACTAAATTCTGTAATACCTTCATCTCCGTCTGAATCAAAAAATTTTTTTAATGTGGCACCAAAAAATCTAATTCTTATTTTAGCTAAATCACCTTCCCATATAATATTAGGGTCAAAGTATTCACTAATCGAATCTAAAACAATATCTTTCATTTCTTCAACCCAAGCTTCATTATATGAAAATGAATATAAGTTTTCTAAGTTTCTTTGTAATTCACCAAAATAATTCATCATAATAATCGCATTAAAAAGGTCATCTTCATTATTCATAATAGCATTTATATTTTCGTGAAAACTAAAAACACCATCTTCATTTACATAATCAAGTAATGCATAATGAAAACCATCAGAGTAATCTAATATTTCACCTTCTGATAATGTAATACCTTTAGTTTTTTCTAAAATAACTTTAGCTAGATATTTTTTATTTTCTTTATTTAATACACTAACAACATCTTCATATAAATCATATGATTCAGCATAAAAAGGTTGATACCAGTCTTGACCAAATAAATCTGAAATAAAATCCATACTAGGACCAATAAATAAATCACGAATATCATCTAGATATTTTAAATTTACATAGTAGTTTTTACCTTCTTTTGTTACATAGCTAGTATTATAAACATTAAAATATGGTATGAAAAAATCAGGCCCAAACTCTTTTAAATATAAATTACATATTTCACCAAATTGCCAAATCTCACCCTCATCCATAGCATAATATATATGATTTAAATCAACATCCTTTAACCTACCTTTTTTATAGACATACCCAAATATAAAGTTTCTCATATTGCCAAAAATAGCATATAACTTATCTAAAACATCTGGGTCTTTAGTAGCAAGACCATCTATAAAATAATCAACATTCATTATATATAATCACTAAAATATTCATTTATGTATTTATCAATTAATTGATAGTCAGGATAATCGGGTATTCTAAAATCAATTTTATCAATTTCCTCATCGTAAAATAATTGGTCCATCATTCTAACATAAGAATCAACATAATCTAAAGTATAATTATAATCATAATCTATATAAACTTCTAAATATTTTCTTACGTCAGCAGATAAATCACGTATTTTAATTTTTGGATAGTATTTAATTTTACCATCGCTTTGTTTAATTTGATCCCAATCAAATTTACCAACAAAATATTCTTGTAAACCATCCATTACAAGATTGTAACACTCACTCTCATAAGCACCATTATATGCGCTACTATGAATAGAATATAATTCACTTTTCAAATCACCTAAATCACCATTAAGAAGTTCATACATAGCAGATTCATCACCAATTAAATTCATAACATTACTATTTGTTATTTGAAAGGTATTTTCAGTTCCTTGTTCTTCTGAAAATTCATAAAATAAGTCATCATCATAATCATCTAAACTTAAATCCTTATTACCAATTTCATTAAGAATATATTCAGCAAGTCTAGCCTCATTAGTACTATCTAATTCATCAATAACATCTCTATAAACATTATCTGTTGTGTCCCACCACCTCTCAAAAAAATCATCTTCACTTAAGACAGTCTTTGCTAAATCCCTAGGACTTGTTTCTCTACTATAACTCCTAAAAAAATTAGATAATTCATCTCTTTTAACAACACCTAAATAATACCCATCTTTTTCAGTACTAACATCATAATTTAAAAGTCTTCTAGCTATAAATTTTAATGCCGTTTCTTCATCATAATTTAAAAACCAAAGTAAAAATCTATTTTTTACATTATCTTCTAGTTCTTCATATTGACTAAAATCACCTCTAATAAAACCATTATCAAATAAAAAAGCCATAAGATCTCTGTCATTACGCCATTCATATTCTGGTATATAAGCAATATCAACATCTTCTTGCTGTCCATATTTTACAACAATTTTTAGAAAGTTACGTGTTGTATTAAAAACTTTTAATATTTTATTATAATCACTTTCGCGAACACTATGAAATAATTCTAAGAATTTATCAATTTTTGCCATATCTTATAAATACAAAAAGGTGGGAAAAAAATAACCCACCCAATATGTATCTTTTAGTTAAAGGAAATTTATTTGTTATAATACTTTTGAATAATTTTTTTAACAGACTCCTGAACACTTTGTGTTTGAGTATTAGTGCTACTAGTAGTATTCGAGGAATTAATTTTTTGTGTATTATTATTTTTGTTTCCCTTATTTTTACAACCACATCCCATAACAATTGATTTTATTAAGTTTATTTAATTATAAATATTACAATATATCCATATTTGTAAAGTTTAAGGTATTTATTGTTGTATGAAAACAAAACTTTTAAATACATTATCACGAATTATTAAAGAAGAGGTTGAAGATGAAGAAGTTGTAGAAATTTCAGCTGAAGACTATATGAAACTTTTAAAAAGGGTTAATTATGCTGCTCAAGCAATCCCAAAATTACCACAGTTTAGAGGAAAACAGGTTGTTGTTAAGGGTAATGTTAATCTTAGAGGAAATAAAAAAATAACAGATTTAGGACCAATTAAAATTGAAGGTCAATTAGATGTTGCACAAACAAATATAAAATCATTAGATAATACAAAAGTAACAAGGCATAGTAGTTATTGGCAAACACCATATGAAAAAGTTGTGTATAGGAGAAGACAAGCTCGAAAAATGGAAGAACAAAAACAAAAAAGAAGAGATGGTGATTGGGATATGGATAATGACAATTTAGATGAAGAAGGGGTAAGAGCAAATTTAGTATTCCAATATGCGGTTGATGAAGGTCATATCCAAGAACTAGATGATGATGAAAAAGAAAGAGCTCAAGAAATAAAAAAAGAAATAAAAAGATTAGAAGATGATGATGAAGTTGATTTAATTGATATACAAGATCAAATTGATGATTTAGAAGATGAATTAAGTGAACTTTTAGAGGATAAATTTGATGTATATTATTTTTATCATAGTGGTACTTTTTATGAAATGGATGAATTTGAACTATTAGAGGATGGTTCTAGATATGCAATTGGAACAGACGATGAGGCCGAAGATTCGATGAGAGAATATTACGAAGAATGGGTTGATTACCCTGAAAGTTATATTGATACTAATTATTTATCACACTATCTCGATGTTGATTACGTTGTAGACGAAGCAAGATATAGTGTTGAAGAATGGGTTCGAGATTCACCAGAAGAATATGGTATTGAAAGAACAGAATTATCACAATCCCAAGAAGAAGAAAAAGAAAGACTAGAAAATCAAATTAGTGAATTACAAGAAAAGTTATATGATCTAGAAGACGAAGATGAAGTCGATGAAATTGAAGATGAAATTGACCAACTTGAAACTCAAATAGAAGAAATCACAGATTACCCAGAAGGTGATTATAGTGAAGAAGAAATAGAAGATGCGATAGAAAATTACCTAGAAAACCACGTAAGAAATGATCCGGCTGAATGGTTAAAAGATATGGGAATGGATATTAGTGATTATATAGATAGAGAAGAATTACTAGACGCATTAGTTCGTGATAATGATTATGGTGATACTCTAAATTCATATGATGGAACATATGAAGAGGTTAGATATGATAATGATTATTACATTATTATGAGAGTAGACGGATAAATAATATTTACAGATTATAAATATATGATTACCTTTAAATTAAATGACAAAAAAGAAAAAGATAGAATTTTTAATGGACACAGACTGGATGTTCGAAAAACCCATAGACCGGGAACACAAAGAATATAAATTACTATCTTATTTTCAAAAAATGGGTGAAAGACTCGACAACATGGAGTTATACCCAGGATTCATAGAACTATCACTACACCTAGCAAACGCACAAACATTAATCAAGGATAAAAAAATGTTATACACTAACAAAAGATTCAAAACACCTGATGATGAACTATTGGTAAAAGACCTTAAATTAAAAGAACTACCAAAAATGTCAGATGACGAGTATCTTGAATTTGTTAAGATTCTAGGTTATTCACTACCAAGACTTACAGAATATTTTAATGTTGCAAAGTCAGTTTGGGAACTAGTTTTTGATAGTGTACACTTAGTTGTTAAAAAGAATAAAAAAAATATAACATCAACAGATGGTTTTTTTTATTTTAAAGACAAAAAAGAAAAGAAAATTTATTTATGGGAGTATACAGAAAAACCAGCAGCTAAAGGGTCAAGTGATAATAAAATAGTAACAAAACTTATTTATTGTGATAAAATAAACAAATTAACAGTCCCAAAAATAATAAGTGAGAATGTAACTAGAGAAGACAAATCAAAATTACCAGTGATTGAGATGGTAAGTAGAGGAGACTTCCCAATTGAAGAAACATTATTACCATTATTTAAAAGAAAATTATTATCTTATCTATATCAAAAAAGAATAATTAAGGAAAATGAAGAAGTTGAAAAAAAAGAAATCTAAAGAACAAGTCAATCACCCAAAACATTATGGTGGTGAAGAAAACACATATGAAGCGATAAAAGTTATTGACGCTTGGGATTTAAATTTTTCTTTAGGTAATACAATTAAGTACATTTCTAGAGCAGGTAAAAAAAATAAAGAAACTGAATTAGAGGATTTAGAAAAAGCTTTATGGTATTTAAAATACCATATAGAAAAAATAAAAGATTAATCTTTTATAAAAACAGAATCACCTTCTTTAATATCATATTTATCACAATCACCACCATTAATTTCTAGAGCCAAATCACCAACCCCCTCATAGGTAGGACAAACATCCTCTCTACAAGGTGGACAATTTTTATGAATCCTATTAACTTTTAAATCTTTGATAAATAAAATATCCAATGAACTTAAACAACCCTTCATCCAAAACTTATGAGATCCAGAACTCATAACAAATAACATACCATTAAAATCGTTATTAAATTTTTTCCCAGTCATACCATTTTCAATATCTTTTCTAGTTATTACGGATATGACATTAAATAAATTATTATTTATATTTACCTCCATATTTATATAAATATAAAGGTATGGGTAAATTCAAAAAATATTCTGGTGTAATATTAAAAGTAAATGAAGAGGTTTTATTATGTAAAAGATCACCAAAAAAATCATTCCCAAATGAGTGGTCTTTACCTTCGGGTCATATAGAAAATGGTGAGACTCAAATTGAAGCCGCTTATAGAGAATTTAAAGAAGAAACTGATATATCACTACCAAAAAATTTAAATCTAGTAGGTTTAATAAACAAATACAAAAAAGATGGTACAAATAAAAAAGGTATTGTTTACGTTTTCTTATCAGAATGTGATAAAAAATATAAACCAGATTTAGAGAAAGCAAAAGATGGTCATGAACATACTGAGTGTAAATATTTTAGTAAAAAAAATTTACCAATTAGTAGAAATAATAAACAATTAGGTAATATTATTAAAAATCTATTATAATATATTGAATTTTGTTAAATAATTGTGTATTTATATAATACACAAAAAACTAAATCAACCTTCTTCTTAAAAAAAAATGGTTTAGAGAATTAAAACCCATAAATTTCTATAAAATTTTTATGGGTTTTTTTGTTTAATTAAATAAATTTTCTTATATTTGTACTATGATTAAAACAGGATACAATATTAGAATAATGAATGAAAAATTTGGTGAACTAATAAATGAAACTTTTATGGACCAAACACAGTTTAAGCTATTTTTAAAAATGGTACACTCAAGTATTGAATTAAAAGAAAACTTAACTTTTTTTAATGGAGATACTTTTTTTGTTAATATACCGGCAAATACATTGGTAGAATCTATTGTGGTTACAAACATCAAAGAACTAACAATTACAGAACAAGTTAGAAGTAAAATTGAATCATTAGTAACTAAGTAATTATGAGATATTTAATTTTTGTATTTTTATTGATTTTAACAATAACGTCTTGTCAAAAAGAAGTTATTGGACCACCAAATCAGCCTGAACCAATAATAACTGACACATTAGAAGTTGATTCGACATATAATCTAATTGGACAAGTATGGGTAATAACACAATATAAAGTAGGTGAATTTGGTGATATAACACAATTAAATGATACTATTAGTTTTTTAGGTTTAAACACCTATACTTATAATGATTTTGAATCAACATATTCATTTTACCCAACAGCTTCGGCATTTAATTTAACACTAAATTATACATTATTTGGAAATATTAGTGGTACTATATACCAGGGTAATTTAAACATTGGTGTTATAAATGGGTTAAAATTTACAGACATAACCTTTGGATCTGGAAATCAAACTAATTACTATATTTGGATGGTAAGAGAATAATATAAATTAATTTAATAAAAAACACAATTATGGCAATAGAAACTATTGAAAAAGTAAAAACTTATGTTTATAAAAACTATAAGAATTATGATGGAAAACAACTTATTATTAAGGAACTTGAATCTTGTTTTCATATTTTGAGACACAAAGATGAATCACCTTTAATTTTAGGAAAAAGTATTCTAGATTAATATTTTCCTTGTTTTAAAAAAATAAGGTGGTGGAGTTGGAAGGGAATCCCCCTTTTAGTAATGGATAAAGGAGGTTAATCCTCCTTTATTTTTTCTAACTCATTTTTAAGATTTTTTTTAGCTCTATGTAATTGTGATTTAGATGTTCCAGTATTAATATTTAATTTTTTTGCGATTTCATCGTGTTGTAATTTATCAAAATAGTACATATTAAAAACAATTCTTTGTTTTTCTGGCAGTTTTGAAATTGCATTTTGTATATTTTCATCATCATACATACCCATATATCTATCATCATATTCTTCTTCTTCACTATCATATCTGTCAAAATTAAAATCAGAAACTTTTTTACCTTTTTCTTTTCTAATTAAATCTATAGTATTATTTCTTACAACTCTAGCCAACCAACTACCAATATTTTTTTGATTACCTTCAAATTTATCTAGTTTACTAAACGCTTTAATAAACCCATCCTGACAAAAATCTTTAGCTTTTTCTTCATCACCATTAGAATATTTTAAACAAATAGTTTTATATATTGGATTAAAATAATCACGATAAGCGACATCAAAATCTATATTTTCTGTTAATTTATTATATAACTTAGCTTCATTGATTAAATTAAAATCATCTTTAGTAAAAGATTCATTAAGTTTTATTCCTGCATCAGCTTTTAAACCTTCAATAAAACTCCTCATACCACCAGCAAAATTTTTAACGATTGGTATTTTTGAAAGTAACATTTTATCTAAATAATCTAAAGCTTTACCTGACCATTTTAATATTGTTTTAATTAACCAACCAAGAATTGGTATACTAGAAACTGAACCAACTATCTTACTACCAAGAACAAATGGTTTTGTAGCCCAATCTATACCAGGTATTGCAGATACAAGTGTTAATAATGCAAAAGTGTTTTTACCCTGATACCAATAAGATATTGCGTTACCAATATCAACAATACCAGTAGGATCAAATATACCAGCAATATCCGCAAGAGTATTTAAAAAACCCTCCTCAAGTAAATCTTTTTGGTTTTCTTTTTTTTCTAAAATTATATTGTATTGTGATTCAGTAATTACAATTTTCATAGTTATAAATATCTTGAAATATAAAAAAATATTATATATTTATTAGTATGTTAAAAATACTAATAACAGAAAATCAATTTACTAATATCATAAAAGAAGCTGTAGGTGTTCCAGAAAATATTATAGAATATGGTGAAGAATTATACGAAATTATAAGTAAGCTTTTAAAAACTATTAAAATAAAAAAAAGTAATTATAATTTTTCAGAACCAATTGATTTCAAAATACTAGATATGACATTTAGCTTACTTAACTTTAAAGTAAAAGTCATAGAACTTGAAGACTATGATGATGGTGTTGAAATTGCAAGTATGGGGGTTGCTAATGAGTTTAAATTTAACGATCAGATATTGATGCAGATTAACCAAAAAAGCCATGAAATAGATTTAGTTATTAATTTTGCCGTACCAGAAAATTGGAAACCAAAGGACCTGTATAATTCTTTTACTAGTAACCCAAATTATAGTAAGTCATTATTAACACATGAGTTAAAACACAAAATTGATAGACAAAAAAAGAAAGCGACATTACTTGGAGACACTGCTGACTACCAAAGCTATTCATCACAACAGTTAAACTTTGGAATACCAGTAATTAATGAATTTATGAGGTATAGTTATTTTATTCAAGCTTCTGAGAATCTAGTTAGACCAAGCGAGGTTGCTGCAAGAATGGTTAAAAAAGGTGTTACAAAAGATGAATTTTATAATTTTATAATAAATGATGATGTATACAAAGAACTAAAAAAAATTAATAATTTCTCATTTGAGTATTTAATTAGTCGATTAAAAGATGAAATGGAAGATATTGATGGATTAATTGAACATACAGAAGTAGACCCAACTAAAATGAGTGAAAAAGAAAAGATTAATTATGTTTTTGAATTAGTATATGTAAATTTAGCAAATTTAAAAATTGACATATTTGACAAATATCTTTATAATGCTAAAGAGAAGTTAGATAATATGTTTAATAGTATTTTTCCAGGTGTGGCCCCAAAAAGCAATGTTGATAAAGAAAAAATAAGGAAAAAATTTGTTAATTACATTATTAAATATAAAGATAGAGAAATAGAATTTTTTAAAAATGAATGTGAAAGGTTTAATTATGAATCAAGAAAACTTATGAAAAAGATATCAAAAATATACGCATTAATTCCAGATGAAAAAAAAGAAACTAACGAGTCTATAACTAATTGGGATTTAAATCAAAAAGTGGTTGAAAAAAAATATGGTATAAGATCAATTCAAAAAGAGTATAAAGTATCAAAATAATTTTGTGGTTTAAAATATTTTTTGTATATTTGTTATATAACAAAAAAAGGATATAGATATATGAAATTTAATTTAACGTATGATGAGTGGGAAAATGGTAAACACAAAGACTTTACTAAATTTGTAATTGAAGGTGTTAACTCTACAATTAATGGAGTTTATACTATTAACAAAATTGGAAATTTTGGTAATGGGTTTTGGTTTAAAACCAAAGAAGCACACCCAGAAGATTATGAATGGATGTCTAGTAAATTGAAAAAAGGTCAAAGTGTTGATGGCTGGCAAATATTCTTCACAAGAAACAGTGTCGTTTTCCAATTTTCATATAGATCAAATAAAAACTTTATGAATAAAGAGATTGTATATTATCCTAAATTTAATGAAGATTCTAAATTTTATTTTATTTAATTTTTTATAAATGACAGATCGAGAAAAATTAGATTTTATTCTAAAAAAAGAAATGGAAATCACGATGGCTGTTATATCAAAAGGCCATCAACCAACAGATGAAGATAAGTTTCAGAAAGATAGAGAGCTAATTAAAAAATATAGAATAGAATTAGGAATTATTAAACAATAACTGAGTAAGATGTTGCTGTAAACTCCAAGGGATGCGCATTATAAACTATCAGGTGTCACGGCGGGTGTTGAAAGAAACATCTAAATAGCGTATGAGAGACACCGTCGGACATCTTACTTTTAACTAAAAATAATAGAAAATGAATAAAGCATATGAAAACTCCTACAATTTATTAATGGGAGAAACAACTTACGATGAACTAGGTAAAGATGGTCCATTCTTATTACCAGAAGACCACGAAGATCCTTATGTTACATTGAAATACTATGAAAGTATAGAAGATTATGAAAAATGCATTAATATTAGAGATATGTTAATTACAGAAGATATTTCAAAAAGTTGTTGGGAATTTCTAAAAAGCGTGGGGTTTAAAGATGAGTAATAAAACAATAGCAATTATAGAATTAAGTCGATATGATGGTAAGTATACAAGCTTAGATCACATGTATTTTGAAACTAAACCACAAGCTGAAATATATTTGAAGGAAAATGGTTATGAGCCCGATGATATTTTTGGATGGAAAAAAGATTACTTTCATACCGCTAAAATTAGATTGGAACCATTAAATCAATATAAAGATGTATAAAAGAAAGAAAATATGAGAATTGAACATTTAATTAATGAAACATATCAGGTTACTGATGGAAGTAGTGTTTTTTATCAAGGAACACTATCTGATTGTAAAACGTTCATTAGTCTATGGAATACATAAAATAGCACAAAGATGAAAAAATTATTCGATAACGCAATAGAAACAGTAACCCAAAAACGATTTAGTTACATAGACTTAGTGATGATAGCTATTATCGAATGGATAATACTAACAATAAGATAAAACCAAAACAAAGATGATTAAAAATTGTAAAGAATGTCCACATATTATAAGAAACAAACACAATGATATGATTGTTGATTTTTCTAATAGAACTGGTAAAAAACACAATT
>Ga0208794_1000654_pt1 | contig 19952 bp, 19 predicted proteins | sample 32_taG_FD_184106 | JGI IMG/M metagenome (GOLD analysis project Ga0208794, IMG submission 184106) | Marine viral communities from the Gulf of Mexico - 32_GoM_OMZ_CsCl metaG (SPAdes) (version 2) | ecosystem: Environmental > Aquatic > Marine > Oceanic | place: Atlantic Ocean: Gulf of Mexico... | reverse complement strand
ATCACCCGCACCGCAACTGTGGGCGACAACGGCACATGGTCCGCGACATGGCAGGCGGGCACCTTGCCCGAAGGCGAATACGTCAGCGATGTCACCATCGTGACCACCGATGCTTTCGGCAACAGCTCCACCTCGACCGAGCAGCTGGTCGTCGATACCGTCTCTGAAGTTGCGATTGCGGCGGATACTGTCGAAGTCGACGGCGTGATCAACGCGGCAGAGCGTGGCGACGGCGTGACGCTGACCGGCACATCGCAGCCCGGGTCGACCGTTCAGGTCACCTTTGGGGGTGTGACCCGTGACGCGGTGGTTGACGCAAACGGCAACTGGTCCGCGGATTTCGCGACCTCCGAAATCCCGACGGGTGAGACGACGGCGACAGTGACCGCAGTCGCGACCGATGCGGCGGGCAACACGGCCACCGCAACCGGCCAAGTCGATGTCGATACTTTGGTCAACAACCTTGCCTTCACCGGCCAGACCGGCGGCAGCGACGGGGTTGTGAACGCGGCAGAGGCGGCGCAGGGCATCGTGATGACCGGCACGGTTGAACCCGGCTCGACTGTGATGGTCCAGCTTGGCCAGGTGTCCCGTGCGGCCACGGTTGCGGCGGACGGCACATGGACCGTCAGCTTCGCCCCCAGCGACATCCCCGCAGGCACCTACACCAGCACAATGACCGCCACCGCCACCGACGCGGCAGGCAACGTTGATAGCGTATCGCAGTCTGTTTCAGTCGATACCGAAGCCGGTTCGCTGACCATCAGCCCGCTGCCCGTTGAGGGCGACGACGTGGTCAACGCGGCCGAGGCAAGCGACGGTGTGGCGATCTCGGGCACCGCCGATGCGGGTGCCGTTGTGCAGGTCACGCTGGCAGGTGTCACCCATACGGTTGTGGCAAATAGCAACGGTCAGTGGACCGCCTATTACGCCGCGGGCGAGGTCGCCCAAGGCGTTTATACCGCCGACATCACCGCAACCACGACCGACGCGGCGGGCAACAGCCGCAGCGCCTCTGACAGCGTGCGCGTGGATACCCGCGTCGACAACCTGTCGCTGAACACCGTCGAAGGCGATGACATCGTGAGCGGGGCAGAGCGTCTGGCGAATGGCGGCGTTCTGGTCACCGGCACCTCTGAAATCGGCTCGTCCGTTGTCGTGTCGCTTGGCGCGGCATCGGTGAACGGCGCGGTGGATGCGAATGGCAACTGGTCCGTCACCTTTGCGCCGGGTCAAGTGCCCGAGGGCACGATCAACACCACCGTTTCGGTCAAGGCAACGGATGCCGCGGGCAACTCTGCCACGGCAAGCCACGCGGTGTTGATCGACACGGTCGTTGATCCGCTCGACATGAACCAAGCGGGCGGCAGCGACGCTGTGGTCAGCGCACGCGAAGCCCAGACCGGCATTGATCTGAACGGTCAGGTCGAAGCGGGATCTAGCGTAGTGGTCAACTTTGACGGCACCAACTACACCGCGTTTGTGGACGGTGCGGGCAACTGGTCGGTCACGATCCCGCCTTCGGAAATCCGTCAGGGCACCTATGACGCCGACATCTCTGTCACCGCGACGGACCATGTGGGCAACATCGCGTCGATCACCGACACGCTCGCAATCGATACCTATGCGCCCGAAGGCCCGGTCATCGCGTCCTATACCCGCGATGGCGACGGTATCCGTGGCATCTCGACCGAGATCAGCCCCGATACGCTTGAGGTGCATCAGGTGAACGCAGACCGCTCCATCTCGGAAGTGGAATCGACCAGCTTTGACATCGACGCCATCGGCGAGCGTAACTTCCAGTTCGAAAGCAATGTGCCAGACGGGTCCGACCTGATTGTCACAGCCACTGACGCTGCGGGAAACTTTTCCGGCACGTATCTGGCGCTGGATGATGAAGCGGCGAACACGCAGTTGAGCCTGACCAACCCGAACCTGGGAAACTACAACATCGAAACCGTTGATCTGCAGTTCGCCGAAGAGGCGCATCTGACGATCACGGAAACCGCGCTGGTCAACCTGTCGAGCAACACGAACGAGCTGATCATCGACGGGCATAACGACGACACCGTGACGATCACAGGCGCGGTACGTGGCGGTTCAGAGGTGCGTGGGGATCAAACCTATGACATCTATACACTGGGCGACGAAGCCACGCTGATGATCGACAACGATATCAACGTCATCGTCTAAAGATTGCACCGCGCCCTCTGTTCAAGGGGGCGCGGTTGGCACACGCAGGCGGCAACGACCGCAGGCGTTTCCAGAATAAAAAAACCGGCACGTTAAGGGCAGGATAATGAGGCAGAGTGTAAAACGGGCAGGGGGCATGTGCGCAGCAGCGCTGGCCCTATCCGGCTGCATGTCGGATTTCGGCAGCGGCATGATGCCCGGTGACCTGATGCAATCTGACATCGTTACCCGGTTCCGCACCCCCGATGCCTCGCAGGCGATCAAACCCACCTACGCCGAAAAAATCACCGCAGACAGCCAGATCATCCAGGGTCTGGCGCTGCGGTCTTCTGTTTTGCCCGATGACACCGTGTCGGATCAGGTGGCCTCTGCCGTGTTGGCCGCCAACAGCCGCACCGCCGAGGCAGAGCTGCGCGCCGCCACCCTCCGCTCGGAAGCGGCAAGCAAGAACTGGTTGCCCAAGATCGGGCCGCAGGTCAGCCTGACATCCTTGGGGTCGCTGGCGGCCAATCTGGTGGTGGATCAGGTGCTGTTTGACAATGGCCGCCGTGCGGGTGAACGCGCCTTTGCCGTGGCCGATGTCGAGGTCGCTGCCGTGTCACTGGCGCAAGATACGAACGACCGCGTGGCGACTGCGCTGAAGCTCTACACCAATGCGATCGAGGCGCGCGATACCGCCGCGCTGAACCGTGTCGCGCTTAAGGATATGACGCATTTCGAATGGGTGATGCAGGAACGGGTCAAAGGCGGCGTGTCCGATGTGTCCGACCTGACGATCCTGCGCCAGAAACTCCTTGAAATCCGCGCCACGCTTGATGCCTCCGTCGAACGCGAAGCCACGTCGATGTCCGAGCTGAACGCCATGTCGATCCGCCCGCTGGATACGCTGCACGGCTTGCCCGAAGTGCCCGTGAACAGCTTTGCCGGTGCGCCTTTGTCCGTGGTGCGTGCCGAGGCCGAAAAGACCCGCGCCATCGCCGCCGCCAAGGTGGAACGCGCCGGATTGCTGCCGGGGCTGTCGGCGGGTGCGACCATCGGTGAAGGGGGCGGCGCAGGGCTGAGCCTTGAATCGGATCAGCTTCTGGGTCTGGGCACCAAAGCCTCGCTTGATGCATCGGCCATGGCCGAGGAAACCGCGACCCGCAAGGTCCGGCAATCGGTCGAGGATGCCAACCGCGCGCTGCGCCGTCTGGAGAAACAGCTGAGCGCCAAGACCCGTCAGGCCGCCGAGGCAGCGACCCTTGCGGCACAGGCCAAACGCAACCTCGACCTGTTTCAGGAACAATATGACGCCGGTCAGCGTCAGGTCATGGATGTTGTCGGCGTCTACGAGACCTATTCGCGTCAGCAGCAGTCGCAGATCAGCCTCAAGTACGAGGCCGTGCGTCTGAAGATCGAGATGGCGCAGATACAGGGCGTGTTGGCGGACGGGAGCGCGATTTGACCCAGAAGCCGACCTTTACGCTGACAATCACCAACGGCAATCAGGGTCGGATGGCGGCGGCGGATGCAGCCCGGCCCAAGGCAGAGAACGCCAACCGCCCCGAAGACCGTCTGATGGCGCGGGCCAAACTGGCCGCGACCTATGCCGGATTGCTGGGCGTCACCACCGCGCCACGCGACATCTTTGACATCGTCGCCACCGCCCCCTTGCAGGGCAATGATCCGCAGGCAGAGGCCGAAGCACTGGCCCGCGGAATGGAAAGCGCCGGACTGGTAACACAAGTCAGCCGTGCGCGGGGGATTTCCAAGGATATGTGGCCTGCGCTGGCCTATATGACCTCGGGGCAGGTCTTGCTTGTCATGGGGCAGCAGCGTGGCGATCTGATCCTGTATGACACGACGTGCACCGACAATCGCGCGATGGTGCCGATCAGCGATTTCAAACCCTTCTTTGCGGGGCTGATCCTGCGGGCCGAAGCTTCGCTGAAAACGGTGGCCGAAACCCATAAGACCGATGGCGCGCCTGCGCATTGGTTCTGGGGGCAGTTTCCGCGCTTTCGCCGCCAGCTGATAGAGGTCGCGACGGGGTCTTTCGTGGCGAACCTGCTGGCCGTCGCTGTGGCGCTGTTTTCCTTGCAGGTCTATGACCGCGTGATCCCGCATCAGTCCGAAGCGACGCTTTGGGTGCTCGCCGCCGGTGCGGGGCTCGCGTTGCTGATGGAAGCTTTCCTCAAGATGGCGCGGGCGCGTCTGATGGATGGGGCAGGGCGGCAGATCGAGCTGTCGGTGCAGGACATCCTGATGCGCCGGTTGCTGGGGATGCGGTCCGACACGCGCGGCCAAGCCCCGAACCAGCTGTTTTCCGCGATGCGCGAATTCGGATCGGTGCGTGAATTCTTTACCGCGTCGACCATTGGCACGATCGCGGATATCCCCTTTATCTTCGTGTTCCTCTTCCTCGTGGCCAGCATTGCGGGGAATGTCGTCTGGGTGCTGGTGCTTGGCGGTATCCTGATGCTTGTGCCGGGGTTCTTTCTGCAAAAGAAAGCGATCCAACTGACGCAGGAGACCCAAGGCGCATCGACCAAATCCTCGCGGCTGCTGCACGAGGCGATATTCGAGCTTGATACGGTCAAAACCCAAAGGGCAGAGGACCGCGTGCTGCGCCTGTGGACCGAGCTGAACACCCTGTCGTCCGTCAAATCGTCAGAGCAACGCAAGCTCGCGTCCTTCCTCACGTTCTGGAGCCAAGGTGTCCAGCAGGCCACCTATGTCGCGGCGGTCATCGTGGGCACCTATCTGGTGTTTGCGGGGGAATTTACCGTGGGGTCGATCATTGCAGTCGGTATCCTGACGGGCCGGACGCTGGGTCCGCTGACGCAGCTGTCGGGCACGATGGCGCGGTGGGGCAATGTCAAAGGCGCGCTTGACGGGCTCGACGCGATTGTCGCCGCGCCGCAGGACACCGCAGAGGCGCGCACCTATCTGCGCCGTGAAAAGCTGAAAGGCCAGTTCGAACTGCGCGACGTGATCTTCCGCTACGAGGATGACGGCGCACCGACGGTGGACATCAAAGCCATGTTGATCCAGCCGGGGCAGCATGTCGCCGTGCTGGGGGCCAATGGATCGGGCAAATCGACACTGCTGAAGATGCTCAGCGGGCTTTATGCTCCGACTGAAGGCCGCATTCTGGTGGACGGCACAGAGCTGGGGCAGATAGAGCCGCGCGACCTGCGCCGGCTGATCGGCTATCTGGGACAGGACGTGCGCCTGTTCTCGGGCACGCTGCGCGACAACCTGAACCTCACCATGCTGGAACGCGACGACGACCGCCTGCACGCAGCCCTTGATTTCGCAGGTCTGGGGCCTTTCGTGCGCAACCACCACAAGGGGCTGGACCTAGAGATCAAGGACGCGGGCGCCGGCCTGTCCATCGGGCAGCGTCAATCCATCGGTTGGGCGCGCCTGTGGTTGCAGGATCCGGCGATCTGCCTGCTGGACGAACCCACAGCAGCGCTGGACCAAAGGTTGGAGGCAACGCTGGTCTCGCGGTTGCAAAGCTGGATGGCAGGGCGCACCGCGATCATCGCGACCCACCGCGCCCCGATCCTTGCGCTGACCGAACGCACGCTGGTGCTGCAGGATGGCCGTATGACCATTGACGGGCCCAAGGAAAAAGTGCTTGCCCATCTGGCCGGTCAGAAGGGGCACGTCGCATGAGCAGTCTCAGCACCACGCCACTGGGCGCGCAGATGACGGGGCAGATGCGCGGGCCGTCCATGGTGATCTGGCTCTGCGGCGCGTCGGTGCTGGTCTTCCTGCTGTGGGCTGCCTTTGCTTGGGTCGATGAAATCGTGCGTGCCGAAGGATCGATGATTTCCAGCTCGCGCCCCCAGATCATCCAGAACCTTGAAGGCGGTATTCTGGCAGAACTTGCCGTGGGCGAGGGCGACCATGTGGAGAAGGGCGACGTGTTGGCCCGTCTGCATGGCACCCAGTTCCAATCTGCCGTGGACGACCTGCGCGACCAGATCAGCGCCTTTGAAATCCGCCGTCTGCGTCTGGAGGCAGAGCTGGCCGGACAGTACGACTTTGACGTGCCCGACGCCTATGCCACGCGCACGCCCGATATCGTCGCCTCTGAACGCGCATTGCTGAAAGCGCGGCAATCGGACTTTGTCTCGCGCTCCGAAGGGGCGGGGCGGGTGCTGACCGAAGCGTCGAAAGAGCGTGAGCTGCTTGAGAATATGCTCAAGAAAAAGATCGTTTCGCTGATCGAGGTGACGCGTGCGCGCAAGACCCATGCGGATGCGCGGATCAAGCTGGACGAGATCGTTACCGGCACAGAGCTGGAGCGCGCGCAGGAATATTCCGATGTGCTCAAGGAACTGGCGACGCTGAAACAGAACCTCAAGGCGAGCACAGACCAGTTGAACCGCACCGTCCTTGTCAGCCCCCTGCGCGGCATCGTCAACAACCTGAGCGTGACCACCATCGGCGGCGTCGTGCGCCCGGGCGAGGAGATTTTGCAGATCATCCCGCTGGACGAAGAGCTGTTCGTCGAGGCCCGCGTCAAGCCCGAAGACATCGCCGGCGTGCGCCCCGGCCAAGAGGCGACGGTCAAGCTGTCGGCCTATGACTATACGATCTATGGCACGTTGAAGGGCACGGTCAAATTGATCTCGGCCGATACGTTCAAGGACGAACGATCCCGCGCGCCGGATGGGGATCCGCACTATAAGGTCACGTTGCAGGTGGACACAGAACACCTGACCCCGCGGCAGGCGTCTTTGCAGATCCGACCCGGCATGCAGGCAAGCGTGGAGTTGCACACAGGGTCAAAGACGGTTTTGCAGTATCTGTTGAAGCCGCTTTACAAGTCCAAAGAGGCGTTTCGCGAGCCGTAGGCGGGACGAGGGGGGCTGTTTGCCCCCCTGACCCCCCGAGGATTTTGGACCATTTGGAAGATCAGGGGTTTTCTGTGTCGAGCCAGAGGGTGACGGGGCCGTCGTTGGTGAGCGCGACGGACATATCGGCCCCGAATGAACCGGTTTGGACATGAATGCCGAGGGCGTCGACGCAGGCGATGAAATCTTCGTACAGCGTTTTTGCCTGATCGGGCTTGGCGGCGCGCGAGAAACCGGGGCGGGTCCCGCGGGAGGTATCGGCGGCAAGGGTAAACTGGCTGACAATCAGCGCGCTGCCGCCCGTATCCGGCAGGCTGCGGTTTATTTTGCCAGCATCATCCTTGAACAGACGTAGCTTGGCGATCTTTTGTGCCAGTCCTTGCGCGGTCGCATGTGTATCGTCGGGCATGGCGCAGACGAAGATCAGCAGCCCGTGGTCGATTTGACCGATGATCTGGCCGTCGACAGTGACGGAGGCGTTGCTGACGCGTTGTAGGAGTGCGCGCATATCAGGATTTCCAATCGATGATGTCTTCAGGGGTGGCTCGCTGCGTGCGGAACCGGTTGATCGGTGCCGCGTCATCCGCATAGCCAAAGGAAATCGCGCAAAGGATCAGGCGGTCTTGCGGCAGGTCGAAATGCTGTCGCACGGTGGGCGCATAGGCAGCGATGGCGGCCTGGGCGATGGTGGCCACCCCAAGCGCCGTTGCCGCCAGCGTAAAGGCCGTGACAAAGCCGCCGCTGTCCATCGCCCCGTAGGCCCCAAGCTCAGCCGGGGAGGTCACGATCGCCGCATGGGGCGCGTCAAACAATGCATAGTTCCGCATCATCTGCGCCATGCGGCCCGCATGGTCCGATTTCTCGATCCCGACGGCGTCATAAAGCTGGAACCCGCAGGTCCGCCGCCGGTCGCCGTAGACGCCGCTGTAAGAGGCCGGCCAGTCCAGATCGGGGGTGGGGGGGGTGCCCTTCGCAATCTCTAGCGCCAAAGCGTCGCGGAAGCGGTCGGTCGCGGCCCCTTTGGTGACGGTCAGCTGCCAAGGCTGCGCATTGCACCACGACGGCACGTGGCGCGCTGCGTCGACGATACGGGTGATGAGCGCGTCGTCGACCGGATCGGGGCGAAAGGCGCGGCACGAAGAACGCGCGCGCAGGATGTCGGTGAATGTATCGATCTGGGTCATTTCTGGAGCGCCATAAAATAGCCAAAGACCCCGGCGACAATCAGGCCAAGGATCACGGCAAAGGTGATTTTCACAGCGGAATAGGGGCGTTCGCCCTGTACGCTGCCGGTGCGGCCGTTGACCACAAAACGATAGGTCTTGCCGCGGTACTTGTAAGCTGCCAGCCAGACCGGCAGCAGGATATGTTTGAATGTCACATCGCTGACCTGCGTCTGGATATTGTGGATGCGCTGTCGGTCGCCGCCGATATCAAAACGCACATCGCGCTGGATCATCGCGTCCATCACCTCGCGTGCCTGTGCATAGCCTTCATCAAGCGTCACCGCATAGGCTTCGGCGCGGAAACCGGCGAGGTATTCCGGGGCATAGGGTTCAAGGGCCGCCAGATCCCACGGGGCCAGCGCATCGGTGAACCTTTTGGGAAGCGATTTCGACGCCAGTACCAGCACATCATCAAAGAACCGCGCCACCCGACCCGAGGTCGCCTGCCAGCGGATTTTCGGCACCTGCTGCTGCACCCGTTTGCCGTCGCGCATGACGGTCTGGGTGACGTAATAGACCGTGCCCCTTTCGCCCGAGTAGCTGGAGCGCGTGTCGGCGTCATAGGTCCAGTAGGGCACATAGATGCCTTGCATCTTGCGGCCCTTGCGCGCGTATTCCTGCAGGCCATTGGGGGCAAACCACAGGCTGCCCAGCCAGTCGGTCATGGCATCGCGTGCTGTATCCTCGGTCAGGCCAAAGGGCAGCACGGCGCGGGGTTTGATATGGCGGTTCACCCCTGTATCGATCACCACAGGGGTGGCGCAGAACGGACATTCGGTGGCGTGTTTGCCGGGGTCGAACTCTACCTGTGCGGCGCAGTTGGGGCAGGTTGTGACCCGTGTATCCTCCATCTGCGATTGGGGGAGAGCGCTGGCCAGAGCGGCCTGGAAATCCAGCTCGGCGATCGGGTTATGCAGGCCGCGCGTGCCTGAAACCTCTTCGGTATTGCCGCAGTGGTCGCAGACCAGCAGATATCTTTCGGGATCAAACCGCAGATCGGACCCGCAGGTGTCACAGGGGAACCGGTGTTCCTCGGTCGGTGTGGGGGGCAGGTCGGGGTCGTCAAAGCCGGTGCTGGCGGGCATAGAGCTGTCCTTTGGTCAGGCCTGCCCCAGACATAGGGCAGTGCGCCCCCTGCCGCCAGAGCAGGGTCACAAAAAACGGTGCAGCACTTTAGGGGCCATGATGCGCAGGGCGTTGTCGCGCAGACGAAGGTGGCGCCAGATGTGAAATGCGGCATGGGCCAGCGCGATGCCTGCAAGAGCGTAGAATTCAATGCTGTGGATCAGCCCGACGAGGTCGTTGGCGCGCGGCATATCAAGGGGCACGGCAATCGGGACAATCCCACCGGCCCAAAGCTGCACGGTCGAGGTCACCCCGATCAGCAGCCCTGTGAGGGCGACGCCAAAGATACCCCAGATCAAGGTCTTATGCAGCACCGGATGCAGCCAACGGGCCCAGCCCCGAAGCTTGGGGCCGGGGCGCCCCAGCAGGCCGCGCCGCATGTAGGACACCCACCACAGCAGGGCCGCGCTGACAAAGACCAAGCCCATGACCGAATGGAACCGCACCGCCGCAGGCCCGATCCGCGCCACATCCGCCGGCTGCACCAGCAGGAACCAGATAAACAGCGGCACCATGCCCCAATGCAAAAGCTTCATCAGGGTCCGACGGTGGGGCAGCAAGGGGCGACGGCGTGGGGTCATAGCCTAGACACGCGCGTTGCCCGTTCCAAGTTTCACAGAGCCTTACGCAGGAGGCGGCGGGGGCGGCAGCACGGTAAAGAGCTGCGCCAGCTCGGCCACATCGTCTGCTTTAAGCCAGCCATCCTGACCGGGGGTCCAGACATAGGTCTCGCGGGTCAACCCGCCATCCGTGGCCATGCGGCCCAATGCGGCCTTTGAAAACGGGCCCTTGGTCTGGCCGTTCTCTGCCAGATGCCAGACCTTTTCAGGTTGCGGTGGGGGCGGTGGCGTCTGTGCAGCGGGGGCCGCAGCCGCGGGGCGCGGGCCCCACGGGCCTGCCTGCGCGGCGGCGGCCTGGCCCATCTGCATGCCCAATCCGGCGCCCAGACCGGTCTGCATTGCTGCGCCCGCAGCGCCCTCGCGGCCCAATGCCTCTGCCGCCTGGAACTGCGTGAACTTGTTCAAATCCCCGATCACCCCCATCGACGACCGTTTGTCCATCACCTCCTCCACGGCGGGGGGGAGCGAGATGTTTTCGATATAAAGTTCGGGGATGGTCAGCCCGTATTCTGCAATGGTGGCCGAGATTTCGGTGCTCACCAGTTTGCCTAGTTCACGGGTGTTGGCGGCCATATCCATGACCGGAATATTGGACAGCGCGATGCTGCGCGAGAATTCCTGCACGATGATATTGCGGATCTGATAGCTGATCTCGTCCATGGTGAATTCACCATCGGTGCCGACGATTTCGGTCAGGAACCGCGCGGGGTCCGACACTTTTACAGAGTAGGTGCCATAGGAACGCAGGCGCACGGGGCCGAACTCGGGGTCGCGCACGATGATCGGGTTCTTGGTGCCCCATTTCAGATCGTTGAAACGGGTGGTGTTGACGAAATAGATCTCGGATTTGAAGGGGCTTTTGAAGCCGTGATCCCAATGCTGCAACGATGTCATGATCGGCATGTTATTGGTTTCAAGCATATAAAGCCCGGGCGTGAACACATCAGCCAGCTGACCTTCGTGGACAAAGACAGCGGCTTGCCCTTCGCGCACCGTCAGCTTGGCCCCGTATTTGATCTCGTGGCCTTCGCGCTCGAACCGGGACACCATCGTGTCGCGGGTGTCGTCCGTCCAATGGATAACGTCGATGAATTGGCCAGAGAGAAAATCGAGAATACCCATGTCTTGGTCCTTTCGGGGGAGGTCAGTGGCGGGTTAAACGGGCCCGCCGATCAGTTCGAGCGCGATCGTGCGAGCCACGGGGGTCGCCTCTTCGGCGGTCATGCCGGCGTGCAGGCGCGGGTCATAAAGCATTTTCAGCAGCAGCTCGTCGTGACGGGTGAGCAGCGCGAACTCATCGTCATCGTTAAAGATCGACGGGCGCGCGGTGGGGCTGTCGTTGGCAAGGCCAAGGCCCTGCGCAAGTTCTTCATGGATACACGACAGCCGCATAAGCGAGGGGTTCTCGGCACGGATGACGGCGACGGCAGCGGTATAGGTGCTGGGGTCCGCGCCACCGGCATAGGCGGCGACGATGCAATAGGTATCGCGGCGCAGATCGCTGAGCGCGGCAAGGCTTTCGGCGGTCACACCGGGGATGCGTTCGGCGGCTTGGGCGAGGGCGGCGGGGCGGTCATCCTCGCCCGCGATGATCACCATAAAGTTCGGCTTGCCGCCCACGGTGATGGAATGCTGCGTCGTGGCGGCGAGGCGGGTGGCATAGTCGCGGATCGAGGCCGCATCGCGGTCACGTTCGGACGGGGGGACGCTGTCGCCAAAGACGACCTCCATCCGGACGGGGCGTTCCCAGCGGCGCATGGGGGTCTTGTCGCCCCGGCCGGTCAGGGTGGCGTTATATTCGTTGTAAAAAGCGATCTGTTCAAAGTTGCGCACCAGCATGTCGGCGGTAAAGGGCGTGTCCTGCCCCCCACCATCCCGGCGCAGCAACCCTTGGCTCAACTGGGCCTGCTGCACCTGGTTGAAATAGCTGCGCAGCTTGGCGCTTTTTTGCGACGTGGGCTTGGCCACCACGGGGGGCGGGGCCGGCGGCGTGTCGGGGCGCGCGATGGGTTTCAGCGTCGGTTCAACAGGGGGCTGCGGGGTGCAGGCGGCCAACGCGGCGACCACAGCCGCCGTGCCGATCCATCCTGTTCGCCCCAACCGTTGCCATACCATATCGCGCGCTCCAGGTTGTGATGGGGTTACGCCGCAGGGGACGCGGGCTTGGCCGCTTTGGCAGAGGCCAGCGTGTCGCGCAGATTGGCCTCCATCTCTTGCAGGTCTTTCTCGGCAGAGGCACGGCGCGCCTTGCCTTCGTCGGCGATCTGCAGCGATTCCTGAATGGTCCCGATCAGGTCGGCATTGGCCTGCTTGACGGCTTCGATGTCGAAGACACCGCGTTCCATCTCGGTCCGGATGACCTTGTTGCTTTCGCGCAGGTTCTGCGCGTTAGAGGTCAGCAGCTCGTTCGTCAGGTCATTGGCGTCACGCACGGCGGCGGCGGCTTCGACGCTGCGCTGGATGGTGACCGCCTGCGCCAGCTGGGTTTCCCACAGCGGCACGGTGTTCACGAGGGTCGAGTTGATCTTGGTCACCAGCGACTTGTCGTTCTCCTGCACCAAGCGGATCGAGGGGAGCGATTGCATCGTCACCTGACGGGTCAGTTTCAAGTCATGCACACGGCGTTCCAGATCGTCCCGTGCGGCGCGGATGTCGCGCAGTTCCTGTGCGACCATGACCTGATCCGCCTCTGGTGCGGCGTCGACCTCTGCCTGTTTGGCGGGGATTGTGGTCGCGTCCAACTCTGCCAGCTTGGCCTCGCCCGCGGCGATATAAAGCGCGAGCTCATCATAGAACTGCAGCGTCTTTTCGTACAGCATATCAAGGGATTTGATATCCTTGAGCAGCGTATGTTCGTGGGTCAGCAGCTCGTCCGTGACGCGGTCGATCTGACCCTGTACCTTTTCGAACTTGGCGGTGAATTTGGCAAAGGGGGCCGCGCGGCCCAAAAGGCGCTCCCACCAGCTGCGTTCACGGCGCACGTCCAGCTCGGACACGGAAAAGCCGCGGATGGTTGTCACGATCGTGCGCAGGCTGTCACCGGCGGGGCCCACATCCTTGTTGCGCACGTCCTGCAACATCGCCTGACTGATCTCCTGCAGCTCGGCCTGTGCACCGGACCCGAAACCAATGATCGACTGCGTGTCGCCCATGTCGATCTCTGCCATGCGGCTTTTGATCTCTGCCGATTGTGGCGCATCGGCTTTCTCAAGCGAGACGACGGCATCCGCAGGGGCGGGGTCGGGCAGGATCTGCGCGTTGACCTCTTCCACCAGCGCTACGGATTGGGTCGCTTTGTCACGAACGGTATCAGACATGTTTCAAGTATTCCTATGCTCTTGGGGCGGGGCGCGTCAGTCGATACGCACGCCTTCTCGGGAAAGCCGCTCGCGCAGCACGTCGATTTCGATGTTCAGGTCGGTCTTGTCTTCCAATAGCGATTTTTGGGTGCGCGCGGCAAAGTTTTTGTCCAGATCATCGAGCAAAGCCAGATAATCGGCGCGTGCCTGCGCATCGCCGGTGCTGGCGTAGATATCCGCAAACTTGATTGTCGCGTCACGCGCGCCCAGCAGATAGACCGACAGATATTTACGCGCACCGGTCAGATCACGCGGATCATCCTGCACAGTGCGGATCAGCGTGCGCGCGGTGTCCTGAAACTGCGCCAGCCGGTCGCGCGCCTTGCGATCGCCCGCGCGTGCAATGGCGGTGTTCATCGCGGCAAGGTGCTTTTCCGCCTCGTCCACGACACGGGCGACGCGGTCTTTCTGGAAGCTGTCCACGCCCTCCATCCCTTTGGATGTCAGCGGATCGATGCCAAAGGCCGACACATGCAGCCCCATCGCGGCCAGCGCATAAAGCACAGGGGCCGCCAGTCCGGGGTCATTCTTATAGGCGGCAAGCGCCACGCCGGCACCGGTCAGCAGGCTGGCGATGATCTTGCGCGGCAGGGCGGGGCGTTCGGCAACCTTGCGCGCGGTATAGGCGGCTTCGGCTTTCAGCCCCTCGCGCAGCATCCATGCGGCACCGGTCAGCGTCGCCGCCGCCAGCAGCCCCAATGCAAGCCCCTGCGCCCCGTCGTTCAACGACATGAACACAAGCGGAATGGCGGGGATGAACAAGATTTTGGCCCGCCCGCTTGCGGGGTCGACCTCTATACGTTTGGCACGGGTGCCCTGCGGAGGCGGCGTGCCGTCGCCAGCATCATGATTGCTGTATTTACCGCCAAAGCGCTGCGCCATGGATCAAAGCCCCCCGAGCCAGCCGGTAGAGACACCGAACAGCAAGACAACAAGCGCGGCATAGGTGATTTTCTGAAACGGTGTCGGTGCCATGGGGCGATAAACCTCCTGTCCATGCGCTGGTGTCGATGCACGACGGCCCGCGTCCAGAATCCTCGCGATGATTGTCACCAAAACGGCGACAAACGCAACAATCAGCGCCAGCGTGGCGACAAAGACAAGCAATCGACCCATCGGACCTTCCTTTGCACGACATATAGTCGCAGTGCCCGCCACCCGCTAGGGTCACGCACGCAAAAGTAGCGGCCAAAGGGCCGTAAACCCACAGAAATCAGGGTTTACGGGTGGATTTTACGCGGGTGCCGAACTTGCGCGGCGCGGGGTCGGACGCGGGGCGTGCGGGCTTGGACTTGCCATAGCCGGGCTTGGGCTTGCCGGGGATGGTCTTGCCCGTCGCGGTCTTGTCACCCGGTTCCTTGGGCAGGCCGGGGCGACCGGGGCCCGGCTCTCCGGGTTTGCGGGCCTTGCGCTTGATGATGCGCGCGGGCTTTTTCTTGATCGCGGTGCCGGTGGTATCGGCAATCTCGAGGCCCAGCTGGTCACGGACCACCTTGCGCTTGAGTTCCTCGACCTCGCCGGTTTTCAGCTCGCCAAGCTGGAACGGGCCATAGCTGGTGCGGATCAGCCGGTTCACCGACAGGTTCACCGCCTCCATCGCGCGGCGGATCTCGCGGTTCTTGCCTTCGCGCAGCCCGACGGTCAGCCAGGCGTTCGCCCCTTGTTGCCGGTCCAGCGTGACCGTCATCGGCTGAAAATCCTCGCCATCCACGGTGATGCCCTTGCGCAGCGGTTCAAGCATATCGTCGGTGGGGCGGCCATTGACCCGCACGCGGTAACGGCGCAGCCAGCCGTTCGAGGGCAGTTCGAGGCGGCGCTTGACCTCGCCATCATTGGTCAGCAGCAGCAACCCTTCGGAGTTGAGGTCAAGCCGACCGATGCTCATGACGCGGGGCATGTCTTCGGGCAGATCGTCAAAGATCGTGCCGCGGCCCTTTTCGTCGCGGTTGGTGGTGACCAGCCCCGTGGGCTTGTGGAACAGCCAGACGCGGGGCGGTTCGGGCTCGCCCACCGGTTTGCCGTCGACGGTGATCGCGTCCGAGGGCGTCACGTTCAACGCGGGCGAATCGATCTGCGCACCGTTGACGCGCACGCGACCGGCCTCGATCATGCGTTCGGCCTCGCGGCGGCTGGCGATGCCGGCACGGGACAGGACTTTGGCAATGCGGTCACCGGGAGGGGTGCCGGATTTCGGGGGCTGGGAGGGTGTATCTGCGCTCATACTTCAGCGCTTACCCTGTTTCCCGCGCTTGCGAAAGGGCGGCGTTTGCGGGCAAGAGAGGTGTATGAGCTTTACGTCCTATATGTCCCAAGCGCTGGAAGAGGCCCGCGCCGCCGCCGCCCGCGGTGAAGTGCCCGTGGGCGCGGTCATCGTGGCCCCCGACGGACAGGTCGTCGCGCAGGCGGGCAACCGGACGCGCGAGCTGAACGATCCCACCGCCCATGCCGAGGTGCTGGCGATCCGTGCTGCCTGTGCGGCGGCGGGGTCCGAAAGGCTGGGCGGGCACGCGCTTTATGTCACGCTGGAACCCTGCGCCATGTGTGCCGCCGCGATCTCTGCCGCGCGGGTGGCACGCTTGTACTACGGCGCGTCAGACCCCAAGTCTGGCGGTGTGGCGCAGGGGGCGCGGGTGTTTTCCCACGCGCAATGTCACCACGCCCCCGACGTCTATGACGCCATTGCAGCGCCTGAAAGCGAAGATCTGCTAAAGGCGTTTTTTGCAGAGAAACGAAAAGGATAGACCCATATGGCCCAACGGGACGAGCTGAGCATTTTCGTGCGCGACGCCTTGGCCGCGGGCAAGTCACGGGCCGAGATCACATCCGCGCTGACCCATGCGGGCTGGCGCAGCGCCGAGGTGCAGGATGCGCTGAACGGCTGGGACGAGATGCCGTTCTCTCCGCCCATTCCGCGGCCTGTGGCGACGGTGTCTGCGCGGGACTTCTTTACCTATGCGCTGACGTTCTGCGTCTTGATCCTTGGCGCGTTCAATCTGGTTGTCGTATTACAGGCGCTGGTCGATGTGGTCTTTGCCACGGGCGACGGCGGCAGCGACCGGTCGATCCGCTGGGGTGTTGCGGTGTTGATCGTGACCGGTCCGATGTATCTGTGGCTGACCTTGCGGGAGCGGCGGAAACTGGCGCGCGACCCTGCGCTGTACCGCTCTGCGATCCGCAAATGGATGATCTATATCGGCCTGCTTTTGGCCGCGCTGACGATGTTAGGGGATTCGATTGCCACCATCTATGCGCTGCTGACCGGTGATCTGACGGCGCAATTCGTGCTCAAGGCGCTGGTGGTGCTGGTCGTCGCCGGGGGCATCTTTGCCTATTATCTGCGCGATCTGCGCGAAGAGGCCCCGGCGTGAACAAGGTGCTGCTGATTTGCATGTCTGTGCTGGTCGGCGGTGCCATCATTGGCGGCCTGGTCGTGGTGGGCGGCCCGCAGCACGCAAGGCTCGCCCAGCAGGACAGTCAGCGCCTCAGCGATCTGCGGACCTTGCACAGGCATCTGATGTGCCTTGGTCACCCGCGCAAACCATTGCCGCAAGCGCTTGCGGATGACAGCTATTGTCCCGGCACGCGGCCCGGTCTGCGCGATGTGCTGACCCAAGGCGACCCTGCAACGGGCGCGCCTTACGCCTATCACCGCCTCAGCGATACCGCGTTCGAGGTCTGCGCCACACTGGCGCTTGACCCGGCAGAGGCGCGCAAAGCTGCGTTTGATCAAGACACCATCGCCCTGCGCGCCAACGACACCCTTTGTTTCATCGGGGATCGCGCCGGTTCTGTTCACTAGGCCGTTTTACAGGCTGATCGGTTTAAGTACCTCGGGCTCGATCACATCCACGCCGGGCAAGCCGTCGATCAACACCTGCGCCGATTGTTCAAGCGCGTCGAAGGTACGGTAGTGGCAGGGGATGACGGTCTTGAAGTCAAAATACCGTTTCGCCGCATAGGCCGCACCGGCCATATCCATAGTGAAATGGCCGCCCGCGCTGAGAATGCCGATATCGGGTTTGTGGTAGTCGCCCATCCAATCCATATCCGCCATAATATCCGTATCGCCCGAGACATAGATCGTGCGGCCTTCGCCCTTGATCATAAAGCCGATCTCGGCCCCCATATAGACAGGCCCGGCGTCCCCATCGACGGAAGAGGAATGTGACGCAGGTACCATTGCTACATCGACCTTGCCGCAGCGGATGGTGCCGCCTTTGTTGAATCCGGTGGTGTTCTCCACGCCCCGCGCGCTGAAATAGCCCATCAGTTCGACCATGCCTGCAACCGGCGCTCCGGTTTTCTCGGCCACCATCTTGAGGTCCTGGGTGTGGTCGAAATGCCCGTGGGTCACCAGGATTTGCGTGACGCCTGCCAGTGCGGCCTCGTGCTGCGCGTCGTCCAGCATCGGATTGCCGGTGAGCCAGGGGTCGATCAGCAGAATCTGATCCTCGATCTCGATGCGAAAGCTGCCGTGGCCTAGCCAGATGATATCCATTTGGGTCTCCCTTATTCCGTGTCTTTAGCGGACTGTAGCGCGTGATGCCGCTTTGGGGAGCCTCCGGCGGGAGTTTATTTGGCAAAATGAAGGATCAACCGGCGCGATTGCGGGTCAGAGGCAGCCCCCAGACTTGCGGGGGCGGGCAGGGGGCGATAAACGGCACCCAATCAGATGAAGGAGCGCCCATGTCCATTGACGAGTCCACAGCCGCACGGGTGGCGAAACTGGCCCGCATCAAGGTCGAACCCGACGCCTTGCCCGCGCTGGCGCAAGAGTTCAACAATATCCTCGGCTTTATCGAGCAGTTGAACGAAGTCGATGTCGACGGGGTAGAGCCGATGACATCAGTCACGCCACAGGTGTTGAAAAAGCGCGAGGACGTGGTGCGCGATGGCGACCAGCAGGCCAAGGTGCTGGCCAATGCGCCCGACGCGCGCGAAGGATTTTTTGCGGTTCCGAAGGTGGTTGAATAATGGCTGATCTGAATAAACTGGGCCTTGCCGATGCACGTGACGCGCTGCGCAAGGGGGATGTGACCTCGGCCGAGTTGACGGCGGCATGTCTGAGCGCGATCGAGGGCGCGGGCGCGCTGAATGCTTTTGTCCACCACACCGGTGATCTGGCGATGGATCAGGCCAAGGCAGCCGATGCGCGGATCAAATCCGGCGATGCCCCTGCCATGTGTGGTCTGCCCATCGGCATCAAGGATCTGTTCTGCACCAAAGGGGTGCCGTCGCAGGCGGCGTCGCGCATCCTTGAAGGCTTCTTGCCCGAGTATGAAAGCACGGTATCGCAGAACCTGCTGGACGGCGGGGCCGTCATGCTGGGCAAGCTCAACATGGATGAATTCGCGATGGGATCGTCCAATGAAACCTCCGTATATGGCAATGCCGTCAACCCGTGGCGGCGTTCGGGCGATGAGACAGCGCTGACACCCGGCGGATCTTCGGGCGGGTCGGCGGCGGCTGTGGCGGCGGATCTTTGTCTTGCGGCCACCGGCACCGATACCGGCGGCTCGATCCGCCAGCCTGCGGCCTTTACCGGCACCGTGGGGATCAAGCCGACCTACGGCCGCTGCTCCCGCTGGGGCGTCGTGGCCTTTGCCTCGTCGCTGGATCAGGCGGGCCCGATGACCAAGACCGTGCGCGATGCGGCGATCATGCTGGGTGCCATGGCGGGGTATGACCCCAAGGACAGCACCTCTGCCGAGCTGGCGGTCCCTGATTTCGAAGCCGCCTTGACCGGCGACATCCGTGGCAAAAAGATCGGCATCCCGCGGGAGTACCGCATCGACGGTATCCCTGCCGAGATCGACAAGCTGTGGCAGGACGGTATCGCCATGCTGCGCGATGCCGGGGCCGAGATCGTTGATATCTCTCTTCCGCATACGAAATACGCCTTGCCTGCCTATTACGTGATCGCACCGGCGGAAGCCTCGTCGAACCTCGCCCGCTATGACGGGGTGCGCTATGGTCACCGCGCCAAGCTGGACCACGGCGACGGCATCACCGAGATGTACGAAAAGACCCGCGCCGAAGGCTTCGGGGCCGAGGTGCAGCGCCGTGTCATGGTCGGTACCTATGTGCTCAGCGCGGGCTTCTACGACGCCTACTACAACCGGGCGCGCAAGGTCCGCACGTTGATCAAGAAAGACTTCGAAGACGCCTTTGCGGCCGGTATCGACAGCATCCTGACCCCGACCACGCCCTCGGCGGCCTTCGGTCTGGGCGAGATGACGGATACGGATCCTGTGGCGATGTATCTGAACGACGTCTTCACGGTCACCGTGAACCTCGCGGGGCTGCCCGGTATCGCATTGCCCACCGGCACCAGCGAGACCGGCCTGCCGCTTGGCTTGCAGCTGATCGGCCGCCCATGGGAAGAGGCCGATCTGCTGTCTACCGCCTATGCGCTGGAGCAGGCGGCGGGCTTTGTAGCCAAGCCGCAGAAATGGTGGTAAACCCCCGCCGATAAACCAGAGCAGATAAAGCAGGTCCGATGATGATACGTTGTTCAATTGTTGCAGCCTTGGGGCTCGCCCTGGCGGCCTGCCAGCCCGCAATCCCCGACAGTGGACG
>Ga0208794_1000653_pt1 | contig 19959 bp, 20 predicted proteins | sample 32_taG_FD_184106 | JGI IMG/M metagenome (GOLD analysis project Ga0208794, IMG submission 184106) | Marine viral communities from the Gulf of Mexico - 32_GoM_OMZ_CsCl metaG (SPAdes) (version 2) | ecosystem: Environmental > Aquatic > Marine > Oceanic | place: Atlantic Ocean: Gulf of Mexico... | reverse complement strand
ATTACAGGGTCGGCAGCCGCCGGTGCCTGCTGTTGCGGCGCCTGAGGACTGCCCCCAAACCGACCTGACTGCTGCATGCGGTCAAGATACTGCCCAAACGTCTCTGTGCTGCCTGGCCCCAAGCCCCGCCAATCACCCGTGGCAATCATCTTTTGCGCTTCAGCAACGTTCATGCCGCGCTGTGCTGCGTACTGTGGCAACAGCCTGGCGAGCTTGCCCAAGTCTCCAATAACCTCAGACTCGTCAAGCGATGTAGTCGCGGGCGCAGGAGCAGCGGCCTCCGCTGGAGTACCGAGGTAGTCGAGAGCCCCTTCTGGAGTTTCCTTAAATGGGGCAGGCTTGCGGGTTCGCACCTCACCCTCGGCTGGCGGCACAAACACAGCCTCAGTGAATCGGTCGAGTCGCGAATCAAGACCCGGAATGACCGTATTCCACCCCTCTTCGCCAAGCCTCATCCGGCGGTACTGCGCCATCTCATAGTCCTTCGAAGACGCGAACTCTTTCTGCGCCTCACCGAACGCGGCTGACCGTCGAGAGCCAAGCATCGGGTCGTACTGGCCGCCCTCCATGCCGCCGCCCAGCACGCTCCTGGCGATGTTCTGACGCACCTCTGCATCTCCGAGCTCTTCCTGGCGACGACGCAGCGCCTCCTCAGGCGTCTCCTTGATGTACTGCTCGTAGATGTCAGAACCAACCTTGTACAGCTGCGCGGCTGTGCCGACGCCACCGCTGATGGCCTGTATGATCTTGAGCGCCTTATCCTCGTCGCTCTGCTTCTTCATCATGAAGCGCTGGCGCTGAGGAACGATAGGCCCAAAGCCCCTTGCTACGTCTGGAAGGATGCGCGCCATGGCTACTCCGGTGTCGGTGCGGGAGTTGCGCCGAGCGAAAGGATTGCTGCCTCAATCTGGTCGGGCGGGTTAAGCGAGCTTAAGGCATCCGTGCCCTCAGGCCGGTTAGCGTTGTACACGCTGGTCGCCATACGCCAAAACTCCTTGGCGTTGTTTGGATCGCTAGCACCTGTCCACGATGCAAACAGCTGACTCAAAGGCGCCCCAGTGTCCATCAGAGCATCAAGCACTGCATCACTAGGCGTCTCGCCAGGCCGCTCCGTTGCCATCATCCAAACCTGTTTAAAGGCGTTCTTCGCTGCCGTTCTCTGGGTTGGGTCGCTGACATCAAGCGCGGTCACAAGGTTGCTGATGTTCTGAGCCGCCTGCTCCTCGTTGACCTGGCCGGTCTCGTAGGCGTTAACAAAGTTGTCGACCTCCAAGTTAAACGCTGCCAAGGCCGTCTGTTTTGCCTGTGTAATCTCTCCACGCTGAACGGCCTCCGCAGACTTAGCCTTCGCAGCACCCTCTCTAAGCTGGTTGTATGCCTGCATTGCATCGAGCTCTGCCTGTGTGGCTTGTGCAGCGGTGGCTGCCTGAGCTGCCATGCGCTCTCGCATGCCCTGCGCGGCTATTGAACCGCTTGCCTGAGCAGCGCCGCCACCAGCCGCCATGCCTTGCGCAGCCCTGCCCGCCTGACGAGCTAGTCTTGCCTGCTCGAGAACATTTGCAGCAGCGGCCGCTCTTCGGATGTCTGAACCTATTCTGCCTGCAGCACCTTGCATGCTTTGGGCCGACTGCTCTGCCGCGGCTGTTTGACCGGCAAGCGCCGACAGTACGTCTTCCTCTTGCTGTCCCTTTAGAAACGGAGAGACGCTAATCCCAGCCGGCCCGCCTTCTGCGCTTGAACTCATGAGCTACCTCACACCAGATGTGTCTTGCCGATAATGTATACCCAAATACCACCAGAGCCGAGAAGCATTGAGTTTGGCTCATAGGTGCCGGTAATGGATGCAGCCGGGTCACCAATCCTGCCTCTCACCTCAATCCACTGCTCACACCCTGCGACGTTAGACGCACCACCGTCTACGTTCTGGCGCGAAGACGTCGTCGATGTGCCCCTGCCGACAAATACCGGCTTGCCCTGCGCAGTCATCCCGTTAAGGCCTGGTGAGCCCGTGCCCACTAGGTCCATCGCGTGGAGCTCAAGGTTCCACGGCCTGGTGGTCGCGACCGTAGGCGTTGGCAGTGTGTGCGGAAGTGTCGACGGACTTCCGTGCCCTATAAGGTCAACCGCGCCCCCAAACCACGAGCCTGCGTTATCTGGAGAACTAAGCACCTTTTGCTGCGCCACCTGTTGGTAGCCAAACGTGTCGCCCCTGACGCCTGTGCCTATGCCCACGCCTAACTCCAGCCTCAAGCCAGTAGCGCCTCCACCTGCACCAGCCGCTGCGGCTATCTGCGTGTGCGATATCAGCGAGTGACCGTGCAGGTAGCTGTCAAACCACATCCAGCTATATGTGAAGAGCACATGATGGATTGTCATCGGCGCTTCAATCGGTATGTATCGGCGGTCGATGGCGTACTTGTCGGCAGCCGCGCCTGATGTTCGATAGGGCTGGTCGTCAAAATACCGGGCAGCCATGCCTGAGAACTCGACGTTGTTGAATAGAGGCACGGCCAGGACCGTGTATGCCGCGTTGTCTTTTATCTCCTCAAGCATGGGCAAGTCAGAGTCCAGCTTATAGCCGCCCTGGAACTTTCGCCTCGACATCTCATCAATAACAGCCATCGATGTCTGAACACCTGTGGCGTCGTTTGCGACAATGGCAGCACCTGCTACAGGCACGCTCGCCACATCAATCAGAGGCCGGGGCGTGGCAGAGTTTGTGCCTGCACCTGTCGTGTTCGCGTTAGCGTGCGTCAGGTTGTCGTTAGGGAGCCCGTCGTGTCGCTTTGGAATGTTCTGTATGTCCGTCCCAGAGTCGCGCTGTGTGAGCTTCGTTAGGAAGCGCATCGATATCTCGATGGACACCAACGAGCACTCCGTATCTGCGGTGCCCAAGTCGGGCGCAAACACGGTGAACACGTATGACTTCATCGGGTCGATGACTTCATTGATGGACGAAGAGACCCACGGGTTTAGACGGAAGTAGTTGTCTGTGACGTTTAGCGCTTCAATCCTGCCAGACCAGACGACCCTTCCTGGCCGGTAGTTCCTTGACTGGCCGGGAGCATCAAACCATACCGGCTTCTTCTCCATGATGGACAGTTCAATGGTGAGCCTGTCGACACGCTCATACGAGAGCTTTCCTGAGTCCGGGCTTGCGGCGCTCGTGCCTCCGTTGAAGTTGCTGACAATCGCAGCGGGCTCAAGACGTTGATCAAACGAGAAGCTGACTTCGTCCAGCACAATCTCTGGCATGTCGTCGTTAGGTGTTACCGACTTCCCGCCTCGAGGAGTGGCCGAGAACGACAGATGCTCCTGAAACGGAGGCAGCATAAACGGGATGCCGTGAAATGGTCTGCCGGGCGTGTCATTAAACGACTCTCTCGGCCCGAGCGTCTTGTTCGTAGAGGGCGACAACACGGGCATCGAAAGGTTGACCCTAAATGGCGCATAGGCCGCTTGCACCTGGTCGGCCTCGAGGTTCGCCGTAGTGGCCTGCGTCTGCGACAGCGTCATTGGCTCAAACAGATGTTTGGCCAGCAGCTTTGCGCCGCGCGCGAGTTTGCTTCGGGTAATCTTAGCCATCAGAGAGTCTGCACCTCTTCGAGCACCGTGATGGTGCTGCTCCATGCCTGCAAGTACCACGGGTCCGTGCCCCATGTGCCCTGCGTGTAGACAGTTCCATCGTAAAGCGGAAGCGCGACTGCAAGCCTTACGCGCGCACGTTGGTGCACCGGAATGTTTAGGTCTCTGTACTCGATGACTCTTCCGTATAGGGGCCGCGCATCTGTCACGTCGCCGGAATCGTAGTGAGGAGAGAAGTCGTTCCACCCTGTTGCGCTTGGATCGGGCGTGTATGTCGACGACAGCTCTGTATTGATAGTGTAGAGCGTCCGGGTGAACTCGACATCTGTCATCTCGGCGTCCTCAGGTGTGCCTGGGTTCATAACGTCGAGCACGATGGGGAGGTCAACTGTCCCGTCTCCAGCCGAAAACCCCTGTGGTGGCTCTTCTGATCCAGGGCTGTAGTAGGTGTATGGAGTCGTAGCGCCAGCTAGATATGTACCCGGGTAAGGCCTGAACGCGTTAGCCCCGGCGTCGTTGTGCACAAAGATGCTGACACCGTGAAGCACTACCGGCTTGTCGAAGTACAGCGTCCTCGTCCACACATACTGCTCACCCTCCCCCTCCTGTAAGTTTATGCCCGGAACTGTGGTGCCTTTGAGTCTGACAGGGTTGTACGGAGCCTCTAATGGCTTTACGCCTAAGTGTGAACCTGTCGCGGCATTGCTGTGCTGTAGCCACGGCCACTTTGAATAGTTAGTGCTCGTCCTGTTTGGCGGGTTAAAGCCAGAGTGGTACTGCGTCGCAACGAAGCGTTGCTTGGTGTTGCCTTTCTTAACGTCGTTGACGCCCTCCACAATCTCAGTAACGGCTTTTTCGAGGCGCGAACCATCGATCGTCGTGCCATCATAAAACACCTCTTTGGTGATGTTCCTGTTATGTCGTCGCCAAGGCATTAGAGGTTCCCCGTGCCCGTTGCAGTTCCGCCGGTGAAGAGCGTGTTGCCGGTCCTGTTATAGCAAAACGCTATCTGAACATCCGCCGCAGCGCCGCTGTGAGAGACCATCGGCATTAATGTTGAACCGCTGCCCCTGAAGACACACCCCAGAATGATGGCGCGAGCTCCTGCTTCAACGAGCACCATCTGACTGGTTGAGTCGGTAGGCCTCTCAAACGTGCAGCCGCGAAACACCGCTGTGTAGCCAGCCCTAACAGTCACACAGCCAAACTCATCTTCACTTGCAAGCGTCAGCCCGTCGACAACCACGTTGGCGCTGATGTCCATGTGCTTGCGAAAGAACGTGCCGGGAGATATCGCGTGAGCCTCACTCATGACCTTGGTCATCGAGATGCCACCGTACTCACCTGGCGCAAAGAGGGAGACGTTGTTTGCTATGCGCGGCTCTTCAAACTTAGAGCCGGGCATGACCAAGTTGAGGGCCGACGCAATGCCATTCAGCTTGCGCCTTACAATTTCATTGAAGCCCTCTGCAACCTCTGCTGGCTTCTTGCCGTATGCCTTGCCTTGCCGGTTCGCAAGCCAGAGTTCGTTGAGGCTCATCTGCCCCTCCTGCGCCTGCCTGCACCGATAACCCTGAACAGCAGCTTGACGCTCTCAAGCTTCAGTCGCTCAGCCGGGTTACGCATAAAGCCAAAGAGCATCATGGCTACACTGTTGCCCTTCATTGACTCCGAGGTGACGATCTCATCAACCTGCTCGTCGCCAATCAGGTAGGTGTTTGCCTCAAAGGTCTCGGTAGCCTCGTTGCCGTATGTGATGCCCTGTCCGTAGTTTGGGCGCACGAGGGACTTATCGGACTTCTGCACCCTATCCCTGACGGTGCCATGGTCGTAAGCTCGAGAGTATAGGTTGCTCTTGATGCTCACCGGGCCCTTAAAGGCTGTAGGGCTGCCAACATAGTCAATAACCTGCGGCGTCCACATCTTCATGTCTGACGCCATCATGGTGTTGAAGATGCTTTGCGACCACGAGCCTGTCACGTCGGTGCCCACATCGTGGCTGAGCAGCCTCGCGACTACGCCCCTGCCTTTAACCCTTGCGTCTTCAGGTAGCCCAACGTCTTCGGACATGTACGCCCAGTCTACGGGCTGCGCTACGTTGTCCTCTTTATTGGTGTCGAACAAGCGCCACTGGCACCAGACAAGCACCTCTTCTGCTGCATGATCAAAAGCAGCACCGTCAGTAACAAAGCACCATGTGTTGATGTACCCCGGAGGTGTTACGAAAGGCTCTGACACCGCCATAGACGAAACGTTTGCGTCTGCGGTCGTCTGCATCGGTATGTAACAGAGCAGGTTTAGCTTGTTTGGCACCAGGTTCATATACGGCGCAAAGGTATGCGCAGGCGCAACCGACGCACCTTGCCAGTCAAGATGCACTTCAGCCCCAGCCCTGTCAGGCACACCAGTAGTGTCTTCACACGCGCGAGTTGTCCAGCCTGACGCTGTCGATGTGCGCTCTGGAGGAAACACCAAGTTGATATTGGTCGATGTGCCGTTGTCGAATATCGGGCGCCATTTCGTTGAGTCGAAGAAGAAGCGGATGCGTATGCGCGCGATGCTGTTTGCAGCCGCAGCGCCAGTCCAGAGTGGGCCAGGCACCAAGTAGACCGGGACCAAGAACGTCTTGTTTGGAGCTCCTGGAGCTGACTCTCCGGTCGGCGCAGCTGTGCTTGTGCCCTGGAACTTGTACTGCTGCTCAACAGGTACCCACTCACCAAGCACAAGCGTCGGGGTGAAGCCGCTCGGAGTAACACCGCCCACAGGGTAGTGCTTGTACTTGCCGGCAAGCCCTCTCTCGTCTTCGTCGTCTACACTTCTGTCAATAGCCCCGCCACGGCCATACTCAAGCAGATATGCTGATCGAGATGTCGAGTCGTCATTAACGTCAAACGGGCCTGCAAACCTTGCCTCGTCTACGAACGGCTGGGTCTGCAATGAGCCCATCAGGTAGAAGCTCTGGTCTCTGCACAGCAGCCAGGGCCGCTCAATGTTTCGCTGTGCGCCAACGTCTGGTAGCCCGGTGTAGTCCGCAGTATTCGACTCGTAGGTCCATACCGACCACTGGCCCTCGGTGTAGCACAGGCTGACACGCTCATCAGGCAGCGTCACAAAAAGCGCAGCGAGCTTCTCGCTATACGTCATCGAGGCGCCATCGAGGTTTGGCTTGATGACACTATTGCGCTGCGGGAGCCTTGTGTTGATAGAGCCCGTCTCTGCCGTCACCGTCGTAAAGAACGTCGTCATTGGGTCGGTGATGAAGTCGGTGAACAGGGGCGCAATCGGGTCAGATATGGTCTCAATCTGCATCGGGTTGCCCGACACATGCACGCCTGTGCTGCTGAGCCACATGACCGCGTTGTCTGTCTTGGTCACACACGACTGGGACACGCAGCCAATGTTGTCAGACACGAGCACGGGCTCCATGCCCTGCGATGCGACCTCGTCCCCGGTTGTGCTGGCAGGCTGGTAGAAGAAGGTCTCTGTCTCAGTGAAGACGTAGATGCTTTGACCCATGGGCGCCATCGCAGTGATTGACTGCTCAGTAGGCACAACGATGTAGTCGAAGTCGATGTAGGCCGTTGGCGCATAGCGCTGCGAAAAGAAGACCTCGCGCTTGTTGCCAGCGATGACAAGCCTGCCGCCCCAAGCGATAAGGGCTTGAGGTGATGGTATGCCTGAGGATGTCCTGTAGACGTAAGCCTCTGGGTCTGCACCAGGTGATGGCCTGACCCTCCAAATCATAGATGACTCAGAATAAGGAGGGCACCATGCATGAGGGTGAGCTCCAGCCACAGACCTGCGGCGCGACCCCCTAAACGTGCATGGCGTGTATGCATACAACTGGGTAGCAGGTGAGCCAAAGTAGACTGTGTCCCCAACCTCGGCGAACTGGAAGTTTTCCTCAGAAGTCGCGACCACCCAAGACTGATAGTCTTTGTCTCGGTTTGTCTCGTAGTGTCCTCGTCGCTGGTCGTTGTCCTCTTTGACCAGGCCGGCTTCTGACGTGTGCCTGTACAGCGGCTCTTCCCAGCGCTCTCGAGTGGTCGTGTCGTAGATGCTCACCACGTACACGTTGGCTATCTGTGCGCGCTCGTTCTTGACCTCAGACGAATACACCCGCGCCTTGAACACGCTGAGTATTTGCTCATGCCCAAAGTCGGTCTGCATGATGTAGCTACCGAGGTGCTTCTCATACCCCCAGACCGTAGACGCGCCATCGATGTTGTGCGTGATGCGCGTATCAAACTGCGCCAGCTGGCCAAAGCCCTGCCGCACTTCCCATGCGCCGTATCTGCGCAACAGGTTTAACGCAAAGCTACCCTTGGATGGACGGTCGCTCTTAATGCCGCCACCGAGGACCTCGACCTCGGAGTACTTAACCGCCATCTACATCCACCTTACGTCAACGACGCGCTCCACAATGCCGCCACCGCGACCTTCGAGATATGTCCTGAGCTGACTAACCCTGCGTGCCAGCTGACCGTTGAGCTCGTTGTTCGGAGCCACGTCAACGATGGCGTACTGAAGGTATGCAAGCAGCGCAATCACATCGTGAAACCGGTTGAGGTCGTCGATGTAGTCCGGGCCCAAGCCGGCCCAGTTGATGTTTGGCTCAGGGATATAGTCAATCCTGATGTCCATCGTCGTCGCTTCTGGGAAGACTAGCTCTGTTCCACGCAGCGTGTAGTTTGACCTCGAGTCGTAGGTGCTTGTCACCGATAGGGAGGGCTCTAGGTTGCCGATGATATTGTCAGGCTGTGATGCGCTCTCAATCATGTAGATGTTGACGAGCTGGTACAGCCTCTGCCCAGCAGCTGCACTCGCTCCAAGTATGGGTGGCACCGACGTCGCCAGGTCCAGCGTCCTTGCTTCAGACAGAGAGTAGACCTGCTGCCTTGTGTAGAACTGCGGGTCCATCTCGGTGACGATGGCGCGGAAGTCATCGTATGCGCTTGTGAGCCATATCGACATCTGCGTGTCGCTGACAAACGTCTGGTCAGGCTCGTCCATGTAGACGCGGAATAAAGCGGCGACCTCTTCGACTGTCATCCCCCGCCCCCTTGCATGGCTGAGATAGCGCTAGGTAGACCTGGAAGGTTTTGCCCCTCTGTAGGCATGGCCGGCGGCTCCATTGGTGGAGGCGGCTGTGCTGGCTCAGCTGTTGGCATCATCTGCGGAGCTGTCTGCTTTGGCGACTGGTGCGGTGACACGGTCTTCATGTCAGACGCGGCCTGCCACTGCGCTTCAGGTGCGCCAAACATGTTCACGTCCACGATGAGCTGAGCGATGTAGTCCTGCGTTTCGGGCGGAAGGTCGTAGTACGCGGTCGACTGCACAAACTCGGTGAAGACCTTCGTGAAGGCCTCGAGGTTGTCTGTCGGTAGTACCTGTATCTTCTGGCCCATGATGACCGCTTGCAGCATGTCCTTGAAGTGGCTGATCTGGATGAACTCCTCGGTGATGCGCTTGTCGAACGTGCGGAAGCTGATGGCATCGCGCGCTTCTTCAGGCGTCATGAGCCCAAGCTGTGTCATCTCAAGCACTCTAGACTCACGGTTAGCCGCGTCGAGCTTGAAGAGGGTGTTGCCGTCGACATAGATCTCAGGGTTGTCAACGATGTCGGTGTTCGAGATTGCCTTCCACGCAGGAGCTCCAGCGCTGTCCAGCATCTTGATGACCCTGCTCTCGGTGTAGTGACGCTTCATGAGCATCAGCACCGTAAGCATGGTGTCTTCCACAGCTGCCACGACCTCTTGCTGAGTAGCCAGCAACTGAGCTGAGTCCTGCTGTGTAAGTGTGCGGGCGTGTACGCCGCTCTTAACACCAGCCTCTCGCCGGCCCAGGGTCGCGCCATGGGCTCCAGCTACATCGCTCATCTCCTCGCGGAGCAGGGCTGGCTCGCGGACTACGTGAGCTGGAAGCTGCTGTGGCGCTGCTGGAGTTGGTGCTCCACCACCAGGTGTGAACCTGATAACGCCACCGGGCTTGTTCATAATGGTGCCCTTTCGGACATCAGCGGTGCGCGGGATGAGCCAAGGCGGGTTGCCCATCAACCGGACGTTCGCGTGGATCTGCGTGCGCGTGCGGTTGTACAGCTGTTGCAAGTCTGCGATCTGCACCATTGGCCCCTGCCCCCAGAGGTCTCCCTCGATGACATGGTAGCGCACCAAGCGCACAGGGAAGGTGTCTCGGACGTCTTCACTGAACTCTGTTTGCAGATACAAGTCTCCGCAAAGGATAGCGTGTCGACCGTCCTTCCAATAGACCTCGTAGACCTCAAGCCGGCCATCAGGCACGTAGTCTTGGAAAGCATACCTGTGCTCTTGCGAGTCAGGGCTCAGCTGCTCAATCTTGTCAGCCTTGTCCGGGTACGTGTCCTTGAGTTCCGCCTTAGTGCAATAGCTCCTGATGGCTACCCACCTGGCCTCGCACGGAGAGTGGACACCGGGCTCGTAGAACATGTTCAGTGGGCTGATGATGTCGCATCGGACCCTGCCCATGACCTTCTTCCCACCGACGACCTTGTCTGGCTTCGGGCCATCAAGCTCCTCATCGCCGGGCATTGAGTCGGCAGCTTTGGTCACCTCGTATGCTGGCTCATAGTAGGTATGGAGCCCACAGTTCCCGGTCTGGCACATCCACCGGATGCACTCCTGCCACTTGCGCGTCTGCTTCTCAGAGAGCCAGAAGTAGCGCAACGCCATCTCTGAGGCCGTAGCCTTAGTGATATCGTCGATAGTGTCGCTCGCCGGGATGACCACCGGCGTCGGTGTGTTGAGCGTCAGCCTAGCCAAGATGCTACGCTCGATGTTCATCATCTGGTTGACGGTGACGCGGACCTGCTGTGGAGCTCGAGGCACCTCGCCGTAGCGCTTTGCGCGCTTATCCCAGTACAGCCACTGGTCCCCGCGCAGCATGCGAATAGCAGCTGACCACTCCCTGTCCTGCCTGGTGCGCTCGCTCTTTGACCGAGAGATGCGCGACTGCATGTCTGTTGGGAACTTAGCCATTAGTCATAGTTCCAAAGCTGAAAGGACGCGCAGAGGTCCGAGGCCTCAGGGCCGGCAAGGCAAGTTGGTAGTTCGGAGCATTAGGGAGTGCTCGACCAGCAGCGGCTAACTGGTCCTGAAGCGTTGTTCTTGGCGCAGGCGTGAACCCGCCAACCGCACCACCCAATCCACCAGCAAGCTGCAATGCGCCCGCAGCGGTGTTGCCCTCTGCGAGGTTCTCAACGCCAGAGCCAATCTGCTGACCCGCAGCCATGCCTGATGCACCGCCAGCGAGCCCTCCACCGATAGCAGCCGCAGCGCCAAGCGGTGCCGCAGCCACTCCTCCAGTCACCCCGGTTGCGATACCCAGGCCGACCGGTAGCAATATCTTGGTCAGGAAGTCGTCAAAACCAAAGCCAGACTGCTGAGCCTGCTGGTTCCTCTGTGCCATTTGCTGGCGTAACTGGGCCGCTCTTTGAGGGTCCATGAAGCTAGCCATCGAGAAACTCCTCCCTGATAGAGTCAAGCAAACCTATTTCAGCAACATCATCTTGCCGCAGCGAACGCTCTCTGTCGATGAGTAGCCACAAGAAGTAACCAGCCTCGATGAGCACAACGGACGCGATGAAGTAGAAAAGTGTTTGCATATAAAAAAGGGGTGCAGCGCCAAGGGGAGTCGACGCCGCACCCCACCTCTCTCCGTCTACTAGGTAGGCGTGATACCAGTCAGGATGACCTGAGCGTTAGGCCGCTTGCAGACAATGTTGTACCGGTGCTTCCAGAAGCCCTCGTAGGCGTCCTGTCCAGCCACGCGGAAGAGCACGTTGCCGTCCTCGTCTGCGAACTGCCCGGTAGCAAGCTCTGCCATAAGCCACGAACTGCTGTGCAGAAGCGCGATGGTCGCAACAGGGAAGTGCCGGTCGTATTGGAACTTTACACCGCCGTAAGCAAGGTTCTGCTGGTTGTCCATCAGCTTGCCGCTTGAGCCGTCGACCGAGACGTTGGAGTAGCCTCCGCTCGCACCAGTCGCCCCAAGAACACCCGTCAGCTGCACCGTGTAGCGGTGACGCATGAGAGCGTTCATCACCATGACGTCCGCATCAACACCCGCATCCTGCATGAGGATGTCCATTGTGTACTGAAGCCGCTCAAGACTGAGGTCGGCATCAGCACCCGTGCGGTCACCATTGCCCAACCCGTGCGTAATGACAGTGCTCTGGAGGATGTCAGTAGGCGTTGTCGTGCGGTCAGCCCCAAAGTGAGTCTGGGAGCAGAGGTTCTCAAAAAGACCGCGAGGCTGGTTGGCAACAATGTTCTGGGCGCCCAGTTGGCTGGCCGCAGAAAGCGGAACGCCATTACCCCACGTGGCCGGGTTCTGGCCAAACGGGTTGCTGCCAGACGCTACAGAGTCAACAGCCCTTGTTCCTGCGATACGAAGAGCGATAGCGCTTTCCCCGCCCACAGTGCTTAGGTCAAAGTTCTGCGCCACGGCGCTATCAGTCCCGTATCGCAAACTGATGGTCGGGTTGGTCCTGTCTGCACTAAAGGCAGTGACCATAATGTTACTGTTGCCGCCAGGCACCTCAACCTCTGCGTAAGTGTCAAGCCGCACAAGCTCAACCTTGACCCAAGTATTGATGTTGCCGGCATTAACCTCAACGCCCGTTCGGCTTCCGTCAAAGTAGCTGAAGTCGCCTTGGTACTGCCACTCTTGAGCGACACTGAACGATGCCAAGTTGGCAGCGTCCTGGCCGCCAACAATCACAGGCGTAGCTGTGCCCGCAACTCGCTGGTTGAGAAGCCCCTTGGTAGGACCACCAAAGATGTTGATGGCGTTCTCGTTGTTAGAAACGTCGCGCACAAGTCGGTCCATCTCCTCATTCATGACACCAGCGAAAGCGCCGGCACCAGAGGTCGAAGCCGTGTCCATCGCGAGGCCGCTGACCTGAAAGCGCCCGTAGGAACTGTGCGCGTTGATGCGCAAATCCGCGTACTGCTGCTGCCCAGGTGTCGGGAGCGCACCAGGCGCCTCGCCCTGGAAGCCAACGCCGCTGTTGCGGCCAACGTGAATAGGGATGACCATCTGACGGCCAGACCAGCCCTTCGACTTCTTCTGGAAGTACTCGCGCATCCAGACGCGGTTGTTGATCTGCTCGGCCACCGGGCCTTGATAGAACTCTTTGAGCATGGGGCCGAATGATCCGGCTCCCGCGATAGTGACGGTACTGAGACCTACTGTTGCTGCCATGACAGCTCTCCTTCATTAAAGATTGGTTAGAACGATGCTCGCTCCTTAAGGGCCTCAGCGAACGCTGCGGTGGCATCTGCAATGTTGCGAGGCCTGCTTTGCTCTGGAGTCGGAGCCGCTGCCGTTGCGCTGGGTCGGCGGAAAGCCTTCTGCTCTTGTGCAGCTTTCTCAGCCTCTGCCAGCTTGGCCTTGAGCTCTTCGATCTCCTTGCTTGCCTCGCTCCTGTACTGCTGTCGCATCTCGTTGCGGTGGTTCTGAATGAACGAAGCCGCCTTGTCGATGTCGATAGAGCCATCTGCCGCCACTGCTTGCCAAAGCTCGGCTGACTTGACGTCAGGGTTCTTCTCTACCGCCGCTGCAATCTCAGCCTCAAGCTGAGTGGTCACGAGCTGCTCTGTCCTCTCTTGCTGCCACTGCTGCATATCGCGCATCTGGTCACGCATCTGCTTCATGGCTTTCGCGGTCTCGTTATCAGACTCGCCAAAGATCTCATTCAGCCATGCGTCCTCAGACTTCTCCTCAACCTGCGGTTGCTGAGCCTGCTGCTGTGAAAGCGTAAGACCCTCCAGATCCCTGATGCGCTGCATCGCACGCTGGAGCTCTTCCTCTCGAGAACGGAACTTGTCGTTGACCTCTTTGAAGCGACTGTAGGGAATGTGCTCAGGGGTCTTTGGAGCTTCGACCTCTGCGCTTTCAGCCTGCGTCTCCACCTCTTCTTTAACGTCCTCGGTGTCTGAAGACGAGTCGCTCTCCATCTCTTTAACGTCCTCGGAGGGCTCGGACGAGTCTGCGGATACCTCTGGAGCTTCGACAGCCTCCTCAGCGGGCTCATTGCCCTCGAGTCGACTTACCATTTCATTGAAACGTTCTTCGCTTAGGATACCCATTTTTCACCTTGCACATTTAACGCCCTGCCAGGCTAGTAAGACCCCTCTATCGCTAGAGGGTACGACTTGTTGACGTCATCACCATACCAGTCGTCCCAGTCGTCTGAGTAGTTTCTGCCTGTCCTGTGCTCGAACTGCAAGCTCTCGCGTATATTCTCAGGCTTCTCGTTCATCCGGTCTTCACGCACAATCGACGCTTGATGCGAGCCGTAAACCGCGAGCGCTGTGGCAATAACCATGTCGTCATGGTGCCCACTTTGCGCCTCAGGTTTGCCCTTTGCCGAATAGGTAAAGTGATTCGCTTCACCCTGGAACCTCCGATCACAGCCATCGAAGATACCTTCGTAGAGCGCCTCGTATAGCTTAGACAGCATGAGAGGCCTGGATGCGCGGTCAGTCCAGAAGCCGTACTTCTTTGTCCACGTGTTCTCGCCATCCTTCTGGTCAAGCTTGTGGTAGATGTACGGGTAGTTCTTGAGCCTAAGCTCTTCGATGATGGTCAGGCCGTAGCTGTTCGCCTCTGGCACCACCAAGGCCTTCCACTTCAAAGCCTCCGCTAAGACTCGCTTGCCAAAGGCGCGCGGCATGATTCGGTCATAGAACGTAGCCACCGTCTTTATCTTGTTAGGGTCGGTCACGTCGATGACGCAAAAGGCCGAGTAGTCTCCCTTGTCGGCCCCGCTTGCGGTGTCAACTCCCATGACATACGTGTGCCACTTCTGAGGCTCTGCGTATGTAATGTATCCAGGCTCCGGGTCTCCACCCGGATATGACGCATGGAAGAAGCGACCACCTGAAGACACGAAGGCGTGCTCTGCGATGATGGGATACTCCTGCTGGAGGATCCGCATCTTCGAGTTGCACTTGAGCCTGTAGGTCTCGGTGAACCAGTTGCGTTGCTCATCGGTGAGCTCAAACTCATCGACAAGTTCCTGTATCTCGTCAGGCGTGTTGTACTTGTGCTTCGGTGACGCGCAGTCCGGGTCCTCGGTCCACGGATAAAACACCCGGTGGTATTCGAGCTCGTCGTCAATCCACATGGTGTACGCGAAGTTCATGCCGTTGGCTGTGGTCTCGAGGACCACCTCCGGGTCCGAGCCCAGCGAGTTGAACAGCGCAGCCATGGTGTCGTCGGGGTTCTCGTACCGGCTGAACTCCGAGCAGTGAAGCGCTACTGGCGTACCACCACGAGCGCCTTCGCTGTTAGCGGTGCCAATAATGATGCGGCTGTCGTGCGCGAAGTGCAGCTTGTGGACCGTCTGGTGCTTGAGAGGCACCTGGAGGAACTTCGGCAGGTTCTCGTAGAAGCGGTGATAGATAGGCGCGATGTTCTCGAGCACAGCCTTCTCAGTGTGCGCGATAACCGCGACCTCGAAGCCGGGACGGAACAAGGCCTTCCAGAAGAACTTGGCCGCAACGAACGTGGAGATGCCGACCTTACGACTCTTGAGCACGTAGGTGAACGGCTGCCTGTCCATCACGTCAGCGAAGTCCGCTTGGATGGGGTTGGGCACCAACGGCACGAGCTTCTTACGCTTGTCTAAGATCTTGAGATACTTCTCGCAGAAGTAGGGGAAGTCCCAAGCGCACCGCTGGAGCTCTTCGCGATGCTTCGCCCTCAATGGACAGACTTGATGCGTTCTTTAGCCTGCTTGGCCTCGTCCATGATTGCGCGCCAGTCGTCGGAGGTCATGTCCTCGCCGCTCTTCTCGCGGAGCAGCCTGAGCTTCTCCTCGAGCAGCTTGAGCTTAACCTCTTCCTGGTCGAGCCGGTTGTAGTCCAGCTTGCGCAGGATATCTATCTCAGGCTCGTGACGCTCCTTGAGCCGGAAGCGACGTGCAAGCAACCACTGTGCAGTCTTGACGTTGACCTCGGCGTCTCGGATGACGATTGTCTCAAGCCTGACTTGAGCTCGCCCCTCGGCCTTGAGCACCGTGATGAGGATGTCGTGGCACTTGCCTCGCTTGGACTTGCCTTCGCGGACAACGTTATGAAAGTCGGTCGGCTTCATACCAACAGCCTTCGCCGCCGCTGTGCGCGTGTGCCCGATGCTCAGCATCGCCTCGATTGTGTCCATGTGCTCAAGCACCTGGTCGGCGCATCGATCAATGTAGGTCTTCGACATTGTTCTTAAACTTCCCCACCGTGCGCGAGATAGCGTGCAGCGGTGTCTTAGGGTGGCTGACTAGGTTAAGCGCCTGCAAGAAGCGTGTGGTGTCTCGGCCAAGCTTATCCATCTTGTGCTGCACCTTGTGCTTCTTCGCCAAGCCTTTCTCCCAAGTCCTGGCCAAGGTGTTGCCTCTCACCATGCCGAGGTATGCCTTGAGCAGCGGGATTGCAGCTTTCTCTCGCTTGGTGATGCGCCTTTGCTTGAGCATGACAAGCGCTTCTTGCGTGTCCCGGATGGCTGTGATCTGAAGACCAACTGCCCGCTCGACCTCGGTCAGCGTAGGGTCTTGTTTCACGCACACCTCAACCGCGCCCATCAGCGAGTCCATCAGCCACACAAAGGGGCCGGTTGGAGACCGGTCGTATCTCAGCTCTTTTAGATTTTGCATCGTAGAGCCAACTCGATGCCTTGCATCAGCCTGTGAATCCCATGTCGCTGAGTTGATTGAAGCGCGCAGTAAGCGAGGCAGGCAGCGATAACGCGGTCAGGGTCGCACTTGCGCTTCTCACACGCGCGCTCAAGGAAGTACGCGGACTGCTTTTGCGACTTAGGAGGCAGCCAGGACAGGTCAATCGGCGCAGAGCTGGAGCTGGACTCGAGCTCCTTTAGGGCTTTGAGTGCCTCTTTGAGTTCTTTCTCAACGTCAGCTTTGGTCTTTGCTTTCTTCGGCATCACGTTCCTCCGTGTTCGGATCATAGGGTAGGACCCAGTCGGAGGGTCCGCAAGAATCCAGTATTGCAAAGAAGGTATCAGCACCCATGTCGATTCGCCAATCTGAGCGATCGTCCCGCCAGAGCACGAGGGTTGGACGGCCATCCGTGTCACCCTGTGCCTGTGCAATCGCCCTGCGGATGGGGCAGCGTTTTCCACGCTTCACCTCCACCCAAAACTTTGTGTCTTCGACGTCTGCCTCGCGAGCTCCAGCCGACTGGCTGTCACCCCGGCGCGCATGATAACCCCTGTCGGTGAAGAGTCGCGCGGCTTCACGCTCACCGCGCTTCCCCTTGTTCCGACTACTGCGGCCCCCCATTAGGGAGTGCCAAGACTCGGCATGCGCGCGAGGAAGACCATGACGTCAACAGCCGTTGCGCACTCGTAGTGGATGGCGTTGCTCGGCCACTCAACGATAGGCAGGAACAGGCTCTGTCCAGCTGAGATCAAGACACCTGTACCGGCACCACCGCCCACAGCGCTGCGGATGTACACATCGCTACCTGTCGAGGCCGAGATAAGCAGACCGTTAATCTCGTTGATGTTGCCCGCAGGGTTGGCTGTCGATATGGCGTCAGCGAGAGCTGCGCCACCGGCTGCTGCGGCCAAGCGAAGCACACCACTTCCTGCCGTGAGCGCTGGGTTGTTTGCGTGAACTTTACGGTTAAACTGCATGAGCTTCTCCTGAGCTATATGCCGAGTTTGAGCCCGAGCCTACATCGGACGTTTGTGGAAGTCCCGCCACTAGGCGCGACGTATTCGTAAGCGCCGCGTGATGGAGGGTTGTTGAATCGATTGCCGGCCAGGTCGTTTAGGAACGCGCCGTAGGTTGATTGGAATGAGTAGGTTCCAGACTGAAACGCAACGCCGCTGCCGTTGACATTGAAGTCATCGTTCGCTGCGTCAACAAACACGCTCGTGCCCGACGCGGTCACGTCCGCGCTGTCTAGGTTGCTTGTGTTGGTGGTGCCACTGCCGTAGCTGTAGTCCCCCTGAGACGCGCCGGTCCAGCCAAACGACACGCAGTGCGTGGAAGAGCCGCCGCTAGCAACACCGATACCGCTGTGCCCGTTTGAGCCATCGAGCGAAGCGATGCTGTTGTACAGGTGGGTTGCATAGATACCTCTGAGCGAGGTGTTCCTGACGTAGCTGGTGTGCGTGACGGAGTTCACGACCGTTGTGTGCTCGGCGTATATCTGTGCATGGTTGAAGTCGAGCACCAGCGTCGAGCCAATAGAGGTGGGTGTTCCGCTGCCTGAGGCTGTCTGGTAGATGCCCCAAGTCGCATACCCTGTACCTTTGTATGTGCACTCTACTCTGCACCGATCAAACGTAGAGCCCCATCCACACTGCCCGATACCGTTTGCCGTCGTGTTAATGAGCAGGTTCGACAGTGTCGCAGTCGCCCTTGCTGAGCCCCCGAGACTGACACCAACGATAGCGTAGCCTCCAGAGCCTCCAGTGTAGTTGACGGTGAGGTTTGCTACGGTGGACCTATCTCCGAGCACCATGGTGTACGACGTGGCACCGTGAGTGATGATGACATCTGCGGGGTTGGACGTTCGCCCGATATAGGTGATGTCTTTCCCTGCGCCGTAGACGTACTCGTTGTAGGTCCCTGCCGCGATGCTGATGGTGTCGCCGGTCGATGCCGCTGCGCCGATAGCCGAGACGATGGTTGAGTATTGCTCTGGCACGAGTAGAACTGCCATATCACGCCCCCACTGTGTGTGCGTCTAGGAGTGCTTCGACCTGCTGCGTGTACTCTTCGATGCCGTCTTGGAAGAGGTCGTCGATGGTCTCTTCTGTGGCGCCTTCGTCGATTAGCGACTGGAGGATGTTCTGGTAGAGCGCGTCTGTATCGGTCTCAAGCGGTGCTTGGTGCTCAGCGTCTTGAGGGTAGCCAAAGAGCAATCCGAGCTGCTCGAGTTGGCTTTTCAGTTTCTCTTCCATGGGACCTCCTTCGCGGAGCATAGGGCAAAGCGCTTAGGCGCGCTAGGTTGCCGTCAATCCTTGATGCGGCCTGTCCCTTCGCACATTGGGCACCGTCTGGACAGGTAGAGCATCTGGTTCATGTCGCCACCCAGCACAACCCAGAGTTTGTCAATGGCTTTTATGCTCCGCTGTATGCCTGGCACGTGATCTCCCCGTTCAAGCCGGAACAAAGACGCCACGCTTATGCCTGTTTGCTTAGACAGCACGCGCAACGTGATGTTGTTCTGCTCTCGCAGTCCCCTGATATAGCTTCCGAGCGTTAAAGGCCCGGCCCGCCTAGGCTTCTTCGACGATTTTGGCATCGATTCCCTCCCCTTGCCACCAAGATAGAACGTGTTCACCCAGGTGACCGAGCGCTTGCTCGGCCGTGTGGGTGGATGTCAGCAGTGTTGGGCGCCCATTGTGCAGTCTTTTGCGCAGTACGTCGGTAAATGTCTGCGCGACATGCGCGCTCATGCGCTCGACCCCCAATATCTTGCCCTTTGGGGTCTTTCTGGCCTGCGGAAACACATCATCTAGTACCAAAAGCTCTGCATGCATGGTCATATCGATGATTTTCCACTGATTGGCGTTGTCATCGAGGTAGCAGCGCTTTGCTGCGCTGACAAAGTCCTCATATTCAAGCCACATCACGCATTTTACGCGCTCATTCATGACGAGTTTCGCAACTGCACGTGCCGCAGCGGTAGATTTGCCTGACTTTCTTGGCCCTGAGACCCACATTGAGTCGGTCATGTCGGCGTTAATCCAGCTGTGCAGCGCCTGGTCGACTGGTTCTCGCTCAGATCTGCGCTCATATTCGGCTGACGCCCTAAGCAGCCGCTTTGGCACGTAGTTCAGCCGGCTTTCACGCAGAGCTCGCTCAGCCTTAGCCGTGCATGTCTTGCATTGGCTGGGTGGCGGGTACCACCCGGCGCCACTTTTGGGCTCAGGCTGCACCCATTCTTCGCATCCATCTGAGCAGCAGGCGGTTTGGTAGGGGCGACCGCACGCTGAACATAGGGAGGCTGCCTCCACCGGATGCCCACAAGCGCATATGTCCTCTCCTAACTGCAAACCATGTAGTGTCGATAAGGTTGCTGCTGGAGTACACAAGTGAGCCACCGACTTTGGCACTGGCCAGCGTGCGGCGCCAACTTCGACGGTATCATGGCCGCGTGCGGCGCGCTCAAGGATTTCGCGCATCCTCATATCTATCCTCCTAGAACAGGTCTATTTGTCGATCGGGTATATCGAGCATTGCTCGGTGCTGTTTCTGCTGCTCAACAGTGGGCTTACCTCTCGGCACCCACTCTATCTGTGTGGTATCACTAGGCTGTGAGAGCCATATGGCCCAACAGTGTGACGAGGTGTCTGCATGACCATCCGCCG
>Ga0208794_1000652_pt1 | contig 19983 bp, 17 predicted proteins | sample 32_taG_FD_184106 | JGI IMG/M metagenome (GOLD analysis project Ga0208794, IMG submission 184106) | Marine viral communities from the Gulf of Mexico - 32_GoM_OMZ_CsCl metaG (SPAdes) (version 2) | ecosystem: Environmental > Aquatic > Marine > Oceanic | place: Atlantic Ocean: Gulf of Mexico... | reverse complement strand
AACGCCAGCGGCTGTCACTAGCGCGGGCGCTGTTAAAAGACCCGCCGATTCTGGTGCTGGATGAAGCCACCAGTGCGGTGGATAACGAAACCGAAGCGGCCATTCAGCGCTCGCTAAAACGCATCGCCCACGGCCGAACGGTGATCATGATTGCCCACCGGCTCTCCACCATTGTGCACGCCGATGAGATTGTGGTGATCGAAAAAGGCCAAGTGGCCGAGCGCGGCACCCACGCCAGCCTGTTAGCGGCGGACGGCCATTATGCCGCTCAGTGGCGGGTACAAACCGGTACCGCCCAAGCAGGCGATGTGGAAGCGCTTAGCCACTAGGCGCTCATCAGTGGCTAAGCCAAACGTTAGCGGTTTACCAGCAGCGCATTTAGCGTGACGGGCACATGCTCATCAATCTGCTGGTAGCCCAGCATCGACAGCACGGTACGCACCGTGCTGTTGGCCATCAGCGCGTTGCCATCTAGCGCCATGGGTTCTGCGTGGGTCACGCGCACCTCGTTTAACCCTTCGCGGGTAAAGCGCAGCGGCACCGCTTCTTCTTGGTTAATCAGGTCGGTTTGCACCCGAAAGGTGAGTGTTTCCACCATCGACTCGCCAATATCCAAGCCGTCTAACCGCTCCGGCGGCATTTGCGCTACCAGCGTCACCAGCGTGGTGTTCGCCAGCAAGCCCACCCACGGCGGCAGTTCCCCAAAGCGGTTGAGCAGGTCGGTTTGGCTCAAGCGCAGCGGCAGGCGCAGCGTGCCATCGGCAGCAATATCGCTCTGCAAGTTATTCACCTGATGGTGATGGGTTTGAGGGGCCTCGCCATCCAGTTGGGTAATCGACGCCTGCACCTGAGACTGGCCAGGATCAAGCTGCCAATCCGCCTGCACCGGCAGCACCAACAGCAGCGGGAAAAGAGCCATCAAAGCTTTCAAAGCGGTTCTCCATAGAAGCATTCACCACCAGACCTCAGCGCCGGTCATTAGTGCCGAAAAATGCCGATCACGCCGTAAGATAGCGCACCAAGGGGGTAGCCTCGCCCACACACATTCGCTATTATGTGCACGCTTTTCGGGCCTATAGCTCAGTTGGTTAGAGCAGGGGACTCATAATCCCTTGGTCGTAGGTTCAAGTCCTACTGGGCCCACCATTTCTAAATGCTTCTTCTAAATATTTCTTCAAAGCAGGGGATTATGAGTCCCTTAGTCGTTGGCTCCCCGCCGCTGGTTTTATCTGTTTATTGTTTATGTTCCGCCAATCTTGCTTTAGCGGTTGCCCAGGGCAATCGTCGCCCAGCGGTCTTCATGGCGTCATAAGCCTGATGAGCTTGCTCAACGCTGATCAGGCCTTGTCTTACCAGTTCCTCGACAAGCCATAGCGTACCCATTACTTCCATTTTTTCTTCAATTGCTGCATTGCGGAGTGCTTGATCGCCTGTCAGCAGCGGGCATTGCTCTTGGCAGGCCAGCGCGAGGGCAAAGCAGTCGTTCGTGCTGGGGCCTCGGTAGCGGGTGACTAGGTCGCCGACGTAATTAATGGAGCTAGGCGATAGCTCCATGATCTGCAACCCCAATTCCAGCAAATGCCCATGCTGATCATCTAGTTCTTCGTAGTAGAGAATATCCGGCGTCACGAACTGGTAGGGTAGCTGGAAAAGCACATCCAGAAGCTGGCCCTCTTCAATGTCGATCAGGATATTGGCGTCACTGACCAACAACAGCATCGAGGGGCTCCAGATTGCGCTCACGATGGAACTGCATCAAAGGCATTTTGAGTAATTCAGCCGCCTTAGATTCGCTGATAATTTCCTCGCCAAGGGCACGATAAACCAACTGGGAAAACAATTGGCTTTCTTCCGCAGGATAAGGCTCGCCTGGTTCTTCCTTGTGCCAGCCTTTCTGACGAAAACGAATGAAGGCACGTTTGCGCAATCCCTCATCGATAATACCCAGGTCAGCAGCCCGATAAAGGCAAGCTGCCATGCTAATGCCGTACTCATGTTTCAGTAGATACAGCTCTCGCGCTTCCAGATTATGTCGCTGCTCGCCAAACTGTTGTCGCAGGCCGCTTTCGGGAAGCAGAAAGGCAGAGGCAAAGCGGTTACAAGCCTTCTCTTCGTCAACACCTGCCCCAAGCCGCCCATGCAGTATGAGATGCCCTAACTCATGGGCTAGCGTGAAGCGCTGGCGGTCGCCCGGCCAATGGCTTGAAACGACAATAAACGGCTTACCCGCCACGGAAGCCTGAAGGCCATCAAATTTATTCAGGTCGTCTACCCCGGTAAGAATCACCAGGATGCCTCGCGCCTCTAATACATCGATCAAATCTGGAATTGGGTTGCGTCCCAACGCCCAGGCATCACGAACGCCATAAGCCACCGCGTCTACCTCATCGAGAGACGCTACATTGGCCGGTAGCCCCAGAGGCTGTGTAAAGTCTGGCAGCGGAAAATGAGGGTACAGGTCGGCCAGGATCTGCCAGCGCTCAGCTTGATCTAGAACGTCCGCCTCAATGCGGTTTAGCAGCTTTTGGGGGGTAGAAGCCCGCTTACGGTACTCGACACCTTCCAACTGCACCTGTACTGGCCGAAAGAAATACTCACTGCGTACCCCGAGCGCTTTTGATAGCTGAATCAATGCCTTGGAGCCAGGCGTGCTTTTTCCTTTCTCGTACTTGTTGATCATGGTGGCACTCACGCCCACCTGATCTGCCAGGGCCTGCATGGAGAGACCCGCAGCCTTGCGTGCACGCAATAGTCGCTCCCCTATCATGGTCAGCCCTCCTGTTCAGGTTGAAGAATGCGGTTTATAAAGTAAAAGAAATTGTGATCATTATAAACCGATGATGGGCGGCCTGCCATTGGATCGACTACCGGGGTGGTTGCCTTCCTACCGAGACGTAATCACAGACAAGCTTGCTTAGTCTCACTTTGAGTACCGTGCCATTGAATATGGATTGGATCGTGGCATGACGGCCAGCGTTGATGGTGGTAGGCTCTGAATTATGTCTTAAGCAAAGGCGACTTTGAGAGTGATGGTGTACGGTATCCGCGCATGCCACAGTTATCGTATTCACGGTAGCAGTTGTACTGATAGTGCGGCTTGTCTACCAGCCAAGCTACAAAAGACAAGGGGAGTGCGCAAGGTTGGCAGCAGCGGCCAGACAAGACCAGCGGAGCGATCAAAACCATCGAAGTAATCGTGCAAAAAGGTACGTTCTCTATGACTTGCTTTGCTCAAAAAAATTGTAAAAGATGGCCTCAGTATTCTCTGTGGCTAATGACTGATCAGGTAAATGAAGAAGCAGGTCAAATCAGCCCACAAATAGAAAAAGCTAGAGCTGACCTCAAGAAAACGGATGCTAACTAGCAAAAAGAGTTGTTGATAAATGGTTTCAGGGAGGACGGCGTTGTGGATAAAGGGGCATGGGAGTAAGCCGTTGTGAATGAAGCGAGAGAAGCATTTCACCAGATTATAAAAATGGCGATGCTGTTCGAGGGGTGGCCATTTTTTATATATGGGCTAGCAATAAGCTTTTGAAAAAATGAAAAAAGACATCAAAGCGATAAAGCTATGAAGAATATTTAGAAAATAGATAGCTTAGTTTAAGAGGCGAGTATGGAAAGCGAAGTTTTTTATAATGAAAATAAATGCAATGGTTTAATAAGGGTGCTAAGAAAGCTGGAAAAAAACAAGGTGGTATGTGTAGATGGTAAGTGGGGAACGGGTAAATCATACTTTTGCAAAAAAATTATTGAGCTTTCAAGAGATGAGTTAGAGTGCATTAAGTTTAATGCATTTGAGCATGATCATAGTGAAGACCCATTGGTCTTACTATTATCTGAATTTTCTAAAGCTGTACCAGTTTCTAAAAAAGAAAGATATATCAAAACAGTCGCAAAACACGCAGCTCCACTAATGGGCAAAGGGCTAGACTATGCTTTAACTTTGAGTAGTCTCAAAGGTATCCCAGGCGTAGATGAAGCGAGTGATAAACTAAAAAATCATATGGAGCAAAGAATAAATAATTATTTATATGCAGAAAAATCTATTGTAGGTATTAAAAGAGAGTTGAAGAAAATAGTAATCGGAAATGAAGGCAAAAAAATTGTTGTAATAATTGATGAGTTAGACAGGTGTAGGCCATCTTTTGCACTCGAGATAATTGAAAAGATTAAGCACATATTTAATATTGAAGGTATTCACTTCATACTTTCAATGCATAAAGAGCAGGTTTTAGAATCAATATCTCATACTTACGGCATTGCAAAGAATTCAGAATCATATTTAGAGAAGTTTTTAGATTTTACAATTTATTTAAAGCCAGAAATTTTAACTGAGGTTGAAGGCAATTCGCCCCATGCTGATTACGCATATCATGTGGCTAAAAGAAGCTTTAACGAGATTGAAGCTTATGGGTTAAGTCATCACGTGGCTAATTTTTGTGCTTTTTTAACTTTAAAGCATAGCTTGGGTTTTAGAGAGGTTGATAGATTTGTTGATAAATGTCTCACCGCTTATATAAGTTATAATGTGCAAGATAAAGAGGGGTTTAGTGAGGCATTGCTGGCATGTGGATTAGTGAGCAATACCTTTTTAAGTATTTATTCAATGAATGTTTTGAATTTAGGTTCGGGGATGATAGCAGCAGGAGGGATTAAAGCCGTAAAAATGGTGTGCTCATTGTTAGTGAAAGGATACGGTGCACCTTCAAGCTTAAAATCGACGAGTGATATTAAGATGCCAAGTGCGGCAGAAATAAGCTACGATGGTAAGCTTTTTTATGGATTTTTACTTTCAATATACAATTCTTCTATTGATAGAAGAAATGCAAAGGTTTTGCCAGAGTTGTCTAATCCCATTAACGAAGAATATAAATATCCAGATATAGTGACATGCTTTAGTATTTGGAACGATAACTTAAAAGAGGTGAGTTGATCTTAAAGGTTTAATATATGTGTCCAGGTTTTGGCGTACTTTGTGTACAAAACAGGCTGTTAAAGGCGAAATGGAAAATTATTGAAAAAACGACCAAAGGCGATTATTAGACGCTTTGTAAGCGACCCATAATCCCTTGGTCGTAGGTTCAAGTCCTACTGCGCCCACCATTTCCTAGTCCTTCCTCCTATATCACCATCCTTCAAGCCGCTGACCAACGTCAGTAAACGGCTCCTTTGACATATTCTCTATTTCTCAAAGCCTCATGTCTCTCTGTGGGCTTTTCCACCGATGATCCCCCTCGAACACCCCGTTCCACCGCAACCCCTTGCCCTACCCGAGTGATTGTGGTTGTGAATAAAAATCCGTATCATTCGCCTTACTATAACGATACTTCTCCTCATACCCGTTGAGACTTCCTCATGCTCCGCAAAACTCTCCCGCTTTCCGTCGCGCCGTTGCCTGCTGCCGTTCGTCGTTCACTGCTGATGTCGCTCGGTGGAATGCTGTTCGCTGCGCCGCTGGCTGCGCTTGCCCAAGAAGAAACCATTAACACCGGTACCACCGTAGTCACCGCGACCGCGTTGAAGGTCAATACGCCGTTGGTGGAGACGCCGCGCCCGGTCTCTAGCGTTGATCGGGAAGAGTTGGAAACCCGTAACGTGCAGCAGTTGGATGAAACCTTCCGCTATCGTGCCGGTGTGCTATCAGGCCATTTTGGCAGTGACAACAATACGGATTGGTTCAAGGTGCGTGGTTTTGATCAGTCCACTTATCAGGACGGGTTGCGCATTTACCGTGAAGGCTTTTACCAGTGGCTACCCGAGCCGTATGGCCTTGAGCAAGTCGAAGTATTCAAAGGGCCTTCCTCGATTCTTTACGGCGAGGCGCCTCCCGGTGGTTTGATCAATGCGGTGAGCAAACGTCCTACGGAAACACCGCAGGGCGAGGTGAATTTCCAACTGGGCAACCGTAATCATCGCCAAGTGGGGGTCGATACCAGCGGGCCGTTGGGGGAGTCTGGTGACGTTCGCTATCGGTTGGTGGGCGTGTACAAAGAGCGCGATGGCGATCTCGACCACACGGATAATGAGCGCTATTACTTCGCGCCTAGCCTCGCCGTCGATATGAGCGACGATACGAGCGTGACCTTCTTGGCCAGCGTGCAAAAAGACGATGGCGTGCCGGTCAACCCGTTCAAGCTGCCCTACGGCACCGTGCAAGATACGCCGTTCGGCCGCGTCGACCCGCAAACCAACCTCAGCGAGCCGGGCTACGACCGTGATAACCGCACGCAGTGGGCGCTGGGTTACGAGCTGCGCCATGACCTCAATGATACGTGGCGGTTTGAACAAGATTTACGCTACAGCGAGCTAGACCTGGAGCTACGCAGCACCTATGCGTTCTTCATGTCGGACGCCCGTCGGGCAACGCGTGGCCATGTCTATCGCGATGGTTCTATCGACAGCTGGACGGTCGATAACCGCATGGTGGGTAACTGGTACACGGACCGCACCGAAAACACGCTGTTGCTGGGTGTCGATTATCAGAACCTGGGGGTGAGTGGGCAAGAAGCCGACCCGTTCCCATTTGGTGATCCTATCGACGTGTTCGACCCCACCTACGGCAACTTTACGCCGGTGGGCGCGGATGACTTGCTGAGCCGCGAGATCGATAAAGAGCAGACCGGTTTGTATGCTCAAAACCAACTTCGTATTGATGACCGCTGGGTGCTGCTTGGCGGCGTGCGCGTTGACCAAGCCGAAACCGAAAACAGCAACCTGACATCCGGTGTCACGCAGCGCTCCGATGATGACCAAGTCTCTTGGTCGGGCGGCGCGATGTACCTGAGTGACCAAGGGATCAACCCGTATATCAGCTACACCGAGTCGTTCGATCCGGTGGGGCGTGTGGATGACGCGGGCGATCTGTACGAGCCCCGTGAAGGCGAGCAGTGGGAAGCCGGTATCAAAATCGCGCCGTTTGGCTGGGATGGCTACGTGACGGTTGCCGTGTTCGACCTGAAAGAGAACAATACGCTCGTGAGTTCTCCTGCCGGGTTCCAGGTTCAGGAAGGCGAGCGTACTTCTCAAGGGTTTGAGCTGGAGGGCGTGGGTTACCTCACCGATGCGTTAAAAGTGACGGCTGCCTATACCTACACGGATTCACGCTTGGAAGATGATCAGCGCGCGCCATTAATTCCGCGCCATCAAGCGTCTACTTGGCTGGATTACGCCTTTACCAATGGGGCCTTGCAAGGCGTGAGTTTGGGTGCTGGTGTACGCTACGTGGGCAGTACGGTGGACACGAGCGTTGCGGACAATACCGCCGTCGATAGTTATATGGTGGCGGATGCCATGGTCGGTTATGAGTTTGCCGATGGCTGGCAGGCTCAGGTAAACGTCAATAATCTGACTGATGAAGAGTATGTGGCCAGCTGTGAGTACTGGTGCTACTACGGCGAATCTCGCAGCATTATCGGCAGCGTGAAATACCGCTGGTAAGAGCGATCACTCGCACTCAGCTTTAACCCACAACGCCCGGCTTTAAGCCGGGCGTTGTTGTTCGTCTATGTATTACCCATTCACCATCGCGTGCCATACGATGCTTTCGGTGGGGCCTTGCTCAAGGTCGGCACAGGTGTCTACCCGCCATAGCGTGGTGGCTTGGCAGTGCACGGTCAGCTCCCCCTGTTGCTGGTCGAGCTGCCACTGAAAGCGTATCTCTCGTGTTTGGTCATCGCCGTGATCGCTGATCAGAGCCAACGTTGGCTGTGCGGTATCTGTGCTGAGGTGTGTTAACGCAGCGATTTCAGCGCTTTGTTGTGCGGGGGTTGATTGCGAGCCGCCGCGATAGCCGGGTAAGTAGCGCTGCTGGTGGGCTTCCGCCTGTAAGAAAGGCAGGGCCTGTTCTGGCGTGATACGCCCATATTTGCGCACATTGGGCAGTATGATCACGCTGGCAGCGAGTCGGCAGCCGCCGAGGTGGCTGCTCTCCCACACTTCGAACGGCAGCGGGTGCTCCGCCACCGTGCTGGCTAGCGCCTTGAAGGTGCGATAACCGTACTTGGCGCAGCATTTATCTTTAGTGCCGTGGGTGCAGCAGAGCACGAGGTCCTCTAGCAGCGGCGGCTGCTCCCACTGGCTAAGGCTGGTACCGCTTTGAAACGCACTGAAAAACGTCTCTAACTCCCATCGTGCTACCCGAAAACAACGCCGCTCCGGCATCAGAAAGATCTGATGTTGGTACTTTTCCATGCCCGGCTGTTGGATCAGGTTGATGCGCAGGCCATCGTCGGCCAGTGTATCCAGCGTTTGCTTTAATGAATCGCTCATATCGCTGGCGTGGCGCAGTTTGCGCTGCCACTTTGAGCGCGGCCAACTGAGCAGTAAGTTACGCTCGGCATGGGCGGCGCTACCGGCCAGCGGATCGTGCTGTTCACGGCTTAAATCTGCGCAGAAGGTATGGTTCATAGAGCTGCCTGTAACGTCGCCGAGGTGAAGGGCACGCACACTGGGCTGCCGCTAGCGGGGTCGCGCAGAATATGCGCATCTAGGTCGAAGACGCGCTTTAGGTTGGCCGCGGTGAACACGTCGTTTGGCGCGCCGCTGGTGACGATTTGTCCGTCGCGCATCATCACTAGATGGTCGGCGTAGGCGGCGGCGAGGTTCAAGTCGTGCAGTACCAGCAGCAGTGTGCGGCCATGGTCGTGGGCCAGCCGAGAAAGCAGTGCCAGCAGGTCTACCTGCACCTTCAAATCTAAAAAGGTGGTGGGTTCATCCAGCAAAATTAAATCGGTCTGCTGGGCGAGCACCATCGCGATCCAGCAGCGCTGGCGCTGGCCGCCAGAGAGCGCTTCCACATCTCGGTCGGCAAACTCGGTCACGTGCATATAGGCCATGGCTTCGGCGATGGCGTTGGCATCCTGCTGCGGATCTTTTTTCCAAAACCCTTGGTGGGGAAAGCGTCCCATCCCCACCAGCTGTTTTACGCTCAACCCCTCGGGGGCGATGGGGCCTTGCGGCAAAATGCCTAACCGCTGGGCGACCTCCCGGGTGTTGCTGCGATGAATGTCCTTGCCATCGAGATAGACATGCCCGCCGTTAGGCGTCAGCGTGCGCGCCAGCGTTTTCAGCAGGGTCGATTTGCCGCTGCCATTGGGCCCTAGCAGCACGGTGAGTTGGCCTTCTGCCACAGCCATATCCACCCCTTGCAGGATGCGCTTGGTGTCGTAGCCAGCGTGCAGGCCGTCAGCGGTGAGTCGTGATGCAGGGTGGGAATAGGCGGGCATAAGGTAGGCTCAGGCAAGCTCAGTCACGGAATTAGGGCAGTCAGCACCCTAAGGCAAAATATTCTCATTTTCAATGTTGTTCTTGTGGCTGCCTGTTCTGTGTCATTGCGGACGTTCGAACGGTGCGTTCGCAACGGTAGACCTGCCTGTTTCTTTGTGCATAATATAATCATTATCATTTAGATCCGAGTTAGCATTTCAGCGGCCGCTAAAGTGATAATTCACCAAGGGTTCATTCGTACGACGTTACACACAACGCAAGGGAGCAGACATGCAAACGATGAAACACGCCGCTTTCTGGCCAACGGTCACCTTGGCAGGATTAGTGGCAGCCACTCAGGCCAATGCCCAGCAAGAGGCAACTGACGTGGGGCAGGCGCTCAACGAGTCATCACCCACCATGGTCGTGACGGCGACGCGTAGCCGCAGCGAAGAAGGCCAAACCCCGCAGCGGGTGACAGTGATCACGCGTGAGCAGATCGAACAGCAGCTCGCCATCACCGACGACCCTGGCCAGGTCTTGAGCAACTTGATTCCCTCCTTTTCACCTAGCCGTCAGAAGCTGTCCAACGCCGGGGAGACGCTGCGCGGGCGCGATGCGCTGTTCCTGATCGATGGCGTGCCTCAGTCCAATCCGCTGCGCGATAGCTCTCGTGACAGTTACACCATCGACCTCTCCATGGTCGAGCGGATTGAAGTGATTCACGGGGCCAGCGCCGAGCATGGTTTGGGAGCCACCGGCGGTTTGATCAACTTCGTCACCCGTCGGGCCGAAGGGGGCGGTATTAGCCAAAGCGCGGGCATTAGCGTCACCATTGACGACGATCTGCACTCGGAAGGCCTGGGTAACAAGCTCAACTATCGCATTAGCGGCCAGCAGGGTGACTGGGATTTCGTGGCCTCGGCCACTCGCCAAGAGCGGGGCGTGTTTTACGATGGCGGGGACCGTCGCGTGGGCATTGCCTATCCCGGCGAGCTGCAAAACTCGGAAAGTTACGACCTTTTCGGCAAGTTAGGCTACTGGATCGACGACAATCAAAATATCGAGCTGTCGCTTAATCATTTTGATTTGGAAGAGGGCGACGACTACGTGCCCGTGGTGGGCGACCGCGATGCGGGCATCCCGACCAGCGCCGAGCGGGGCACACCCGACGGCGCGCCAGGCTTCAATGAAGTCACCACCGCCCGCTTGGCGTACTCCCACGCGGATTGGTACGGCAACGCGGTCGATGCCCAGGTGTATCGCCAGCGCTTCCGGGCGCGCTTTGCCACCACACCGTTCTTCCCTTACCTGGATGGCAACGGCAATACCCAGTTCGACCAAACCCGTAACGAATCGGATAAGCAGGGCGCCAAGTTCACCCTGAACCGACAGGGCATGCTGGATGACCGGCTGGACGTGACGGTGGGGTTAGACATCCTTGAGGATGAAACCCGCCAAATGTTGGTAGAGACCGGGCGTACCTACGTGCCGGAAAGCCGCTACAGCAACATTGCGCCGTTCTTGCAGGGTCAGTTCAAGATCGCCGACCCGCTCACGCTGCATGCCGGCGTTCGCCATGAGCACGCCGATCTTGAGGTGGATGCCTACGAGACGATTGACCGTAGCAACGTCACTCAAGACAACGTCGCGGTAGGGGGCGGCAATCCCAGTTTCGATGAAACGCTCTACAACGTGGGGTTGACGTACCAGGCCACGGAGTGGGCACAGCTGTATGCCAGCTACTCGGAAGGTTTTGGCATGCCGGACGTTGGCCGCGTGCTGCGGGGCATCAGCGAACCGGGCCAGGATGTGGATACGCTGCTTCAATTGCAGCCCATCGTCACCGATAACCAGGAAATTGGCGCGCGTTTCGACTGGGAGCGTTACGGCCTGGAAGTCAGCTACTACGAATCGAACTCTGACTTTGGCCAGCGCTTGGCAGAACAGAACGGTACGTGGGTGGGCAGCCGGGAGAAAACCGAAATCCAAGGGGTGGAAGTGACCGGCAACATGCAGGTCAATGACCAGCATGATCTGTCGCTCTCCTATGCCCATACCGAAGGCAAGTCGGACCAAGACGGCGATGGCAGCGTGGACACCAAGCTCACCGGGATCAACATCGCGCCCGATACGCTCAAGTTGGGCTGGAGCGCCGTATGGAACGACCGTCTCTCGACGCGCCTACAGGGTAGCTATTACTTCGACCGCAGCGTCGATAACCCGGCGCTCGACTTCGATGGCTACGGGTTGGTGGATGCCTCGCTGGCTTACCAGCTTCCCGCAGGGCAGCTATCCCTGGGTATCGAGAATCTGACCGACGAAGACTACCTCACTTATTACTCTCAAGCCGCTCGCATCAGCGATGAGTACTACTTCACCGGTCGTGGGCGCACATTCACGGTGGGGTATCAGCTGGATTTTTAAGGCTTAATGTCGGCGCGCCCGATGCAAGAGGTAAACAAAGAAGGGCGCGCCGATTCCAGCGACGAAAATACCTGCGGGCAGATCTTTGGGAAGAAAAGCGACCCGGCCCAGCAAATCGGCATACAGGACGATCAGCGCCCCGACAAGCGCCGATGCAGGAATGAGACGTGCCATATGGCGTCCCACACATTTCGCTGCGATATGAGGTGCCATTAAGCCCACGAAACTGATGGCCCCAGCATAGGCCACCGCAGCGCCTGCCAAAACCACGGCACAGGCCAGTAGGATGACTCGGCTACGCATCACCGCGACGCCTAGACCTTCCGCCACCTGATCCCCCAGCGCCATGGCATCTGCATGGCGAGCGAAGGCCAAGCATACCGGCGTAGTCACCAACAGCCACGGCAGTAAGCCATTGACGTCCCGCCACTGTGCCGCATAAAGACTGCCGGTGAGCCAGACGTAGGCCGACATGGCAGCAGCGTCGCTGCTAATGACGATCAATAGCGTGGTGCCTGCACCCATGGCCGCGGCCAAACCAATACCCACGAGTACCATACGCGACGGGTGCAGCCCGCTTTTCCAAGCGAGTACAAAGACCAGCAAGGCCGATACCAGGGCGCCCAGCATGGCGAAGAGTGGCAGCCAGTAAATACCCAAAGTACTGCTGAATAGCGCCAAAAATAGAACTGCCGCCAGTGCAGCGCCGCTAGTCATGCCGATGACATCAGGAGATGCCAGCGGATTGCGGACGATACCCTGCAAAATGGCGCCGGCCATCGCCAAGGCGCCACCCACCAAGATAGCCAATACGATTCTCGGTAGACGCAACTCCCAAACGATAAAGGCAATGTCGCTACTCTGCGGCGCTGCTAACGCCTTTAAAACGTCCGCGAATGAGGTAGGAAAGCTACCCAAGCTCAGCGATACGCCTGCGCTGGCAAACAGCAGAATGGCCAAGCCGACGACTGTGAGCAGCGACCGATCGTCATAGCGCTGTTCAGAAGAGATAAAGGAGCTTGAAGTATGTGATGTCATTGGCCAGCCATGTTGCGTCGCGCCAGATAAACGAAAAAAGGCGTCCCCAGTAAAGCGGTCATCACGCCCACGGGGATCTCCTGGGGAGGAATTAAAAAGCGCGATGCCACATCTGCCACCAGTAGCAGGCTGGCGCCTAGTAGCGCACAGGCGGGCAAAAGCCAACGGTGATCGATACCAAACAGCCCCCTCGCCATATGAGGAACGATCAACCCTATAAACCCGATCATCCCCGATAGGGCTACGGAGCTGCCCGCCAGCACGATCACGACGAGTCCGAGCAGCAGTTTGATCGTGGTGGCCTGTAACCCCAGGCCTGTCGCCATGTCGTCGCCTAACAAGAGTGCATTGGCATGTCGGACCAGCAGGGTGCAGAGCAGTAGCGCCGCGCCAAATAACGGTAATAAAGGAACCACCAGCGCAAGTTCTCGTCCGGATACCGAGCCTGCCAGCCAGTAGAGCACGCTTTCGAAGCTTTGCTGATCGATCACCAGTAGCCCCTGGCTGAAGGCGACGAACATGGCCGTCACGGCCACCCCGGCCAGTACGACACGCAGCGGCGATAGCTCTCCGTGTCGGCCCCTACTTAGCAGAATGACCAAGAGCGCGGCCACCGATGCACCGAGAAGAGCCGCCCAGACATAGTGGGCAGGCGCTGATAGCGGCAGGAGCGACACGGCAACCACGACAAAAAACATGGCCCCCGCATTGATGCCTAAGAGGCTAGGTGAGGCCAGCGGGTTGCGTGTGATGGTTTGCATCAGAGCTCCGGCAATGGCGAGGCTCGCACCCACTAACGCTGCGATGATCGCTCGAGGAAGACGCTCGGTGATGAGAATGATGTGTGCGACATTGCCGGGATCGTAGTGATGTAAGGCCGACCACAGCGCGTGCCACGCAATATCGGTCGTTCCTGATAGCGTGCTGGTTAACAATGCGCTGCAGGTCACCACCACCCCAAACAGCAGCCCGAGGCTTTTAGCAATGTGGTTATCTAGCATCCTGCGTCTCCTGGCGGCTAGCAAGCGCATCACGTTGCTCGAGGCCTTCAAGACCATAGTGGCGATAGAGGTCATCGAGCATGGCATTGGCGGCGAGTATACCGCCGCCCATCATCCAGTTGACGGGGTCCACCTCGAATACCCGCTGATGTTTAACGGCCTCTAGCTGCTGCCACAAAGGGTGGGACGACCAGTGCTGGTAGTTATCGAGAATGGCGGGGTCTGGTTCCAGCAGCACGAAAATGACATCGGCATCCAACATAGGGATGTTCTCCGTGCTGGAAAGCTTCATGCCCCAACCGTGCGTGTTCAAGGTATCGGGTTGCTCGAACCCTAGCTCATCGAGAATATAGCCCGCAAAGCCGCCAGAGTAGATGCGCAGGTGATCACTTTTGAAGCGGATCACCGCGACTTTTTGCGGCCACGCGTCTCCAAGTGCGTCTGCTATTTGCCGGTGAAAGTCGTCGACGCGCGTTGCCCAATCGCGCAGTAACGCATTGGCTGCCTCCTCTCGACCCGTGGCATCGGCCACCAGGGTCAGCGTCTCTTTGAAGTCATAAACGTTATCGGCCGTGACAGTGGGGGCGATGGCCGTCAGTAACGGTTGTATCCGCTGATGACGAAAATCCGTAGCCACGATGACATCGGGGTTCAGCCAGGCGATTTTTTCCAAGTTTGGCTGTGTTTCCAGGCCCACGTGCGGCACGTCGTTTAAGTCGTCGCGCAGATAGCGATACATGGGTTTTTCCAACCATGAGTCCACCACGCCAATAGGGGTGATCCCCAAGGCGACGGCGCTATCTGTGGCTCCTTGGTAAAGCGTTACGATGCGTTCATCGGAGGGTGTTTGGCGCATATGGGGCTGGGCGGCACAGGTAGCGCCTATCAAGCTCACGACGAAGGCAACGCCCAGCAGCGTTTTGCCCCATGAAGGTCGCCATGTCATTCGGTGCGTTCGAAAAGGGATCATTTGGCTCTTCCTTGAAGCGACGTTTGCGGCGGGCTGTTCGAGGAGGAGGGCATCGCCATGTCCGGTGGAACACCGGCGCGACCCAGTACCCACGCCAGAGGGAGACATGCCAGCGCGATACCCGCCAAGGCAAAAAAGGCCACATGCAGGGCAGAGGCACTGGCCTCGGAGTAGGAAGTGCCCAGGTCTAGGGATGCTCGTACACTCATGTCGTAGTAGACCGATAGGGCGACCACCCCGAGTGAGGAGACGAGTCGACGCGCCATGTTGTTCATGGCCGAGGCCTGGGCCACCTGCTGTTCAGGAAGCTCTTTCATGCCCACCGTGGTCGCCGGTAAGTAAGCGAACCCCAGTCCCATCCCACGAAGCCCCATCCAGGCCGCGATGATCCAAACGGGCGTTGTCGCGCTCAGCGTGCCGAGTCCTATCAAGCTGATGACCGTGGCGATCAGGCCTAAACCGATACACCACTGAGGGGGCGCCCGGTCGATCCAACGGCCTGCGATGGGCGAACAGGCAGCGGCAGCAAGCGCGGTGGCGAGAAACACGAGGCCTGTCGTCAGCGGGCTAAAGCCCAGCGTGTTTTGCATCCACAGAGGGATTAACAAGATGCATCCAAACAGGATGATCGATTGCAAACTGGCAAGCAGCACGCTGTAGCGAAAGCGATGATGGTTAAACAGGGACAGATCAAGCAGCGGCTCGGCCTGCTGTCGTTCAACACGTATGAACAGCGTTAACGCGATGGCGCCCAGGAGAAGCGGCAAGAGGGTAGCGGGGCGCAACAGGTCAGACAGCGTTTCCACGCCATTGAGAGACAGCAGTACGCCTCCGCTACCCAACGTGATGAGACAAAAGCCCGCTAGGTCAAACCGACGTTGAGGCGGCCGCGAGTCGGCGGATAAATAACGGTAACCGCATATCAACCCTACGATCGCGAAGGGCATATTCATCAAAAACAGGGCTCGCCAGTGGCTGATCTCCAACAGCAGGCCTCCCACCGTCGGGCCTATGGCGGGCGCCATCATCACAGCAAAGCCCCACACGCCGCTGGCACGCCCCCGCTGTTCGTGGGGGTAAGCAGAAAAAATCAACGACAGAGACAGCGGAATCATCAAGCCAGCGGCGATCCCTTGGACGCCTCGGGCCACGATAATGCCATTGAGATGTTGCGCTAAGGCACCGAGCCCCGAGCCGGCCAAAAACCCGCATAGGCCCAAGAGGTAAACCGTTTTTCGCCCCCATCTGCCTGCCAAATAGCCCGTCAGCGGCATTGTCATCGCCATGGCAATCATAAAGATGGTCACCACCCAACTAACTTGGGTGGCACTAGCGTTAAACGTCACCATGAGTTCAGCGACTGCTAGGTTAAGAGCGCTGTTATTGAGGCTGACGGTAAAGGTGCCCAGTAGCACGCTAATCAGCACTTTTTTGCCGTTGGAAGTCGCGTTCGGCATGAGACCCACTTTCTGAGATGTCATGGGGATATGGCAAAGCAGACGTGCTGCTATGACGCCTCACCCAGAAAGTGATGATGCCATGTTAAGGCTTATTAATGCAAATAGTTATCAATTGTGATTGGGCCGTTGAATCGACGTGCGCGATGATCGTGCTCTTTAAATGAGGGCGGCCGCTACCTCCACCGCTCCAAACACCGCCACCCCGGCGGCTACCGGCCAGCCCAGTGAGCGCAGGCGACGCCACACCAACAGCGTAACGCTCAGGCCAATTGCGGTGGCCAACCAAGAGATAGCGCTGGGGTTGACCGGCACCATCGAGACACCCAACACGGCGGCAATCATCATGGGGCCCAGAATCACCAGCCATTGGGGCATGGCGTTCATTCCCGTTGCGCTGCCCAACCGCCGCTGCATCCATAAAAAGGGCACCACTCGCATAAGCAGCGTGCCGAGTGCGCAGATAATGACGGCGATCCACATGGCGCTGCTCATGGGCGGCTCCTCCGTGGTTGGAACGTGACCGTGTAGAAGCACAGCGCGCCGCAGGCGGCTGCGAGAGGAATGGCCACATTGCTCCACCCGGCCAGGTTCAACCCCAGTGCGGCAAGAATGGTACACAGCATGGCGGCGGCCCAGCGCTTGTCGGTAAAGCGCGGTGCCACCATGGTGAGAAACAGCGCGGGGAGGGCGAAGGGCATAATCTCACCCAGTAGCGGCCAGCGGGCGGTGACCGCTTCGCCGCCGGTCGCACCCACTGCCGTGCCGATAATCCACACCCCCCACGCCAGCAGCGAGGCGCCAACAAACCAGCTAAACCGTTTGACCTTCGGTAGCTGGGGGAGCCGTGTGAGCGCCAGAGCAAAGACTTGATCGGTCAGGCCGTGCATCAGCCAAGGCCAGTGGCGGCTTCGGGGCAGCAGCGCGGCCAAATTGGGGCCGTACACCACGTGGCGCACGTTGATGAGTAGCGTCATGGCCACCACCAGCCAGAGCGGCGCACCAGCGGCAATCATGCCCACGAACAGAAACTGCGAGGCACCCGCGTAAATCAGCGCTGAAATGGCGGCCGCTTCCCAAGTGGTAAAACCGGCCTGGGTCGCGACCAAACCAAACGAGAGCGCGACCGGAATATAGCCGCCTAACAGCGGAATTGCTTCACGCACGCCCTGTAAGGCAGAGCGCAGCGGTGAGTGGTTGGCGTGCACCGTGTGATCGGCTGGCTGGCTCATGGTGGGGTGCCTTCTTGGCCGTAGGTAACGGTGAGTAGCAGGGTGGCTTCATCAGTGTGCGTACGGTACAGGTGCGGCTGGTCGGCCTGAAACGTGACGCTTTCGCCAGCGGTGAGCGTCGTAGTAGCACCCTCTGGGCCTACTTCTAGCCAGCCGCTAATGAGCGTCAGCGTTTCCCGCGTGCCCGGGGTATGGGCCTCGGCGTGGCGCAGCGTATTGGGCGCGCAGCGCATCCAGTAGGCATCCACCTGTGGCACGCCCTTACCCTGGTCGATCAACTGTACCTGCACGCCATCCTCACCGAGCGGTACGCTGATAGGTGCCACCAGGGTGCCAAACGGAACGTTGAGTTGGACGGCCAGCCGCCAAATGGTGTCCAGCGTGGGGTTACCGTTGCCCTGTTCTAAGCGGCATAGGTTGGATTTCGCGATGCCTGCCGCGCTGGCAAGCTGTGAAAGCGAGAAACCCTGGGTTTTACGAAGCGCTTGGAGGTGTTGGCCTAGCGTAACAAGAGAGTGCGCGTCCATGGTGATTGCCCATTGTTCCTTTTATAGAACGTTCTATATAAGGAACAATGGGCTGTCAATCGACAAGCAATAAAGAAGTGATTAGGTAGGCTTGCGCGCTCGGCAGGCGGCGGCGGTAAACAGCACGTCGGTGGAGGAGTTGAGCGCTGTTTCGGTGGAGTCTTGTATCACGCTAATCACGAAGCCAATAGCGACGGCCTGCATGGCGACTTCGGTGGGAATGCCGAACAGGCTAGCGGCCATGGGAATCAGCATCAACGAACCGCCCGCCACGCCAGAAACGCCGCAGGCCGCCAGGGCCGACACCACGCAGAGCAGCAGCGCAGTGGGGAAGTCGACGCTAATGCCCAGCGTATGCGTGGTGGCCAGAGTGATCACGGTAATCGTGATCGCCGCGCCGCACATATTGATGGTGGCGCCCAGCGGAATGGAGATCGCATAGGTGTCGGCATCCAGGTCCAAGCGGCGGCAAAGTTCCAAGTTGACCGGGATGTTGGCCGCCGAGCTTCGAGTGAAAAACGCCGTAATGGCGCTGCCCCGTAGGCAGGCGAATACCAGCGGATAAGGATTTTGGCGGGTGGCTAAATAGACCAGCAGCGGGTTACTCACTAGCGCCACAAATAGCATACAGCCAACGATCACCCCCAATAGCTGGGCGTAGTTCAGCAGTGCTTGAACGCCAGACTCCGCCAGCGTACCGGCCACCAAGCCGAAAATACCTAATGGGGCTAAGCGAATCACTAGCGTGACAATACGCGTAACCGCCGCCGATAAATCGCTGAGCGCTTGGCGAGTCGTGTCGCTGGCCTGGCGCAGCGTTAAACCCAAACCAATTGCCCAGGCCAGAATGGCGATGAAGTTGGCTTCCATCAGGGCCGTGACGGGGTTGGCGACCGCGTTGAGCAGCAGATCACGCAGCACGGTCAGAATATCGCTAGGCGGGTTGCCATCGACTTGTCCTGCATCCAAGGCCAGCTCCGTGGGGAGCGCAAAGCTTGCTGCCACGGCAATCAACGCAGCAATCAGCGTTCCCGCGACGTACAGCACGAGCACCGAGCGAATACGGGTCGGTTGGCCCGTTTGGTGGGCCGCAATAGCCGCTCCCACCAGTACGAAGACCAGGATAGGGGCCACGGCCTGCAGCGCAGCAATGAATAGCTGGCCCAGTAGCGCAACATGGCTGGCCATCTCAGGGACGAATAGGGCCAGCAGAACCCCAGCGACAATACCGATCACGATTTGAGGGATAAGTCCCAGCCGTAACAAGGGCCGAAAAACGGCATTAGCGGTGGCAATCATTGCGCGACTCTCAGGTAGTAGAGGGAGGGAAGCGATGCGGCGGTAACCGCAACCGCGCCTGAAAGGGGCAGCATTCTATCAGTTGCGAGCCCCTCTTGGGTGGGTGTGTCAAAAATCGTCACTCGCTATCGCGGACGTGAGCGCCCGACTATACTTCGCTTGCTGCGGGGCATCACCGCAGCGTGGCCTTAGTGCCACCCCCGCCTATCTCAAAAAAAGAAGAAGGAACGTTCCATGCGTATGAAAGTGTTGTTAGCGGCACTGCTGATGCTATGTAGCTCGTCGCTCGTCATGGCTGCCGACTACTACGTCGATATCACCAATCGCACTGGCTACACCATTTACTACATGTACGTAAGCCCGGCGGATTCGAAAAGCTGGGAGGAAGACGTGCTGGGTAGCGACGTGTTGATGGATGGGGATACCCAGCGCGTGACGCTGACGGGCTACAAGAGCCCCTTATTCGATATCCGCTTGGTCGACGAGGATGATGACAGCTACACCTTTTGGAACGTAGACGTCTCCACCCAGGACATCGTCGTGACGCTGGATCATTTGGACTGAACATAAAAACGGCTTGCCACTTTGAAAGAGGCAAGCCGTTTATAGCGATAGAGAGTTACACGGTCGCTTGAGCGCTTAAGCAACGGCGCTAGAAGTGGTCAAAGCTGATGGGCGCTGAGACATTGCAACGGACGCGTGGGCGGCATGCTGCGCGTTTAGGCTCGCCATGTCGGCATAGGCGCGTTCGGTCAGGGCTACGACGTCCGGGGAAGCTCCCCACTTCAATAGCATGTCGTCGATGTGTCGCTCGGCGGCGTCGAACTG
>Ga0208794_1000650_pt1 | contig 19994 bp, 8 predicted proteins | sample 32_taG_FD_184106 | JGI IMG/M metagenome (GOLD analysis project Ga0208794, IMG submission 184106) | Marine viral communities from the Gulf of Mexico - 32_GoM_OMZ_CsCl metaG (SPAdes) (version 2) | ecosystem: Environmental > Aquatic > Marine > Oceanic | place: Atlantic Ocean: Gulf of Mexico... | reverse complement strand
ATCTTATGGTGATTTACAATGGTACTATACTGACTCAGATCAGTTAAATGTTGAATTTGATGTAATGACACAAGGGACAGAACAATTTTTCGGGTTAATTCCAAGTAATGGAACAATTACTAATAAAACACATCTTAAATATGGATTTTACATAGCGAGTAACAATTTGTATTTGATTGTTAATGGTGTTCAAATTGCAACAAATAAAATGATCAGATGGGATGCAAATTTATCAATTTCAATAGATAAAGGAAGTTTGCAATTTATTTTGAATGAAGATGTAATAGGTAGTTATACGATGCCACTTAATTCTTATTATAAAATTGGAGTTGGTGGATACAATATGGGGAAGTTTAAAATTAGTTCCTTAATTAAATTACCTTGGCCAGGAAAGTTGGTAAAGCCTATGCATTCTGTCCTACATGCTACATGTGAGTCTGATTTAGGGAAAATTAATATTGCTTTAAATGGAGGAGGATATCCTTCGAGCTACAAATATTCGTATAGTATCATCAATTTAAGTAATTCTCAATTAATTGCAGGAGGAAGTGTACCTTCAATATTATCTTCTCCTGGTTTGATTTCTGTACCTGTAGGTGAATACTCAGTACAATGTATAATACGAACAAGCGCAAACGTATATGTAACAACAGTGTATTCTACTGTGTTTGTAGGTTACGAGACGGAATGGCAAGATATAGACATGTATAATCTAACCCCCAATACGTACTCATTAGAACGAGACAATCAGTCTTCAGGAACTTTTAGTAGAGCAAAAGCTAACCATGTCTTGTTCCCGAATGAAAAAGGTTGGATTAGATTTGTACCTGTTCATCCAACTGTTTTTTCTGGGTCTAATCATATGAGATTGACTACTATGAATCCAAATGCTATACCTCAATCTGCTAATTGGATAGCTAATGAAAGTTCTATGGTTAAAACAAATTATATTGCTCAATTAGTTTTTAGTTTGGGAAATTATATAACTCTGCAATTCAATTTAAAATTATTTGTGACAGATGGGGTGTCTACACAGGCGTTTACAATAACTCCAGGTAAAACAATTATGTTAAAAATTGACAATCCTGGGGGGGTAGTAATGGTCTATCAAGATAATAGTTATTTGGGATCATTCACGACTAATTCAAGTTTAAAAACTATTCGTTGTCATACGAGTTATGTTAACGCAGGTTTTGATAATATAGTATCATCCTTTGATTGTACACCTGATCAATCTATTATGTATGTAAGTTATCATGAAATGAAACGAAATTTGGACGGTAGTTATGCTCACGCGGTTGAAGGAATTTTAAAATTTACAGTAGATGAAGAATATCAAATGGAAGCTGGAAGTAAGTTACCGCTCAAAATTTATGATGATAACCACCAACTTCTTGAATCTTCTGATATTAATGGAAATACGCTTAATAGTTCTATTACACCTTTAGATTACAAGTTTGATGATAATAGATGGACTCTTGATATTTCAAATGTTGCAGGTATGCAAGTAGGAAATTTTTATACTATTGTAATAGAGAATTCAAAGGGAGATAAGAGATTTTTAAGATTTTTATACAAGAATTAATAAACTAAACCATGATTATTCAATTTATTTCAAAACGAGCTACACGCTTTTGTAGTGTTGTTTTAATTTATGCGATTTTTTTAAACTATATGATTCCATTTTCGCTTGCGATGAGCATGGATATGAATAGATTAAAATCGAATAACACAAATTTGCATTTATTGGAATATCTTAATGGTGAATCTAATGATTCCAATAATGAAATTGAAAGATTACCTCAACCTGATTTGTTATCTAGCGCAACAATGTCAAGCGCTAATGATTTAGGTGGTCAAGCTGAATCTTCTGGGTTTTCAATAGGTAGTACCGATGGAATGGTAAATAAGTTTACGGGAGATTTTGCATATAGTATTCCGTTAATGGATGTCGATGGTTATCCCTTAGTGCTCTCATATTCAAGTGCAGATGTTTCAATGTTGTCAGAGCCTTCTTGGGTGGGACTTGGCTGGAATTTCAATGTTGGTTCAATTTCGCGAGACATGAGAGGTTTGCCTGATGATTTTAATGGGTCAGATGAGGTTATTAGAGAAACAAAACAGAAAGTGGAGGAGCTTGAAGGTAAGAAAAATGGAGGGTATCTTGAACTTGGATTTAATCAAGTTGGGGTTTCACTTAATTTTTTACTTGGAGATTATACCAATTCTTATTTAGGAACAGGAAGGACGGTTGATTTGAGTTTAGGTTCTTCATACTCCGTTGGTCTAGAAGGATTATTCTTCGCTCAGTCATTGAATATTGGATTCAATTATGATTCTAAAAATGGAATTGGTACAACAAAAGCATTAGGATTGAATGGATTAATACCAGGTGTGGATGCAACTTTTGCCAAAAGTGGCAACACTAGGTATGGATTACAAAGTAAAAGTATGTCATTAGGATTATCAAAATCACTTATGAGTACAAATGCTGTAAGTGCAAGTGGAAGTTATTCAACAACGACAACAATCCCTTATGGGAGTCAAACTTTTATTCCGAAACTTTCGAGCTCAAATTATGGGTCAAGTGAAAATTTTGAACAAAATTATTATGCAAGTATTAAGTTATCATCGATGGCAATTACAGTTGGGTACATAAATCAACAATATGAGTCTTATTCTACGATAGAAGGAGCTGATGCAAATGGGTTTGCAACAATTTACCAGCCTTGTTATGGGTATTATCACTTAGGAAAAAGAACTAATGCAAATAATGATTCGAAATATCCATTAATGGACTTTAATAGAGGGGTAGACAATGAGTTTTCTGAAGAAATGAAGACTTTACCCTTTTCAATTCAAACGTACGATATCTTTTATGCAAACGCTGCGGGGTTACATGAAACGTTCAGACCTCATAGAAGTGACAAGGGAACATTTTATGATCCAGATGCTGCTAGACTTTTCAATCAGGAAAGCGAGAAGTTTACAGATCACGATGACCAATCAAATTTAAGTGTTGGTGCCATAGTTAATACAGTTCAATTGGCATTTGGAATTGCGCTTGGGTATTCATCGGGAACAATGAAAAACAATATAAATACAGGTGCTTGGAACCAAGCAATTTCATTTTTGTCATTTGCTAATCAATCCGCGTCGAATGATTTCGATAATTCGCTTTATTTTAGATCCGTAGGAGAAAACACACCTTCTGATTTGTCTGATCTTGCTTTAACTGGTGGGATGACGCCTTCGAGTTTAGTAATTTCAAATTCAAATGATCAGGTTGCTTTAAGCTCTACATTATCTTCCGGAGGTGTCTTGAACTCAAGCTCAATTAATAATAATTCTTCAACACTAAGAAATGCGGTTGATTTTCAACCAAAAACTGCAAGCCAACTTCCAAATACTAAAATTAAGTATAAGAATAGTAATGGTATTAATATTACTAAAGATAGAGTCTCTGATTACCGTAAAGGGAATCACTTGTCAAGTATTCAAGTTAAATCAGAATCAGGTACAATTTATAAATATGGAATTCCGGCATATACCATTAAAAATGTTGATGTATCATTTGCTTCTGAGGGATTAGCTACTACTAGCTCTCCTGAAAGTGGATTAATTGCATTTTCTGGAAATGAAAATAGTGAGACAAATTCACTTGGTCGTTCAAACCTATATGAGGAAACAACTACACCTGCCTTTGCTCATTCCTTTTTATTAACCGAAATGTATGGGTCTGATTATATTGACAGAACAAATGATGGACCCACTATTGATGATATAGGAAATTTCTATCATTTTAATTATGAGATGAAATATGGTACAGGTAGTACAACTGGGCAGAATTTTACTTCACGTTTTCCAGTAAGACCGTTGAGTCAATCATCAGGAAAAAGTGCCTTCAATTCACGAAATGCATTAGGTTCTGAATTAGATGATGTCGCGAGTTATTCTTATGCAGAAAAAGAAATCTGGTATGCGCAAAGTATCGAAACAAAAAATGTTATTGTTGAATTTGAGTTAGAAGCCAGACAAGATGTATATTCCGTAGATGGTAATACTGGAGTTCCAGACAGTAATAAACCAGCATATTGTCTAAAGAAGATAAAACTTTATTCCAGAGCTGATAAAATGGCTAATGGAGCGTCTTCTGTTCCACTTCAAACGATAGAATTCATTTATGGTTATTCTTTATGTCAAAATTATCCGACACATACTGGTGGAGGGGAAAATGGAAAATTAACCTTGTTAGAAATTAGGTACTATGCGGGGAATTCAGATGAAATGGCATTGAATTCATATAAATTTTATTACTCTGAATTAAACCCAATTTTCGATCCAAATGATGTAGATGGTTGGAATCAATATAAGCCGAATGCTGATCCTATGCCTAATGTTAGGTATCCATATCCGGAACAAGATGAAATTACAGCCAATGAGTATGCTGGCGCATGGAAGTTGATAAGAATTACTAATCCTAACGGGGGAGAGTTAATTGTGGATTATGAATCAGATACTTATGCGAACGTTCAGAATCATAGAGCAATGAGACACTTCAATATACACCGAATGACCGATATGTTTGATTTTCTTGGTATACAGTCAGAACCAGAATGGGATGGAGTTCATCGATTTAATGGCGCACAAATGAACTCAGAATTCCACCATTCATATTCAAGCGTTAATAGTATTGTGAGTGAATTTGGGTTAAGTCCTGTAGCAGAAGCGTTGTTGGCAGGAATGATTGAGACCAATAATGTTCCGTACCTTAAGAAATTCGGAAAGTTGGATGTGAAGCTTGTTCCAAATAATGTCATTATTTTCGAATTAGACACACCTATATCTGGTAATAAATCTGATGCAGAACAACAAGTTAAACGTGATTATTTTTATAAAGGAAATAGTGCTTCAAACCCTTTCATGAATGAATTATATGTAAAGATTCATGCTACTGTAAAACAAGGAGTGGAAGATTTTGTACCAGCTATGTTGACTATTTCGGAGGACTGGAATAGTATTTTCAAGGGTAAATTTTTAGGTTCTGCATTAGAAGATTTTAAGAGTATTGGAGTTATGCCAAAAGACCCTGTTACTGGCATGTATGAATATGGCTATGTGGTTGTAGATCCTGTCAACACTGGTAATAGGGAGAATAAATCGGGAAGTGATGAGGCTGAAAACGGTAGTCTTATGATGCATCCTGCTCAACTAGCGGTTCTAGAGTTCTCTAGGAAGTATTTAGTGGATAAAGTATACGGAAGTAGTCCGGATGCAGAGTCTGACTTGTCGTTAGACTGGCGAGTACTTTTTGGTCAAGATATTTATAAGCAAATGGTTAAGAATGCTGGGTATGCACCTAGTTTTTACTCAAATTCTTCAACTTTGAGAATGTTTGAACCAGATAACATCAAAATGGGTGGTGGTTCAAGAGTAAAGTCAATAACTTATAAAGATAACTGGGATGTTTTAACAGATGACGATCAGGATTTGCAAACGACAAGTAACGTAAGTGAGCAAAGTGCATCTTATAAATGGAATTACAATTACCATAGTTTAATTGATGGAAAAGAAATTAGTAATGGTGTTGCTGCCTATGAAACAGGCAATATGTTGGATGAAAACCCAATGTATTCTTGGATTACTTATGTTAATATAAAAAAGAAATTCCCTGATGAAAAAGTTTTCGTACCTGGACCAATAGGCCACCAGTTGATGCCTAACCCTGTAGTTGGATATTCACATGTTGAAGTTACATTTGAGGGGTTAGAGGATTATGGTAAGTCAATTGCTGAGTTTTATACTGCAAAGGATTTTCCGACTATTGTGAAATCGACGGGATTAGGAAAAATTGATTTACCTAAAAAGAACGTTGTTACAGGAGAGCAGCGAAACTATTATGGATTAAGTCAAGGGCACTATGTCGAAACGAATGATTTTCATGGGAAGCAGAAACAAGATGTTTTAATTGACAATGAAGGTAACATAATTTCAAAATCTGTTTACCATTATTATAATTTAGGTAGTCCAATTTTGTATTGTGATAGAACCGAATCTTTATCAAATCAAATTACGGGAGTAACGTATGATTTTCATGGAGATTCTAGATATATGGTAGATAAAAACACCTATAATCATGTTGGTTTGACTGTAACCTTGATGTATAGTCCACCTCTTACATTTAGCATTAGTATTAAACCGGACTATAGTCAAAATTCACGAGAATTGGCTTTCTATGCTAATACGTTAATAAAGCATACAAATTATTCAGCAATATTAAATGAAGTAACTACAGAATATTTAGGTAGTGTTAATACTGCTAGAACTGAGGTGTATGATTTAGAATCAGGAAATGCAATTGTTACTTCTTTAAAGGATGAGTTTAATGACCGTCTATATTCTGTGAATTACCCTGCACATTGGAAATACAAAGAGTTCAGACCATCCTACAATATTGAAGAGAGATCGGCTACAGTTTCTTTGGATGCTAATGGCTATTTTTCGGCAAGTCCAGGAGATTTAGGTTATTTATTTACTCCTGGTGATTTAGTAAAAGTTACAGGTTATTCAGGTGAATTCCATATCGCTAGAAATTGGCCGTGGCCTTCTTCAGATATGTTGTTTTTGATTGATGAAAATGGGTCTAAGTTTATTCCTTCTGTCGCGGGTAATTTTGAGCTTTCTATAATTACGACAAATCGTGCAAACACATTAGGTATAGCGATGCAGTCTTTAGTCTCAAAAGTAAACCCTGTTAATCTTGGGACAATGAAATTGAATTGCGACTTGGATCAAATAATTTCTTCTTCAGCTATGACTTATAGGGATAGATTAACGACAAAATGTGGAAGAGAGTGTCCTGATGGAGATAAAGGAGAGCTATATAATAATAACATGCTATCTTCAACCGGGCCTTATAATCCATACTTGTTCGGAATGCGAGGTGATTTAGTTGTTGATAATAGTATGATTTGGCAAGGAGATCGATCTAGTCATAGTGAACATAATGTAAGATTTGGAGGAGTATATGATCAATATTCAAATTATTATTCGTTGAATTCAACCAGTGGTATTTGGGAGGCTGATCAAAATGTATTTAGTAAATGGAGAAAAACATCAAGAGTGATGTATTTCAATCAGTTTGGAGTACCTATCGAAAGTGTTGATCAAATTTCCGTTAATTCTTCTGTTTTATTTGGTTATAGTCCTACGTTTGAACTTTTACCGATTGCACAAGCAGTAAATGCAAAGAAAAGTCAAATTGCTTTTGATGGTTTTGAAGATTATTATTTTACTGTTGAAGATGATGTATGTGCTGTGATTGCATCAGAACATCATTTTGATTTTGCAGAATCTTTGCTTGGTTCTGGAGTTGATATTTCTAGCAATGAAAAGCATAGCGGACTATCTTCTTTAAGGATTCAAAGTGGTCATTCCGCGACTGTTTCAAAGCCTCTTAGTTTTGATCCTGATTGTAATCCATTGAATGTTATTGAATCAACTACTTCAGAACGAATTGTTATGGATGAATGTAATTGTACTCCTTCTTTCAATCCTTCCCCTGGAACATATATAATAAGTGGTTGGGTCAAGGTGGATTCTGGTAATTATAGTGATGCAAAGGTTTTAATAAATTTTACTTCTTCTTCTGTTCTACCTATTTATGCAAGTGGTGTTATTTTAGACGGGTGGAAGCGATTTGAAGCGGAAATTGAAGTTCCTTCTGAGGATGATTTTACTTTAATTTTGGAAAATGTAGGTGAAGGAAATGTGTATTTTGATGATATTCGTATTCATCCATTTTTAGCTGGAATGCAAACTACCGTTTACGATCCTGTAACGATGTTACCATTAGCTACTCACGATGGATATAATTTTACGACTTTTTACAATTACGATGAGAACTTACAATTGGTTCGAATTCGAGTTGAAACTGAGGAAGGAATTAAGACTATATCAGAATCGGAGTTTGGTAGTCAAAAATCTTTCATCGGAGAGTAATCATTTCACATAAATTATTTAAGTATGCAACGTTTTTGTTCAGTTGTACTGGTTTTCCTATGTTTCATCACCACTGTTTACGGGTCAGTAGATCGATTTAGTGATCGTGTAAATGGTAGTATGGGTTCACCATTAGTTGTCAATTCGTCAACGGTTGAGGTTTATGATGACAAGTACTATGAGATGGGAGTAAACCCATTGTGGAGTGCTAGTTTCGAGAACTATTCGGTACGTAATTATGCACAGGTTGGTTTTTTAAAGGATGCACAATTAACGGGTGATTATTCGGGAGATGTGACTTTGGATTTGGAGTATCATGTTTGGAATGGAACAACGGGTGCTTTTGATATTGTTAATGAGACGCGTGTTTTGTCATTGTTTTATTCCTATTCAAATCCTGAGGCATCCATTATTGATAAGGAGACTTATATTTTTGAACTAGGACATTATGTAAAAGTGAAGTTGGTTGGAGTAACTGGAAACCTTCCATTGAGTAAGCTTTATTTAGAATCAGGGATTGAGGTTGATCGTTATTACCCAATTCCAAGTGGCTTTGTTTCGAATGTTGGGGCAAATGCTCTACCGACAGGTTTTGGCTTCAATTCACCAGAGAATGAGTTTATAGATTTAAACTGGGGATATTTGCCAGGAGCTGATTGGTATGAATTAGAGTATGTTCACATCAATGATTATACTACTACTGAGAATATTTATTTAGGCTCGAGTGTTATACCGTATGATTTTTACAAGAATTCAACACGTGTAAGTTTGAGTAGAAATTACTACCGTATTCCGAATATTTATGATCACGGATATTTTATCTATCGCGTTCGAGCAATTAGCTTGGGAGGAGTAAATCATGATGAGCGTGTTGAGGGCGCATGGGATGTTGTTGAAAGTGGGATGATTTCTTCTGTTCCTTCGACTAATCGTATTGCCATAACTCGTGAGTACGACAAGGGTATGAACTGGATGCATCAAGTCGGATTTACAGAAGAAGGGAAACGATTTGAGGGAGTTACTTATGCTGATGGATTGGGGCGTGCTCGTCAGTCACAAGCGATGAATACAGAAACGGATCAAACGGTAGTAACGAATGTATATATGGATGAACTTGGTCGACCAGTAATCAGTTCGCTACCAACACCAGTGGATGAGTCTTATCCTCGTCATCTCACCAAATTTAATAAGACAGCTTTTGACGACGTGTCGGAGTTTGGATACCCTTATTTTGATAATCCTACGGGGTCAAACGCCCCTTGTTTGTATGATGAATTAGGAATGTCTTTAATAACTGGAACTGGTCAATATTATTCATCACAAAACCCGGATATGGATGGGTCGAATGGGATGATTCCAAATGCCAATGGGATGCCTTATTCCCGTGTAACGTACAAAGAAGATTTTACTGGACGAGTAGATAAACTATCTGGAGTTGGTTCGGAATTATCCCTGAGTTCAGGTCATTCTTCACGTATGGTTTACTTAAGTCCGATACAAGAGGAGTTGAACATGCTTTTCGGATCAGATGCTGGAGATGCGAGTCATTATCAGAAGATCGTAACCATTGATGGGAATGGACAAGCATATGTTACATATCAAGATTTGGCAGGACGAACTGTTGCAACATGGATGATTGGTCCAGCACCATTGAATTTAGACGAACTAGACGGAACAGCAAGTGCCATTGGGACACAAACCTTGATGAGCGATGGTTCATCTCAGATTCCAGATTATAGTATCCCGTCAGCTACATTAACAAAGACGATTATTATTCCAGAAACAGATGATTTCACGTTGGTCTATGGTTTTACACCAGAAGAGTATACGAATGTCACTTGTTTGGGAGAGCCAATTTGCTTTGACTGTAAGTATACTTTTGAGGCACGTATGGTTGATGAATGTGGAGTTGAAGTGTTCCATGAATTTCATGACGTTCTTCAAGGTTCAGTGATTGATGCGGGGTGTACAGGTGGAGATTATGCTTGGAGTACACTTTTAACTGATTTACCTAAAGGAGTTTATACAATTAGTAAAACCTTAAAAGTTGATCAATCAGCGATAGAGGAGTACTGGTGTTTGTATTTGGAAAATGTAAATGCTACATGTATTACACCACTTGATGTAACCTTTAATTCTTTGTATAACCAAGAGGATTTTGCCGAATGTAAGGAAGATATTTACTTTTCAACAGCTGGTCTTGAGGGATGTGAGTTGAATGAAGCAATGATGAAGAACGATTTAACACCTGGAGGACAGTACGCAATGTACTCTGTTAATTCTGGTGTTTATAGTTGTGCATATCCAGCATCCATTTTTTATCCTGGAGCACCAGGTAGTCAGCCTTATTATACAACCTATAACTTTGGAAGTATAACGGTAGAAGACCCTAATAATCCAGGTATTCAAGTTTCACCAGCTACGTTATCGATGAAGGACTTCATTTTACTCTTTGATGCCTCTTGGAGTGATGCTTTGTTGGTGCACCATCCAGAATATTGTTTACTTGAATATTGTTATTCCAATAATGCTTCTCATGCCTATGATAACGCAATGCGTGCAACATTCACATTTTATGAAGCGCAAGCTGCAGGATATTTTAAACCAGTAAGTGGTTCGTTACTTGCTAGTGGAAACACACCATTGTTTGGCAATGAATTACAGGGTTCGAGTTATGAAAACACATCGAATTTTGATCCATTCTTTGCTAGTGGAGCAGCTGGGTATTCTTACGTAAGTTCCTTAAAGGGAAAAATGCAAAGCTATATCCAATTGAATGGAGGTACTTTCAGTATTTGGGATTATGCGGTAATTCAGATGATGGCAGATGTTGACCCTTCCTTTGCCACTGCATTGGATACTATACAAGGCCATTTGATTCGTGCTGAAATCGGTAAGTTTGACATGACATGCTATTTGGATTTAATTTGGATTAACTACCGCAAGATGTACTTGGACTTAAAGGCTGATTTTTATCGTCAAGCACAAGATGCCTATGCAGCAAGTAACAGTGCGTGTGCACAGAATCCATTGTGTGGAACAGTGAGTTGTGCCTCTGTATTGGATGAAATTGGCATGGGTACAGGCTCTTATGGAGAGAAGTTTCCAATTTTCCCGAGTCAGGCTTATATCGATGAATTTATTGGCGATAATTTTGCGGTTTTTGGAGCAGGTACTACGGACTTTACAGATCCAGGGTCTCAACCAGCAGCTGAAAATTTACTAGATGCAGCTATGCAAGAAGGTTGTGATGTTGCATGTACAAATTATGCTCAAGAATGGTTGAGTCGTTTATCCGGATGTGATGATGTGGTATTAACAGAGACACAGGAAACGAATATTTTGGATGCTTTTAAGCAGTTATGCATGAGTGGTTGTGATACCTACCATCCAGGAGGAGCATCAACACCAGGTCCAGGCTTTGTATATACAGATCCGGTTGGAGGACAACATTCGGGTTGGACGATTGATGATATCTTGGGATATTTTGGTTTCAGTGAAGACATGTTGTGTACGGAATTACTTATTTCCCAGCCAGCACCATATGAGAATATGAATGTATTGCTTGCATCGTTGACAGCACCATTGGATGATTGTTCGTGTGATAAATTGCAAGCAGCCCGCGTAGCAGTTGCAAACAATGAGTACGATTACATTGAAGTAGCCTTGGCTGCTCAAACGGGTATTTCACTTGAGGATGCTAATTACTTAATTTGTGAGTGTGACAATGCAATTGTTGGAGGAGACCTTACCACAGGACATACTTGGACACAAACTGAAATCAACACTTTAGCAGCTACCAATTTAGAAGTTCCATCGGAATTAGCATGTTTAGATTCCGATGCATGTTTGGATTGTTCAGAGATACAAGGGCATTTGAGTACTCTATTAGATAACTTCGGATTTACTGATGCTATTTATTTTGATTTACGTGGTCGTTATGCAGCATTTAGTGAGGAACAGACCGCTTCAAGTATCCTTACAAACTACATGAATAACACCTTGAACTTCAACATGAGTTATCAGGATTACCATGATTTTATTATGAGCTGTATGGCTGATGAAGATCATCCTTATTGCACGGAGAATCCATTGTTTGATGATGTTCGAGATGTCTTGAAATTACTTTCTTACAAAGGGCAGTTGACAAATTCAACAGACCTAGACTTGATGGCAGGAAACAACAATATTGTCTATTCAAGCAGTGACTTATATGATGAAGGCATAGGGAATTTGTTTACATCCAGTGTACAAGGAGGAACAACACTTTCAATGGATTTTGAAATGGGTTCTACCTCAACACTTTCTTTATCACTTGATCTACCAGCAATTCCTGGTTTTGACTTTAATGATATCCTTTACTTTGGAGACATCTACGCTTTGACTTCAGAATGTTCGGGGAACAATACCTTTGAGGTTGAGGCGTATTATTTATCTTGTGGAATCCTGACTAAAGGAATCCTTACAGGTAACTCAGGTACCTTTGAAATTAACGAATGCGTTTGTGACCCAACGGGATTGATTCTTTGTAATGATCCGTTTGGAGGGTCTGATTGGGATGAGAAGTGTTATGAGCCAGAACTCAGCAACATGTATACACTTGCTATGGAATTGTATCAAGCAGAAATTGATGCTGAGCACGATGAGTTTGTGGCCGAATACAATGCAAAATGTTCAGAGGCTTTTGCAACAGAGGATATGGCTTTGACAGGACCATTCCGCGATTATCAGTTTACCTTGTTTTACTATGACCAAGCTGGAAATCTTGTAAAAACAGTTGCACCAAAAGGAGTAGCCTTGGATCAAGATAATCATCAAGCGATGAATCAAGCGCGTAACAATGCAACATCCCCTTATACAACCCAAGTGGGTGTATTTCCAATAAACGATGAAGGGACTCCTACAACAGCGGATGATCATAGTCATGTATATCGTACAGAGTATGTATATAATTCATACAATCAATTGGTGTCTACAACCAACCCAGATCAAGATGGAGAGACGAAATTTTGGTATGATCGTTATGGACGTATAGCAGTATCACAAAATCCTGTTCAATTAGGTGAAGGGAAGTACAGTTATATTATTTACGATACACCAGGTCGTCCGATTGAAGTTGGTCAAGTGAGTGGAGTGAGTGCTCCATCAGAGTTAGTCTTAAAATCAGACAACTTAGGTCAAGGTATTAAGAACTGGATTTACTCAGGGACACGCACAGAGGTAACACGCACATATTATGATCGTGTAGTGGATGTGTCGATTCACACAAAGTTTAAATCAGGATCACAAAAGAACCTTCGTTTGCGGGTTGCATCGGTTTTGTATTATGCGACATTACCGACGCCACAAAATTGGTTTGGGTATGAATCAGCTGTTCATTATTCATATGACATTCATGGAAATGTGATTGAACAGGTACAAGATGTACCATCATTAAAACCAGTGGATCAGGATATGAAATCCACGGAGTATGAGTTTGAGCTCATTAGTGGAAATGTGAAGAAAGTGACCTTTGAGCGTGGGGATGCAGATCAACTCATTCATGAGTACGAGTACGATGCCTTGAACCGTTTGACAGAAACGTATGTTAGTGTAGATGATGTGCACAAAGACCGTCAAGTACACTACCGTTATTACGACTATGGACCATTGTCTCGTGTAGAATATGGCGAATACCAGGTACAAGGACAAGATTATTTCTATACCATCAATGGATGGATGAAAGGAATGAACGCTTCTACTTTGGGAGAAGCACGTGATGCAGGAAAGGATGGAACGAATGGTTATCTTACAGATAACAACCAAGTTCACAATCTATTTGCGCGAGATGTTACGGCATATACACTTGGGTATTATCAAAAAGACTACAATGCCATTAATGGGTCAATACTCGAGATTGACTACGGATCGAGTGTGTTTGACACAGAAGCAAGAGATTTATACAATGGTAATATTAGAAGCTTAGTAACTTCCATAGTTGATATGGAAGTACTTGGAAAAACCTTCCAATATGATCAGTTGAATCGCTTGAAGCAAATGCGAGCCTATGAATATGACACGCAATTACCTTATACGTGGGATAATGTCAGTCCAACACAGGCTTATTTCAATAGTTATAAATATGACCGTAATGGAAATATCACAGAATTAGTTCGTCACGGTCATGATGCGGCAAACTATGAGATGGACCGTTTCAACTATAACTACGATGAACAATTAAGCCCAGAAGAGTTTGCGGCGAACAAAACATGGAACAACCGCTTGAGTTATGTTGAAGATATTGGAGCTGATGATGGACATGCATCCTATTCCCTTGCTGGAGACATCAGAGCAGGTCAAGGAACAGACAACTATCAATACGATAGATTAGGTCAACTTATTGTAGATGAGCAAGAAGGTCATGTATTAGAATGGCGAACAGGAGATAAGAAGCTAGCGAAAATCACGATCGACGGAACGCAGGTCATCACCTTCAAATACAATCCATTCGGACAACGCATCATCAAACGAGACGATGATGGATCAACGGTAAAAACAACCTATTATGCGTATGATGCAAATGGGCAAGTGATGGCTGTGTACAAAGTGGAGGAGAACATCAATAAAGTTACTTTACTCGAACAACACCTTTACGGATCATCGCGAGTAGGAATGCGCACACCAGCAACCGTGATCTTTGACGATGGATCAACTCCAACACCATGGGAAGAAATCGAGGAGTTAAGCCATGAAGTAGGATTGAGTTATTATGAAATGACCAACTACTTAGGAAATGTTGAAGCGGTGATTACAGATCGTAAGATGGTGGCAAGCATCGGAGGTGGGATATCTATCTTTGAGGCGGTTGTTGTGTCAACAGCGGATTACTACCCAGGTGGGATGGCTATGCCAGGGCGTTCAAACGGGCTTGGTGACTACAGATTCGGTTATAATGGAATGGAAATGGATAACGAAGTTTCGGGTAATGGAAACAGTTATACCACCGAATTTAGGCAATATGACCCACGCCTTATGAGGTGGAAATCGTTAGACCCACTTATGTATCAATTTCCGAACATGAGTCCGTATGTTGCGTTTGATAATAATCCGATTTATTACACAGACCCCTATGGTTTAGCTTCAACTAATGGAGATGAGGGTGGAGATGACCCAGTTAAAGTAATCGGTAACAAAGATAAACCAGGGAGAAGATGGAAGGATGAGAATGGAAAAAGACATAAATGGAACGAAGGAGATATTTATGTTGATAAGGATGGCCATGAGCATAAATATTTAGGAGAATACCGAGATAGAAAATTTGAAGACAGTTGGGAATTTTCAAGAACGCAACAAATAGACGAAGTTACTGTTACTGCAAACTATAGTGATAGAACTAAAACTACAGTTTTTGATACCGACACAAGACACAGCATTGCAGAAGCTCCTATACACAGGATGATTCCAGGGGATGTTATTAAGCAAAGCTTATATGACCCTTATGGTGTTGATTATACCAACGGAATTCTACCAGATTATCGTGAATATACTTACCTTGGAAACGGTCAGTTTGAGCTTACTAAAAGATTCAAAAACGAGGAGACTGCAGATTTGGTTGTTGAAGGTGCAATGTACGCAATTCCTATTGGAAGGGTGTTCAAGATTGCGGGCGGTGTAATAAAGCTTCTTCCAAAAAGCAAATTTGTATGGAATCTTGGCGAGGCTGTTATAACAAAATCTCACCACAATTGGGCGAAAATGTTTGGGTCAAAAGCTATAACTTTGCAGGACGCAGAAAAAATAATACGTAAAGCGGTTAGTAGAGGTGAATTTGTTGCTACGGGTGAAATAATACATGGTAAAGGAGGGGTGGCAATAGGAGAAAAGATGATGTTGAATGAAGTGGTGAATGGCCAAAAAGTTTGGGTTACAGGTACCAAAATGTATAGTACGGGTAAAATAGTTATTAATAATGGCGGAATTAAGTAATATGATTCAAAGAATATTTAAGAAAGCTGAAGACTTACTTAATCAAGGTGAGTTTGAAAAGTCATTTGCACTATTTAGGTCCATTACTGAAAATCCAGAATCTTCAATTAGTGAAAAAGCAGATTCCTATAATATGATGGGTGCTTTGATTTTAATAAGTCCTGACCTTGATTTGGAGGATGAGACAGGATTAAAATATTTTAAAAAGTCAATTGAATTAGATGAGTTTAATGTTGGAGCACTTTTAAATATTATCGAAACCTTTGGTTTATCTCATTCATCACATAAAAACGTATCGCTTTTGGACTTTGCAATTAAGCAAATTTATTCCGCTGATTACAAATTGACTAATAGGGATGTAGAAATGATAAAAAATAAATCAAAAATAAAAAATGAAATATTGAATCGTGGGAGTGACAATTAAGAAGTCAAAATAACATTAAGAAGGCTGTCCAACATCGGGCAGCCTTTTTCATTTTCTCATACCGTTCAAAACCCGTTCATATTTTCTTGTCCTTCTTCAGCAATGCTCTCAAGAGTTCCGCCTATCCTTGCTCTTATGGAAGAACACAACAACACCCAAAGCAAAACCCAACACCTTGAGAAGCTCCTGCAATTTGTTCCCGCCTGTCAGCTACGCAAGAGCATTCAGAAGACCTTGTTTGCTTATCTATTAGAGCAAGACGAGAAAGGACTTGATGCAGAATTCAAGAAGGTCGTTGAGGACCACTATTTTTTGATAGACTTTCTGGATAAGATTGAAGATAGACAGAGCTTAGAAAGCTAAGCTAAAATTACTTGTCATTGATTTCTCGATGCCTCATAATACTATTATAAAGCTGTATTTGCCCTCTTCCGAGGTCACCTTTTGAAAAAGAGTCATGTGCTTCTTTTAATATAGAAGAGTTAGGCGTATAATTCAGTAATGTAGCAAAAGCATTTTTGGCATCTAAAACCTTACCGATTTTATTGAGTGCCTTGATTTGACTCAGTAAATAGTCTATTTCTTGTTCTTTGTTCATCGAAGTAAAGATAGCTTTCTCTGAGCTATTTATGAATAAAAAGATATGTCAAGAACAGTAAATGGCAAATTCATCCCAACAGATATAGTTTCAAAGACTCTGGTCGGAACGACCCCCGCTGCGAAGTAGTTGTACTGCTTCGTTAAATATATTCCATACCACAGTTTATTTCTTTTAATTTAGAAACGTTCCAATTTGCAACATTAAAATTTTATTTCAGCTGCAAGAAGTTGCACTACTTCGCTAATTATTCTTTCTAGGTAATCAACAAAAAATCATGCAAATTATTTTTTTGTTGAATAGTTTTGGGTAATCAATTTGGAGGTTTTTGATGAAACGCAATAGAGGTTTTCATGTATTCATCCCATTCAGTTTTAGTAAAAGGTTATGAAGAATAAACAAATTAATTTATGGTAATCCTAAATGTGGTTTTATCACGCGTACATCTGTGTTATGTATCCAATTATAAAAGCTTCATTACCCAACTACAATAAAAAATAAAGAATCTCACACTTTTTTATAATTATTTTTTAGGTATCTGCATTGCTAAATAAATGATGGGAGGTATTCCAATAGAGGCAGTTAATAGATACCTTTGGTTGAGATTTGTAGTCATATTATTAAAAATACTAGCGAGTCCATTGTAACCAAAATAACCAATTAAGTATATTGCTAAAGCAAATAGTAACCATAATAGCATTAATTTTTTCATAGTTGAGTTTGTCTTTGTGTTGAGTATACTTAGAGTTTACTAATTGATAATAATTTTTATTAGGTCGTGTATTTCTAGTATGTAGTGACTTAGTTTAAAACAATTGACAAGCATTTTGGTCACTTAATCTCTCCAAAAAGTTTTTTTGGAATTCGCATATTTAACTAGGATTGAATCTCTTCCAACTGCCAAAATTTTAATGTCATCAAAAATTGATTCTCCCTTTCTCAGATGTAAAAGCATCCCATCAATGTTTATTATTCCAAGAGGATTGTTTGATTCTGTTTTTCGAACTAAACCGAAATACTTAATTTTTGGCCATATAACTTCTTTCTTAATTTTTGGTGGTTCTTGAAAAGATTGAGGTTTTTCAACTTCGATTGGAGTTGAACTCAATATTACGGCGCTTCCAAATGGATCTCTATAGTTGGCTTCTAATGTAAACGTATCTCTTTCAATTGAAATAAACTTGGTTGGAACAATACTATTCTGAATAACGCTCAATTCATCTGCAGTGAAATTTGATTTCACACGCATAAATACTTGGTACCAAACACCAACAACAACTGCTATCAAAACATATGTTAATGTCTTATTTTTCATTAATTCAAACTGAATTGATTCGTAGTTGAATAATTTGAAACGTTTCCCGCCTCATCTTCATTGTACACAGTCCAATAATAAGTTCCAGGAGTGTCTAAAGTCATATCAACTGTAGAAGAAGAACCGGAAACAGTTACTGTGTGCGTAATTGTTGCAAAGGTTGGGTCGTCTGAAATTTCTAGAATTGAATTTACTGGAGCTTTGATAGTTCCATTATCAATCCCGTTATTCCATGAAAATGAAACGAATCCAGCCGTTTCAAATGAGGTAGGCGAAAAAGGTCCTACAGGAATGTTTGGATCTGTAGTGTCAACCAATATCTTCCTTGTTGAAAATTGTGTTTCTGTTCCGCTTGACAAATAAGCTTTAGTCCCCCAAATATATGTCCCTTCAGTTAATGAAACCCCACTAGAAAGGTTAATATTTATTGTATTTATACCATTTTGAAAATCAATAACATCTCCAGTCGAAAAATTTGTTCCTTCACGTAAACTGAATTCAAAACTTGAAACATCCGTAATTGTTTGCCATGAAAATGGTCCGTCAAATGAAGCATTCACAAAAACACTATCACTTGGTGAAACTAATTGAACTTGATTGACACTTGTTTGCCCCGAAACTCCAACCCAAAATTTAGTCGGTCCAAAAACGTTGGAAGTATAACCAGCATTAATTGCAGTTAGTCTCACTTCATATTCATTAGAATCTAAGACTTGCCAGTATTCTGTGCCATATACAAACGTATCAATAGCAAAAAAACTAATTGATGAGAACGACGGACTGACAACTTCCAAGTGATACTTTTCAGCTCCATCCAACGCCTCCCATTTAAATTGTACAGGGTTTGTTAATACTGTGTCATTTAACGATGGAACCAATAAAACTGGTGTGTCATTTTCAATGTTTTTTGCTATAATTTCTTTGCAGCTTACTAATGCCGTCAAGCTTGAAAGAACTAAAGTAATAATTGCGATGTACTTCATTTTAAATAATTTTGGATGAGTAATGTTGTATACAATGCTTCAGGTTGCTCAGAATCTACCTTCTTGTATTCAAATGAAACATTAGTTAGTCGAGCTAAATCAAAGTCTTTTTCCAGTTTATAAATAAATTTGAGCGTATTTGTATAATCACCTTTCAATACAATTTGATGTGTATTAATGGTGAAATCAGGATGTTGAAATTTAATAACTTCGTCAATTTTATAAACAAATAACCCACTGGATTGTTTGGCAAAAAAATTCAAAAAACCTTGTTGGACTTTTTCAACTGTTGAGTTTTCTTTACCGATGACTCTATTTAGCTGTTTTATTAAACTTTGTTTCTGTTTAATTTGCGAGCTTGCAGATTTTGCAATTTCTAATTGCAGATTGAGATCATTTTTGTATTGCTTTGTTTCAAGGGTAACACTAATTGCTCGTTTATAGGTAACAGCAAGAAGTAGAACTATGATCACTAAAAGTGCATAGTTTTTCTGTTTATAACTGTATTTGTCAAAAAACGTCATTCTTCTAGAAATATTATTAATTTAAAAGATGACTCATCATTTGCCAACTTTTGATAGTTCATTAATTCTACGCTTCTAACCCAGTCATTCCTGTCAATAGTTTCAATCCAATCATCCAAAATAACATTGTTGTTTGTCCAACCAGTTATTTCAATTTTTGTTTTGTCAATTTCCACTTTTCTTT
>Ga0208794_1000649_pt1 | contig 20001 bp, 20 predicted proteins | sample 32_taG_FD_184106 | JGI IMG/M metagenome (GOLD analysis project Ga0208794, IMG submission 184106) | Marine viral communities from the Gulf of Mexico - 32_GoM_OMZ_CsCl metaG (SPAdes) (version 2) | ecosystem: Environmental > Aquatic > Marine > Oceanic | place: Atlantic Ocean: Gulf of Mexico... | reverse complement strand
GGCGGCGACCAGCGGGTCGATCCACGTCTCCGCGGCAAGCGGGGCGCGACCCAGCGCGGCGGCGAGCGCGTCGACCGCGTGGACCGTCGTCTCGTGGGCCTGCCGACGGGCCCAGAACTGCCGCGGCGGGGGCGGGTCGCGGAGGAAGACCCTCACGTCGAGGTCGTCGTCCGACCCCTCCAGGGCCGTCACGAGGACAGCCGCCCCCGCGGCCAGCCACTCCGTCGGCTCGGGCGCGGCCAGGCCCTCGGCCTCCAGGGCGGCGTCGTCCACGTCGCGCCCCTCGAGGGTGGCCGTCGCCCAGCGGTGCACCATGCCCTGGTGGGCGACGAGGTCCGCGACGGTCCAGTCGGGACAGCCCGGCACCGGGGCGTCCCGGCCGGCGGCCGCCGCGTGGCCGCCGAGCTCGGCCGCCGCCGTGCCGAGCGCAAGCAGGTGGGTGGACATCGGCAGGTCGACGCGAGGCATCGTCATCCCGCGATCATCGACCTGCGGGGCCCTGGTGCGCCAGCGCCGTGGTCCCATGGACCCCATGAGCAGCGGACTCCCCCTCGGCGTCGACTTCGGCGGCAGCGGCATCAAGGCAGCGCCCGTCGACCTGGAGAAGGGCGAGTTCGCCGCCGAGCGCGTGCGCATCCCGACCCCGGAGTCGTCCACGCCCGACAACGTCGCCGACGTGCTCGAGCAGCTCGCCGCCGCGTTCCCCGACAACGACGGCCCGGTCGGCGTCACCGTGCCCGGCATCGTGCGCCACGGCGTCATCGGATCGGCCGCGAACATCGACCAGACCTGGATCGACACCGACGCCGCCGCCGTCTTCGGCGAGGCCCTCGGCCGGCCGGTCGAGGTGCTCAACGACGCCGACGCGGCGGGGCTGGCCGAGGCGACGTACGGCGCGGCCCGCGGCCAGGCGGGCCTCGTGCTCGTCACGACCCTCGGCACCGGCATCGGCGCCGCCCTCGTCCACGACGGCGTGCTCGTGCCCAACGCCGAGCTCGGCCACCTCTGGCTCTCGCTCGAGGGGTACGACGGTGGCGGCAAGCACCAGCCCGAGGCCGTGCACGCCGAGGGCTGGACCGCGAACAGCATCCGCGAGCGCGACGACCTCGGCTGGGACGAGTGGGCCGGCCGCCTCACCGTCTTCTACCGGACGCTCGAGCGCCTCTTCTCCCCCGACCTGCTCGTCGTCGGCGGCGGCGTCAGCAAGAAGGCCGACAAGTTCCTGCCCAAGATCGACATCCGCACCCCGATCGTGCCGGCCACCCTGCGCAACTCCGCGGGCATCGTCGGCGCCGCCCTCGCCGCCCAGCGGGCGCACGGGGGCTGAGGCGGCAGTCCCTGGGCCCTCGGTGCTCCCCCGGGCGCTCCCCCGGTGCTCCCCCTCGGCGCTCCCCCGGCGCCCCCGCGGCGCTCCCCCGGCGCTCCCGCGGGCGGGTGCGGACTGAGGCCGACACTTCTGGCGGGCCGCAGTCCGCAGCGGCTCGCCAGAGCACGGGCGCGGACTCACGCCCGCACCTTTCACCGGCCGAGGTCCGCGACGCATCGACACGGCCATCCCTGTGGACGACCGACGACGCCGGCCGCCGCGCTCCGGCAACCTGGGGCCATGGGGAGTCGAGAGCCGTCCGACGTCGAGGCGTCACGCCTCGCGCGACGCGCCCGGAAGGACGCCGTCGCCCAGGTGGGCGCCCGCCAGTCCGGACTCCTGGCCCGACGTCAGCTGCGCGCTCTCGGCGTCGGCGACGACGTCGTACGACGCCGCGTCGCCGCCGGCCGATGGGCCCTGCGGTCAGCGACCGTCATCAGCACGACGACCGGCCCCCTGTCGGACGAGCAGCGTCGCTGGCTCGCCCTGCTCCACACCCCGCACACCGCCGCTCTCGCCGGCCGGACGGCCCTCGAGCTGCACGGACTGCGCGGCTGGGAGTCGACGACGGTCACCGTCGTGGTCGGCACCAACATCCAGGGACGCCACCTCGACGGCGTCGAGTTCTGGCGCACGCGGCGGCCCTTCGACCAGTGGATCTGCCACCGCTCGCGGCTACCGGTCCTGGCGGTCGAGCCGGCCGCGCTCCTCCTCGCCTCACGGGTCCCGTCGCCACGCAGCGCGGGCGGGCTTCTCGCCGCCTGCGTCCAGCAGCGACTGGTCCCGGCCGAACGCCTCCAGTCGTGGCTGCCACGCCTCCCCGAGCTGCGCCGGTCGACGCTGATCGCCGCCCTCCTCGAGGACATCGCCGGAGGGGCCCACTCGATGGGCGAGATCGACGTGGGCGAGATGTGCCGCGAGCACGGGCTCGAGCCTCCGAGACGCCAGGTACGGCGGACCGACAGCTCCGGAACGAGGCGCTGGACGGACGCCGAGTGGGACCTGCCCGACGGCCGCGTCGTCGCGCTCGAGGTGGACGGCTCGTTCCACCGCGACGTGGAGCAGTGGATCGACGACATGGCCCGTCAACGGAGGCTGGTCGACCCGATGCGCCTGCTGGTCCGCTGCAGCACGATCGAGCTCCGGACGGACTCCGCCCAGGTCGCTGCCGACCTCGCGGCGCTCGGCGTTCCGCAGACCCGCTCTGCCGCCGCCTGACACCTGCCTCGCGAACTCACGCGCCCACATTCCACCGGCCTCAGTCCGCACCCACGGCCCCTCGCTGGCCGCGGACTCACGCCCGCACCTTTCGCGGGCCTCGGTCCGCACCTCCACGACCCATCGGTGGGCGCGGACCCACGCCCCCACATTTCGCAGGCCTCAGTCCGCACCCGGCGCCAGGGGCGCGAGCCGTCCGCTCAGCCGTCCGCGGGACCCGGGTCGATGACGGCGTCGATCGCGGCGAGCGCACCGCGCAGGTAGCGCGCGACCACCGCACGCTCGGCGTCGTCGAAGCTGCCGTCGATGGCGGCGAGGCCGGCGAACATCGGCAGCAGGTGGGCGACGACCTCGGCGCGTCCCGAGTCGGTGACGTGCACCGCCGTACGGCGCCGGTCGCCCTCGTGGGAGCGGCGCTCGGCGTGGCCGCGCGCCACGAGCCGGTCGACGATGCCCGTGCCCGCCGGCGTCGAGACCTCGAGCAGGCGCGCCAGCTCCGCCGGACCCATCGGGCCGCGGATCAGGTGCTCGAGCGCCACGAGCTCGGACTCGCCGAGCCCGGCGCGGCGGGCGACCACGCGCCGTACGGTCTGACCCCGGTCGACCAGCTCGCGCAGCGCGAGCAGCGCCTCCGTCTGCCTCCACTCACCGACGTGGGCGGCGATGAGCGCGTCCGCCTCCGACGGCGATCCTTCGGACGAGATTGTCATTCACCTACTTAATGATTAATCTGCTGAACTGTCGTTCCGGTGAGTTTTCCACGAGGAGTCTGCATGGTCCAGCGTCTCAGTGCCCTCCGATCGGTGATCGTGGGGCGTCGTACGGCGTGGCTCGTCGCCCTGCTGCCGATCCTGCTCGCCGGGGTGGTCATCGGCGTCGTCGGCGAGGGCGAGCGGGAGCGCACGCCGCTCGACGCGATCCCGGCCGGTGCCGACAGCACCGAGGCGGTCGCGCTCCGCGAGGCCCTCCCGGACGACGACGCGTCAGCGGCCGTCGTGCTCTTCACGGTGGACTCCGGTGACATCACCGCCGTCCTGCCCGACCTCGAGACACTGGTGGCCGACCTCGCGACCACCACCGACCCCCAGGGCACCGGCGGGGCCGCGACGCCGATCATCCCGGCGGAGGACGGCACCGCCGCGATCGCCGTCCTGCCCGTCTCCGGCGCCAGCGCCACCGAGAGCGCGGACCTCGTGGGCGAGCTGCGCGACCGGCTCGACGCCGAGGTGCCGGACGGGGTGACCGCCCAGGTCACCGGGCCGGCCGGCATCGAGGCCGACCTCGCCGCGGTCTTCGACGGCGCCAACACGCGGCTGCTCGCCGTCACGGCGCTCGTCGTGGCGCTGCTGCTGATCATCACGTACCGCAGCCCCGTGCTCTGGATCGTGCCGCTCACCGTCGTCGGCGTCGCCGACCGCCTCGCCGCCGTGCTCGCGACCCACGTGATGGCCGCGTTCGACGTCGCCTGGGACGAGTCGACCATCGGCATCCTCTCGGTGCTCGTGTTCGGCGCAGGAACGAACTACGCGTTGCTGCTGATCTCCCGCTACCGCGACGAGCTGCGCGTCGTCGACGACCGCCGCGAGGCGATGGCGGTCGCGCTGCGCCGTACGGCGGAGGCGGTGCTCACGAGCGCCGGCACCGTGGTCGCGGGCGTGCTCACCCTGCTGCTGTCGCTCACCCCGACCACCCGCGGGCTCGGCCTCGCCTGCGCCGTCGGCATCGCCGTCGCCGCCGCGTTCGTGCTGCTGGTGCTGCCCGCCTTCCTCGTCTGCTTCGGCCGCTGGGTGTTCTGGCCCAAGGTGCCGCACCAGGGCGACACCGTGCTGGTCGAGTCCCGCTCGGGCTGGCGCCGCGTCGGCGACACGGTCGCCCGCAAGCCGGTCGTGGCCGTGGTCGGCTCCGCCGTGCTGCTCGGCGCCCTCGCGATCGGCACCACGCAGATCGCCACCGGTCTCGACACCGCCGACCAGTTCCTCGACGAGCCCGAGGCCATCAGCGCCAGCGCCCGCATCGCCGAGTCCTTCCCCGCCGGCACCGCCGAGCCCACCCAGGTCGTGACCCGTGCCGACGCGGGCGAGGTCGCCGCCGCGGTCGAGGCGGTCGACGGGGTGGCGTCGGTGCAGCCGACCGCCGAGGGCGAGGGCGTCACCCAGCTCGACGTCGTGCTCGAGGGGGCCCCCGGCAGCGCCGAGACCGACGCCGCGGTGCTCGCGCTGCGGGAGGCGCTGGCGTCGTACGACGACACGTTCGTCGGCGGCGCGGAGGCCAGCTCGATCGACGAGGCCGACGGCAACAGCCGCGACCGGGTCGTCATCCTGCCGCTCATCCTGGCGCTCGTGCTGGGCGTGCTGCTCGTGCTGCTGCGCTCCGTGGTGGCGCCGGTGATCCTGGTGGGCACGGTGGTGGCGACGTACGCCGCCAGCATGGGCGCGTCGTGGTGGCTGTTCACCGGCGTGCTGGGCTTCGAGAGCCTGGCGGGCAACGTGCCGCTCTTCGCGTTCCTGTTCCTGGTGGCGCTCGGGATCGACTACAACATCTTCCTCGTCACCCGCGCCCGCGAGGAGGCCGCCGTCCACGGGACCCGCGAGGGCGTGCTGCGGGCGCTCGGCGCGACCGGCGGCGTGATCACCAGCGCCGGCATCCTGCTCGCCGCGGTCTTCGCCGTGCTCGGCGTGCTGCCGCTGGTGGTGCTCGCGCAGCTCGGCGTCGTGATCTGCATCGGCGTCCTGCTCGACACGCTCCTCGTGCGCACGGTCGTGGTGCCGGCGATCGCGCTGCTGCTCGGCGAGCGGTTCTGGTGGCCGCGCGAGGTCGCGCCGCAGGCCGGCTGAGGTCTCCGACCGGGGGGGGATCAGGCCCGGTGCCAGGGCCGGTCGGGGCGGGTGGCGTGCGGCGCGGCGGCCACGCGCACGCCGTACGTCGGGGTGGGCCGCCCGGGCACGGGACCCAGGTACTCGTGCCCGGTGAGCCGGCACCAGGCCGGCAGGTCGATCGGCGCCACGGGGTCCGTCGTCGTCAGGCAGACGACGGCGCCGGGCGCCAGGTGCTCGATCTCGCGCCGCAGCAGGATGAGCACCCGGAAGCACGCGAGGTCCCCGCCGTCGACCGGGTGGCAGTCGACGACGAGCGCCTCGATGTCGTGCTCCGGGTGCTCCACCCTCAGCTCTTGGCGTGCTCCTCGCCCGCGATGGCCGCGGCGACGGCCTTCGGGACGGCCGCGTCGAAGACCGACGGGATGATGAAGCTGGGGTTGAGCTCCTCGTCGGTGACGACGAGCGCGATGGCCTCGGCCGCGCGCAGCAGCGCCTCGACGGTGACCTCGGAGGCGCGGGCGTCGAGCAGGCCGCGGAAGACGCCCGGGAAGGCGAGCACGTTGTTGATCTGGTTCGGGTAGTCCGAGCGGCCCGAGGCCACGATCGCGGCGTACTTGTTCGCCTCGGCCGGGTCGATCTCGGGGTCCGGGTTCGCCAGCGCGAAGACGATGGAGTCGTCGGCCATGTCCTTGATCCACTCGGCCTGCAGCAGACCCGGTCCCGAGACGCCGATGAAGACGTCGGCGCCGCGCAGGCCGTCCTGCAGCGTGCCCGTGACCTTGCGGGGGTTGGTGCGGCCGGCGAGCTCGAGCTTCGCCGGGGGCAGCGACGTGTCGTCGCCCGAGAGGCAGCCCTCGCGGTCCCAGACCACGACGTCGGTGACGCCCGCGGCCAGCAGCAGCGTGACGATCGCGGTGCCCGCGGCGCCCGCGCCCGCGACGACGACCTTCACGGTCTCCATCTGCTTGCCCACGCAGCGCAGCGCGTTGGTGAGCGCGGCGAGCACGACGATCGCGGTGCCGTGCTGGTCGTCGTGGAAGACGGGGATGTCGAGGCTCTCGCGCAGGCGCGCCTCGATCTCGAAGCAGCGCGGCGCGGCGATGTCCTCGAGGTTGATGCCGCCGAAGCCCGGGGCGATCATCTCGACGGCCTTGACGATCTCGTCGGTGTCCTGGGTGGCCAGGCAGATCGGCCACGCGTCGATGTTGGCGAAGCGCTTGAACAGCGCGGCCTTGCCCTCCATCACCGGCAGCGCGGCACCCGGGCCGATGTTGCCGAGGCCCAGCACGGCCGAGCCGTCGGTGACCACGGCGACCGAGTTGCCCTTGATCGTCAGGCGCGAGACGTCCTCGGGGTTCTCCGCCAGCGCGCGGCTCACGCGACCGACACCCGGGGTGTAGGCGAGCGAGAGGTCGTCACGCGTCTTGAGGGGCACCTTCGAGGTGACCTCGATCTTGCCGCCGATGTGCAGCAGGAACGTGCGGTCCGAGACCTTGTGCACCGTCACGCCCTCGAGCGCCCGGACGGCGTCGACGAGCTGCTCCGAGTGGTCCGCGTTGCCGGCCGAGCACGTCACGTCGAGCACCAGGCGGTCGTGGCGCGAGTCCGCGACGTCGATCGCCGTGACGATGCCCCCGGCGGTGGAGATGGTCGTCGCCACCGTGCCCACGATCCCGTGGTCGGGCGCCGTGTGCAGACGCATGGTGATCGAGTACGACGAGGCGGTGGCGGGCGTGGGCGGGCTGATCGGGGGCATGCCCGCCAGGGTCCGCTGTGTCGTGGGTTACGCACAAGTCACCTCCGACCGCAACGACCGAAACGGCCCGATCTGAGGCGAACGTCACGGCCCGGGCCCACCAGGAGGCCCACCGACCGAGCGTTCGGCCAGGTCAGAGCGGTAGGTTCGCGCCATGACCACCGAGCAGCCGTCCGACGCCCCCGGCCCCACCGTCGTCGAGAACACCGACGAGCACCGCTTCGAGATCCACGTCGGCGGCGACCTCGCCGGCTTCGCGACGTACGAGCTGAAGGACGGCGACGCCGGCCCCGGCACGGTCGTCGCGATCCTCCACACCGAGATCGGCGAGTCGTTCGCCGGCCAGGGCCTCGCGAAGGAGCTGGCCGTGCAGGTGCTCGACGGGCTCCGCGCCGACGGGCGCCAGCTGCTGCCCTACTGCCCCTTCTTCACGAAGTTCGTGCAGAAGAACCCGGAGTACGCCGACCTCGTGCCCGCCGCCCGGCACGAGCAGTTCGGGCTCTGAGCGGGGAATCATCGACGGGCACGAGCGTTGGGAGAGGTGACCGCACCCCCGATCCCCCAGGAGTCCTGCCCGTGACCTCTCCCGCGACGACCACCCCCACCACGCTCGACCTCGGCCCGCTGATGCTCGGCGGCAACGTGTTCGGCTGGACCGCCGACCGCGACCAGGGGTTCGCCGTGCTCGACGCGTGGCTGGCCGCCGGCGGCCGCTCGATCGACACGGCCGACATGTATCCGCAGTGGGTGGACGGCCGGGCGATCGGCGACTCCGAGCGCATCATCGGCGAGTGGATCACCGCCCGCGGCGTGCGCGACCAGGTCGTCGTGGCCACGAAGGTCGGCCAGGGCGACGGCCGCGAGGGCCTCGCGCCGGAGAACCTCCGCACCGCGCTCGACGAGTCGCTGGAGCGCCTCCAGACCGACCACGTCGACCTCTACTACGCCCACGTCGACGACGAGTCGGTGCCGCAGGCCGAGTACGTCGCCGCGTTCGGCGCGCTGGTCGCCGAGGGCAAGGCGCTCCACCTCGGCGCCTCGAACTTCTCCGCCGAGCGCCTGCGCGGCGCCGTCGCGCTGGCCGCCGAGCAGGGCGTCACCGGCTTCACCGTCAGCCAGGACCGCTGGAACCTCCTGGCCCGCGACATCGAGACCGACCTCGTGCCGACCCTCGCCGAGCTCGGCATCCAGGAGACGCCGTACTCGGCCCTCGCGAGCGGCTTCCTCACCGGCAAGTACGCCGCCGGCGCCCAGGTCGACTCGCCCCGCGCGGGCACCGCGGCGTCGTACGCGCAGAAGCCCGGCGCCGACCGCGTGCTCGCCGCCCAGCTCGAGATCGCCTCCGCGCACGGGGTCAGCCCCACCGCCGTGGCGCTCGCGTGGCTGCGCGCCCAGCCGGTCGTCTCGGCCCCGATCGCGAGCGCCCGCAACCCCGAGCAGCTCACCGCGCTCGTCGAGTCGATGACGCTCGAGCTCACCGCCGACGAGGTCGCCGCGCTCGCCGGCTGACCACCCGGTCGCGGCGCGTGGGGGGCCCGCCCCCACGCGCCGCGTTTGCGGAGCCCCCGCCGACGGAACACTCGCCGGCATGCCTCAGGTCTCCGTCTCGCGGTGGGTGCCCGTCACCCCCGACCAGGCGTTCGCCGTCTCGCAGACGACGGGCGCGACGCGGCTGCGCTGGGACCCGTTCATCCGCCACCAGGAGCTGCTGGGCGCCGACCGGCCCGCCAAGGGCGTGCGCACCCTGACCCGGGCCCGGGTCGGGCCGCGCATGATCAGCGAGTACGTCTCCTACCGCCCGCCCACCTCCGTCGGCATGACGATGGTGAAGGGCCCGTGGTTCTTCGCGTCGTTCGGCGGCGGCTGGCGCTTCACGCCGGAGGCCCGCGAGGTCGACGGCGTCACGGTCCAGGGCGCGGTCGCCGCGTGGAAGTACACGTACGCGGTCCGGCCCGCGTGGCTCCGCCGCGTCGCCGAGCCGATCGGCCAATGGCTGCTCGGCCGCGAGATCCGGGCGCGCATCGACGCGTTCGCCGGCGCCTGCGCCGACCCCGTCGTCCTCGCGGTGGTGACCGCGGGCCCGTCGCCCTCCGGGGACCCGGCGTGAGCGGCCTGCGCGGCACCGCGGTCGCCTGGCGCCGACCGATCGCCGACCTGCTGGCGTCGTACGCCGCCGCCGGCGAGCTGTCGTTCACCGAGGTCGTCGCGGAGAACGTGCACCCCGACCGCCTGCCGCCCGCCCTCCTCGCGCTCCGCGGGGCCGGCGTGACCGTCGTGCCCCACGGCGTCACCCTCGGCCTCGGCGGCGCCGACCTGCCCGACCCCGCCCGCCTCGCCCACCTCGCGGCGCTCGCCACCGCCCTCGGCGCCCCCCTGGTGAGCGAGCACGTGGCGTTCGTGCGGGCCGCGACCACGCCCGACCCGCTGCACGGCGACGTGCTCGAGGCCGGCCACCTGCTGCCGCCCGCGCGCACCGCCGACAGCCTCGCCGTGCTCGTGGAGAACGTCCGCGCCGCGCAGGACGCGCTCCCCGTGCCGCTGGCCGTCGAGAACATCGCCGCCCTCTTCACGTGGCCCGAGGACACCCTCGACGAGGCCGACTTCCTCACCGCCCTGGTCGACGCCACCGGCTGCCGGCTCGTGCTCGACGTCGCCAACCTGCACGCCAGCGCCACCGCCCGCGGCTCCGACCCGGTCGCCGACCTGCTGCGCTTCCCGCTCGACGCCGTCGCCTACGTGCACGTCGCCGGCGGCGAGGAGCACGCCGACGGCCTCTACCTCGACACGCACGGCCACCCGATGACCCCACCGGTGCTGGCCCTGCTGCGCACGCTCGTCACCGCCTACGACGACCGCCGCCTCCCGCTGCCCGGCATCCTGCTCGAGCGCGACGACGACGTCACCGAGGCCGCGGTCCGCAGCGAGTACGACGTGCTGCGCGCCGCCGCGGCGCCGCTCGTGCGGGAGCACGCGTGACCACCGGCACCGCCCGGGAGCGGTTGGCCGCCCGCCAGGAGGAGGTGCTCGCCGCGCTCCTGCGCGGGGACGTGCCGCCCGGCGTCGACGCGGCCGGAGCCGGCCTCACCACCCGGGTGCTCCACCGCAAGCGCAGCGACGGCGCGCTCCGCGTCGTACCGGAGCTCGACGAGCTGCCGGGATGGCGCACCGCGTTCCACGCCTGGGCAGCGGCACACCCCGCCGACGGCTGCGCCCACGACGACGTACGACGCTTCGTCGCCGCCCTGCGCGACGGCTCGGTCGACGTGCCGACGGCCGCCGACTGGCTCGGCCTCCACGACGTGCACGAGGGACGGCGCCGTGTCGCCCTCGTCCGTCTCGCCGGTCGCCGCACCCTCGTGGTCGGCCTCGGCTCCCACCTCTGGCGCCTCACCCCGCGACGTCGCGGGGGCGCCCTCCTGGAAGGAACGGGCTCATGACCGTCGTCGTCGTCCTCACCGTCGTGGGCGTGCTCGCCCTCACGGCCACCGTGGTCAGCTTCAACCGCACCGCCCGCCGCAGCTCGCACGGCCGGCGTCGCGCCGGATGGGCGGCCGGGGGCGGCGGCGCCACCGGTGGCGCCTACGGCTGCGGCAGCAGCGGCGACTCCGGACACCACTCGGGCGGGGGCGACTCCGGCGGTGGGGGCGACTCGGGCGGCAGCTCGTGCGGATCGTCCTGCGGTGGCGGCTGCGGCGGGAGCAGCTGACCCGAGGGGCAGCTCGGACGGTCGTCCCGGGGACCGCTCAGGCGAGCGGGGTGCCCCAGGTGCCGTCGTACGCCGTCTCGGCCAGCGCACGCCGCACGCGCTCCTTGCGGTGGCGGTCGGCGTCCTCGGGCGCGGCCGCCTCGACGTGCGCGTCCTCCCCGACGTACCCGACCGCGATGCCGGCGAGCACCCGGAACGACGCGGGGATCCCGAGACCACGCGCGGCGGCCTCGTGGTCGAAGCCGGCGAACTGGTGGGTGTGCAGACCGACGGCCTGGGCCTGGAGCGTCAGGTGCGCCACCGACTGGCCGAGGTCGTAGAAGGTGTAGTCGCCCTTGGCGGACCGGCCGTCGTGCTCCCCGACCAGCGTCGCCGCGACGATCAGCACGGGGGCGGTCGGCACCCAGCCGGAGTTGCCCGCGCTCAGCGAGTCGACCACGACGTCGTACGACGCGGTGCCGCGCCGCGTGACGACGAACGCCCACGGCTGGGTGTTGCCGGTCGACGGCGCCCACGACGCGGCGACGAGGAGGCCCTCGAGGGTCGCGTCGTCGATCGCGGCGTCGGTCGCGAAGACGGCGGGGCTCCAGCGCGAGCGCATCGGCTCGGCGAGGAGCTCGGCTCCGGGACGGGGGGCGCGGAGCGTGGTGGCGGCATCGGTCGACATGCCGTCCATTGTGGCGAGGCGGCCCGCTCGGTCTCACGTCGCCGGGTGAGGCAGGCGTCACAGACCGAGCCACTTTGCACTCAGAGCCTCTTAGTGCAAACTTGCACTCCGTGAGCCCGAGTGCAGATTCCGAGTCGACCGACGGTCGCGCCGCCCGCCGTCAGGAGACGACCCGACGCATCGTGGTGACCGCCCAGAAGCTGGTGCTGGACCGTGGGCTCGAGGGCTTCACGATGGACGAGCTGGCCCAGGCCACCGGCGTCTCCCGCCGCACCCTCTTCAACTACTTCCCCTCGAAGCTCGACGCCTGCCTCGGCCCGTCGCCCGACCTGCCCGACGAGCTGATGGCGGCGTTCCGCGCCGGCGGACCGACCGGCAACCTGGCGTCCGACCTCGAGGTCGTCACCCGCCACGTGCTGGGCCAGGAGCCGCCGACGCCCGAGGAGCTGCAGCTGGGCCGGGCCCTCCTGCAGATCCCCCGCTTCCACCAGGCCGTGCACGAGCGGTTCGAGGACCTCGCCCGCAAGCTCCAGGAGGGCATGCAGGACCGCGAGAGCGAGCCCGTCGACCCGGCCTCGGGCCGCCTCCTCGTCCGCCTGCTGCTCGCCGTCGTCGAGTCCGCCGTCGACGCCAGCGTCGCCGGCGACGACACCCCGCTCCCCGACCTCTTCTCACGCCAGCTCGCCCGCGCCCGCGCGCTGTTCGCCTGACCGCACCGCACGCACCGCACGCACCGCCCGACCACCCCGGTACCCCACCCCGGACCTCGACCAGGAGACCCGATGGCCACCCTGCTCTACCGACTCGGCAAGACCGCCTACCGACGATGGCCGCTGTTCATGGCCGGCTGGTTCATCGCGCTCGTCGCCGTCGGCGCCGTCGCGGCGACGATGAGCAAGCCGATGACCGACAACTTCTCGATCCCCGGCATCCCGTCCGAGCAGGCGGCCGACCTGCAGGCCGAGCTCTTCCCCGGCGCCATGGACCCCTTCGACCAGGCCAACGCCACGGTCGTCGTGGGTGTGCCCGAGGACGCTCCGGCGGACGCCACCCTGGCGGACCCGGAGTACGCCGACGCGATCGACGCGCTCGTCGCCGAGCTGCAGGAGGCCCCGCAGATCGGTGACAACGCGGCCGCGATCGTGTCGCCCGTCGCCGCCGTGGACGCCCTGCGGGAGCAGCTCGCCGAGTCCGGCCTCGACCAGGCCGCGATCGACGAGCAGGTCTCGCGCGCCAACATCGTCTCGGACGACGGTCGTGTCGGGACGATCCCGTTCGTCTTCGACGTCGACACCGTGGCCGACGTGGAGCCGGCCTCGCAGGACGCCGTGCTCGACGTCCTCGACGACGCCCGCGGCGACCTCGTCGCCGAGGTCAACGGCGCCGGCATGCAGAGCTTCGCGCCCCCGGGTGCGACCTCCGAGGCCATCGGCATCGGCATCGCGCTGATCATCCTCATCATCACGTTCGGCTCGTTCGTGGCCGCCGGCCTGCCCATCCTCACCGCGATCCTCGGCGTGGGGCTCTCCATCACCGGCATCACGGCGCTGACCGCCTTCATGGACATCGGCTCCTCGACGCCGATCCTCTCGACGATGATCGGGCTCGCGGTCGGCATCGACTACACGCTCTTCATCCTGGCCCGCTACCGCGGCGAGCTGAGGCACACCGACGACCGGCAGGAGGCGACCGGCATCGCGGTCGGCACGGCCGGCTCCGCCGTGGTCTTCGCCGGCCTCACCGTGCTCATCGCGCTCAGCGCCCTCGCGGTCGTGGGCATCCCGTTCCTCACCGCCATGGGTGTCGCCGCCGGCGCCACCGTGCTCATCTCGGTGCTCGTCGCGCTCACGCTGCTGCCGGCCGTGCTCGGCCTGCTCAAGTCGAAGGCGTTCGGCGGCCAGGTCCGCAAGTACTCCCCGAAGCACGACACCGACGGCCGCGGCCGCCCGCAGGTGCTCAACAACGGCGTGCGCTGGGCCCGGATCGTCGGCAAGCGCCCGCTCGCCGTCGTGCTGCTGGTGACGGTCGCGCTCGGCGCGCTCGCCATCCCGCTGAAGGACCTCCACCTCGCGTTCCCGACCGACTCCACGGCCGCTGCCGACACCACGCAGCGCAAGGCCTCCGACCTCCTCACCGAGGCGTTCGGCCCCGGCCAGGAGGCCACGTTCCTCTTCGTCGTCGACGGGCGCGAGCTCGCCGAGGGCGACCGGCAGGCGGCGTACGACGAGGTCGTCTCCTGGGTCGAGGGCCAGGAGGGCATCGAGTACGCCGTGCTGGCGCCCAGCGGCGGCGGCGAGGGTGCCGAGGGCGGCACCGAGGGCGGCGGGGACCCCGCGGCCGCACCCGTGGCGGACGGCGCCACCATCATCGGCGTCCCGACCACCGGCCCCCAGGACTCGGCCACCGAGGACCTGCTCACCAGCGTGCGCGACGGCCAGTCCGAGATCGAGGAGGCCACGGGCACCACGCTCGGCATCACGGGCCTCACGCCGATCACGGTGGACGTCTCGGAGCGGCTCGCCGACGCGCTGCCGGTCTACCTGGCCGTCGTCGTCGGTCTCGCGTTCATCCTGCTGATGATCGTGTTCCGCTCGATCATCGTGCCGCTGACCGCGACGCTCGGCTTCCTGCTCTCGGTGCTCGCGACGCTCGGCCTCACCGTCCTGATCTTCCAGGAGGGCACGTTCGGGATCATGGACCCGCAACCCATCGTCAGCTTCATGCCGATCTTCCTGATCGGCGTGGTCTTCGGGCTCGCGATGGACTACCAGGTCTTCCTCGTCACCCGCATCCGCGAGGCCCACGTGCACGGCGCCGACCCGCGCGAGGCCGTCATCGACGGGTTCCGCAACTCGGCCCGCGTCGTGGCCGCCGCCGCGGCGATCATGATCTCGGTGTTCGCGGCGTTCATCGCCCAGGACGACGCGATCATCAAGTCGATGGGCTTCGCGCTCGCCGTCGCCGTGTTCCTCGACGCCTTCATCGTGCGGATGACCTTCATCCCCGCGCTGATGTACCTGCTCGGCGACAAGGCCTGGTACCTGCCGAAGTGGCTCGACCGGATCCTCCCCGACGTGGACGTCGAGGGCGAGAAGCTCGACCGGGCGCACCTGCGCGAGGGCGACGACGAGCCGGCGACCGCCGGGGTCTGACCTCCGCCCCCTCCGCTCCGCCCGCCGGCGGTCGCGACACCTCGGTGTCGTGGCCGCCGGTTCGTCGTACGGGCCCCCGGGGGTCGAGCGACCCCGCGTCCCCGGTGGTTGAGGAGCGAGCGCCAGCGAGCGTCTCGAAACCACCCCAGGGACAGCCGAAGGGCCACGGGCGAGCCGCCCGGGGAAGGCGGCTCGTCCGTGGCCCAGGACCGCGCGTGGGGCGCGGCGGGTCGGCGACGGTCAGTTGACCGGCGACTCCCCGAGGGTGACGTCGGCGGTGCGCTCCTGGCCGTCGGCGGTTGTCCAGGTGACGCTCACCTCGTCCCCCGGCTGGTGGGTCGCGACGGCGGCGGCGAGGTCGTCGTACGACGAGATGCGCTCCCCGTCGACGGCCGTGATGCTGTCGCCCTGGGCGATCCCGGCGTCGGCGGCCGGCGTACCGGACTCGGCCCGGGCCACGAGCACGCCGTCGGCGGAGGAGTCGATGGCCACGCCGAGGTAGGCCGCGGGGCCGATGGTGACGCCGTCGCCCTCGTCGCCGTCGACGACGAGCTGGACGACGTCGAGCGCCTCCTCGATCGGGCGGGCGTAGCTGATGCCGCCGCCCTCGGACTGCGCGGCGGGCGTCGTCATCGGGAAGCCGCCGCCCTGGCCGTTGCTGGAGGACGCGGCCGTGCTGATGCCGATGACCTCGCCCTCGTCGTCGAACATCGGGCCGCCGGAGTAGCCGGGCACGACGTCGGCGTCGGTCTCGATGAGCCCGGTGATGTCGGTGGTGCCGCCCGTGGCCTCGTCGGTGGTCGTGATGTCCTCGTCGAGGTCGGTGACGACGCCGCTCGCGGCGGAGAGGTAGCCCTGGCCGCTGGCGTTGCCGAGCGCGGTGACGGCCTCGTCGATCGCGACCCCGCCGTCGTCGTCGATGGTCACGGTGTCGAGGTCGTCGGCGTCCTGCAGCTGCAGCACGGCCACGTCGGCCTCCTCGTCGTACCCGACGACCTCCGCCGTGTACTCCTCACCGGTCGCCGCGACGATCGCCTGGACCTCGGTGGAGCCGTCGACCACGTGGTAGTTCGTGAGCGCGAGGCCGTCGGAGGTCAGCACCATCGCCGTGCCCGCCCCGGCACCGCCGGGCAGCACCGTGTCGATGAGCAGGACGCCGGCGTCGGACGGCTCGTCGCCGTCGGAGGTCGCGTCCGTCGTGCCGTTGCCCCGGTCGATGAGGTCGTCGACGCTCGGCGAGGAGCCGTCGCCCTCGGCGTTGTCGGCGAACGGGCTGCTCGCGTTCCCGGTGCTCCCGCCGGACGACGTCGTGTCCGCACCCGCCGTGTGCACCGCGATCGGGATGGCCACCGCGCACGCCAGCGCCGCCCCGGCGAGGCCGCCGCCGACCGCCGCGAGCCAGCCGCGACCCTTGCGCGGCGGGCGCTGGCCGTAGGGGGCCTGGCCGTAGGGGGCCGGGCCGGGCTGCTGCTGGCCTGCGTACGGCGGGAGCCCGGCCTGGTGGCGGGCCTGCTCGTAGGGCGTGGGCTGCCCGTACGGCGCTGCGTAGGGGCCGCCGTACGGCGTGGGCTGCTCGGGCCGGCCGGGCTGCGGGGGAAGCGGACGCATGTCGTTCATGGCAACCAGTTGACTCCTCGATGCTGCAGGTCCGGTGAGCGCTGCCTGTGAAAACGGTGTGAGAGCCGGCGCCCGCGGAGCAGCCTTCCCCGCGGGGGCGGCGCGAACCGCCTCAGAGGGGTCCGGCGCCGGTGAGGTGCTCGAAGATCAGGTGCGTCTCGGTCATGGCGACCTCGGGGTTGGTGCTGAGGTTGTCGGCGACGAAGTCGCGCAGCTCGTCGGAGCCGGTCATCGCGACGTGCACCTGGAAGTCGTCGGACCCGGCGAGGAAGAAGACGTTGAGCACCCCGGGCAGCCCGGCCATCCGCACCGCGAACTGCCGCAGGTTGGCCCGCGCGTGCACCCGCAGACGCACGGCGACCATCGCCTGCAGCGGTCGCCCCATCTCGCCCGGGTCCAGCGATGCGTGGAACCCCCGGACGACGCCGCGCTCGACGAGCGCCCGCACCCGCGCGTGGCAGGTCGAGGGGGCGATGCCGACGCGGGCCGCCAGGGTGCTGTTGGCGATCCGGGCGTCGGCGCGGAGCAGGTCGACGAGGGCACGGTCGGTCGGGTCCACGGGGTCTCCTCGGGTCGGTCCTCCGGTCGGTGGCCGCCGAACATCCGACGGCACGACGACGCCGTGGCGGGCGCCGCACCGAAGGATAGGGACGATCTGACGTGTGAGCCGAAGAATCGTCGGCACAACTGGTCGCGGCTCGCCAGGAACTCCAGACTGAGCGGGTCGCGTCGACACCCCCTGGCGCGGCGCCCGCCCCCACACCCAGGAGCAGACCATGCGCATCGGCGTCCCGAGCGAAGTGAAGAACCACGAGTACCGCGTCGCCCTCACCCCGGCCGGCGTCACCGAGCTCGTGCGCCACGGCCACGACGTCGCCGTGCAGGCCGGGGCCGGGCTGGGCTCGTCGATCACCGACGAGCAGTACGTCGCCGCGGGCGCCCGCACGGTCGTCGACGCGGACACCGTCTGGGGCGAGGCCGACCTCGTGCTGAAGGTCAAGGAGCCGGTCGCCGAGGAGTACCACCGGATGCGCGCCGGCCAGACCCTCTTCACCTACCTCCACCTCGCCGCCGACAAGGCGCTGACGGAGGAGCTCGTGGCGCGCGAGGTCACCGCGATCGCGTACGAGACCGTGCAGACGTCCGACGGCGCGCTGCCGCTGCTGGCCCCGATGTCAGAGGTCGCCGGGCGGCTCGCCCCGCAGGCCGGCGCCCACCACCTCATGCGGGCCGGGGTCGGCGTGCTCGGCGGGCGCGGCGTGCTGATGGGCGGGGTGCCGGGCACGTACGGCGCCAACGTCGTCGTGGTCGGCGCGGGCGTCTCCGGGATGAACGCCGCCTCGATCGCCCTCGGCATGGGCGCACGGGTGCTGCTCTTCGACCGGTCGGTCGCCGTCCTGCGCACCGCCGACCGCGTGTTCGGCGGCCGTGTGCAGACCGTCGCCTCCAACGCCCTCTCGCTCGAGGAGGCCGTGCTCGAGGCCGACCTCGTCATCGGTGCCGTGCTCGTGCCGGGCGCCAAGGCCCCGACGCTGGTCTCGAACGAGCTGGTCTCGCGCATGCGCCCGGGCGCCGTGCTCGTCGACATCTCGATCGACCAGGGCGGCTGCTTCGAGGACTCGCGCGCCACCACGCACGACGACCCGACCTACCGCGTGCACGACGCCACGTTCTACTGCGTCGCGAACATGCCCGGAGCGGTGCCGCACACCTCGACGTACGCCCTCACCAACGTGACGATGCCCTACGCCGTGGCCCTCGCCGACTCGGGCTGGCGCGACGCCTGCGCGGCGGACCCCGCGCTCGCGCTCGGCCTCAACACCCACGCGGGCGTGGTCACCAACGCACCTGTCGCGACCGCGCACGGGCTCGCCGCGACACCGCTGGCGGAGGTGCTCGCCTAGGGCGTCGCGAGCCCTGCCCGCGCCGCAGCGCCGTCGGTCCGGCGGTGCAGCAGCCACGACGCCACCATCGTGACCACGATCCCCGCGACCGCCCAGGCGGCGATCACGAGGAGCGGTCCGCAGATCCCGGCGGCGTCGAAGTAGACGGCGCCGCGCACCGCCTCGGTGGCCGCACCGTTGGGCAGCCAGGGCCCGACGGTGCGCCAGAAGGTCGGCAGCAGGGCCGCGGGGATCGCACCGCCGGCGCTCGGGTTGCCGATGACGACGAACAGCAGGATCGCCACCGCGATCCCGACCGTGCCGAGCAGCACCTGCAGCGCCACCGTCATCGCGGCCGCGGCCAGCACGACGAGCGTCCCGATCGCGGTGAGCAGCCACACCGGCCCCTCGAGCGCCCCCAGCCACGGGCCGACGACGAGCGCACCGCCGAGGCCGGACGCGACGGCGTACGGCACCAGCGCCGCCAGCCGGATCGCCGCCCGCCGCGGGGTGGCGGGACGGCTCCCCTGGGCCACGCCGAGGAGCGAGGCGACGAGGTAGCCGCCGACCATCCAGCCGACGACGAGGTAGAAGCCGGTGAGGCCGCGGGCGTCGCCGCCCTCGAGGGGCACCAGGTCGGTGGTCGCGAGCGTGCGGCCCTGGGTGGACTCGGCCTGGGCCAGCACCGTCTCCACGGCCGTCGCCACCGCCGACCCGCCGCCGGAGGCGACCAGGAGCGTGTCCTCCGTGCCGTCGGTCGACACGACCAGGGCGGCGGACAGGTCACCGCCCCCGATCGCGGCCCGGGCGTCGGCCTCGGTCGTGACGCGCGCGGCCAGCGGGCTGCCGTCGATGTCGTTCAGCTGGTCGACCGTTTGCGACGCGACCGTGTCGGGCGCGACGACGCCGACCTCGATCTCGTGGGGCGTCGGGTCGTGGAAGGCCCCGACGTACGACGCGACGAAGGCGAGCTGGAGCACCAGGACCCCGAGCACGAGCGCGACGGAGCGCAGCGGCACGGCGTCGGTGAAGGTCTGGCGGGCGGTACGGCGGGCGGCGTGCTCCGGGGTGGTGGTCATCGGGTCTCCATTGCGCTACTGGTGGTATCGCTTTGACGGTACGCCCGCCTCGAGCGATGCGAAACCACTGGTAGCGATATAGGCTTGTGACGTCGGAGACAGCCCCACGCACGGAGGACGGATGAGCGGGACCACGCGCAGCGCCGGCCGTCCACGGCGCGCCGGGGTGACCCGGTCGGTGCTGGACGCTGCGGTCGACCTCGTCGGTCGGCAGGGCTACCGGGCGACGTCGCTCGACGAGATCGCGCGGGCCGCAGGGGTCGCGAAGACCACCGTCTACCGGCGCTGGGACTCCAAGGGAGCGCTCGTCGCCGACGCGCTGCTCGACCGGCTCGGCGACCTGCCCGGCGTCACCGGTGAGACCGACCTGCGGTCGACGGTCGCGTGGCTGGCGCGGTCGGCCAGCGCCCCGGACGTGCACGCCCTGCTGCTCGGCGTGATGGCCGAGTCGTCGGACGGCGACCTGCGCACGGAGCTGCGCGAGCGCGTGCGCGGTCCGTTCGTGGCCGCGCTGGGCGACGGCTGGCGGGTCGACCGCGCGTCGGCCGCGACGGCGTTCGACCTGGTGGTGGGCACGCTGCTGTTCCGCTCCACCGGCGCCGACCCGGTCGACGACCGACTGGTCGACGACGTCACCGACCTCGTCGTCGGCTACCTGAACGGCAGCCGGGCCACCTAGGCGGCCGGGGTGGGCGCGTCGGCGGGACCGCGCCGGAGGATCAGGCGCCGCAGATCAGGCGC
>Ga0208794_1000646_pt1 | contig 20101 bp, 29 predicted proteins | sample 32_taG_FD_184106 | JGI IMG/M metagenome (GOLD analysis project Ga0208794, IMG submission 184106) | Marine viral communities from the Gulf of Mexico - 32_GoM_OMZ_CsCl metaG (SPAdes) (version 2) | ecosystem: Environmental > Aquatic > Marine > Oceanic | place: Atlantic Ocean: Gulf of Mexico... | reverse complement strand
TCATGACAAGTATTCTACCAACTATGCCAACAAGACTCCAGTTAGTCAACGCCGTGCTGAGAAGATTACGTGAACCTGAAGTAGATTCAGTTAACGAAAACTCTTACAGTAAACTTATAGGCGATATAGTTAACGATGCCAAAAAATTAGTAGAAGCAGCTTGGGATTGGTCTGCATTAAGAACAACCCTAACAATCACTACTTCGGAAGGTGTTTTTAGCTATATTCTTTCTGGTAGTCAGAACAACATTAAAGAACTTAACGTAATTAATGACACAAGTAACCATGTCATGACTTATCAAACTCAGAAATGGTTTGATGAGAAGTACTTAATTGATGATGTTGTGTCGGGGTCTCCTCGTTATTTTACATATAATGGTATTCAGACCGGAACCGGAGATACTCGTGTAGATATATACCCAAAACCAGACGGAGTTTACACACTCAGGTTTAACTGCGTTTTACGTAAAGACGATTTAGCGATGGACGGTTCGTATTTGTACATACCTGCTGATCCTGTGTTGCATCTTGCCGTAGCTTTAGCTGCACGAGAACGTGGAGAGACTGGAGGTACTTCTGCTTCTGAGTACTTCACTATAGCTAACCAGTATTTATCTGATGCTATTGCTATCGATGCCGCAAAACACCCAGAAGAAGTAATATTCTATACACCTTGAGGTACGTATGGCTCAACAACTAAAAAGCATAAATCTTGTAGCTCCCGGCTTTAAAGGAATCAACACAGAAGATTCTCCGCTGGCGCAAGATCCGTCGTTTGCTGAAATAGCTGACAATGCAGTTATTGACAAGCGTGGTCGAGTTGCAGCACGTAAAGGTTTATCTGTCACTACTACTAATAAGACAGTATTAGGAACAGCAAGCATACAAGCTATAAAAGAATTTAAAGATGATGCAGGTAACACGGTTATTTTTTCTGTTGGTAACAACAAAATAATGACTGGTACTACTACTCTCGTTGACGCTACGCCCGGAAGTTACACGATTACTGCTGACAACTGGAAGATAGTTAACTTTAACGACCATGTGTATTTCTTTCAGCGTGGCTACGAGCCTTTAGTTTACGATAATACCTCTGGTGCAGTACAGGCTATGAGTAATCACACTCACGCTACTGGTGTATCTAGTACTATGTATGGCAATGAGGTACTAGCGGCTTACGGTAGGTTATGGACGGCTGACTTTACTACAGACAAATCTACTATTTATTGGTCTGACACACTTATAGGGCATGCATGGTCTGGAGGCTCGTCAGGGTCTATTGATATTACTACTGTATGGCCTGATGGCCGTGATGAAATTGTAGCGTTAGCGGCCCACAACGATGCTCTTATCATATTTGGTAAGCACAGTATTGTTGTGTACTCAGGCGCTACTGATCCATCCTCTATGGCGTTAAAGGACACTGTGTCAGGCGTAGGATGTGTTGATAGAGACACAGTACAGTACACTGGTACAGACGTGTTGTTCTTGTCTTACACCGGCTTGCGCAGCTTTGGCAGGACCATACAAGAAAAGTCTATGCCTTTAAGCAACCTATCGGCAACAATAACAAAAGACATAATATCTTTACTATCTTCTCCTAACGAAACCTTTACATCAGTGTATCACCCAGAAGAAAGCTTTTACTTATTAACGTTTAGAAGTCAAGATATCACACTTTGCTTTGATGTTAGAGGTACGGTAGAGAACGGAGCATACAGAGTAACTCGATGGCCCGGCACTGGTTTCACTGGTTACGAAAGAAAAGACGACGGTACTCTACTTATTGGTAGTAGTAATGGCATAGGTATTTACTCTGGTAATCAAGACAACGGTACTTCCTATCGCTTCGTATACTTCAGTCCAGAGCTTACATTTGGTGATCCAGCTAAACTTAAGTTTCTTAAAAAGCTTAGACCTACTGTTATTGGTGGTAGTGGTGCTAGTCTTTTTATTAAGTGGGGCTATGACTTTAGTACTGCATATAATAGTTCTTTTATCCCGTTAAGCACTCAAGGACAAGCTGAGTTTAATGTTAATGAATTTCATGGAACAGAGGATCCTACTTACAATTCAAATCCATTGTCAGAATACAGCGGAGGCGAATTAACATCTCGCACCGCAATAAATGCTAATGGTAGTGGTGGAACTCTTTCAATTGGGCTTGAATCTGACATTGACGGATTCAAATTATCTTTACAAGAAATAAATGTACTAGCACTAGTAGGTAAAACAATATGAGTAATTATACTAAGACTACTGACTTTGCTGCTAAAGATAGTCTACCTTCTGGTGACGCTGGCAAAGTTATTAAAGGAACAGAGTTTGAGACAGAGTTTGACGCTATCGCTACAGCAATCGCAACAAAAGCTGATCTTGCTTCACCCACTTTTACAGGAACAGTAACAATTCCTGCATTGACCTTTAACGGAACTCTGTCAACAGGAACAATAGATGGAGGTACATACTAATGCCAGATTGGTTAATAGAATTACTGGGAGGCGCTGAAAACGCAGCAGCAAACGCAGGTGCCTTAGGTTTAGGCGCTGCAGGTCTTGCTCTAGCTGAAAGAGGCTACAGCGATCTTGGCGACATAGGCGAAAGAGCGTTTACTGAGCTTTCTGGTCCCGGCGGGCTAGCAGACAGACTATCAGGGATGATGGAGTTCCAGCCTTATACTGTTACTACTGCGACAGGTGGACAGTTTGGTATGACTCAAGACCCTGTTACTGGTCAAATGTCATATGGCATACAAATGTCTCCAGAAGAGCAAGCGTTTCAGCAACAGCTATTCCAGAGCGCAGGTGATTTGTTTGGTCAAGCGGCTATGTCTCCAGAAGAAAGAGAGCAGCAAGTCTTTGACCGAATGATGACGGCTATGTCTCCTCAGCAGGAGCGAGAGCGTCTAGCGTTAGAGAACAGACTAGCGGCACAAGGTCGTTTGGGTGTACGTACAGATATGTTTGGTGGTACTCCTGAAGGACTGGCTCTAGCTAAAGCGCAGGAAGAAGCCCGTAACACTGCCATCTTAAACGCCATGAACTTTGCAGGACAAGAACGAATGCAAACGGCACAGTTAGGACAGGGTATGTTGGCTGGTAGCTACCTACCTCAGGCTCAACTGTTGAATGCTTTACAGCCCGGTATGACAGCGGCAGAGCAACGTCGTCAAGCCATTGCACAACAAGCAGGAACATACGGACAAACGTACGCTACAGGTCTTCAGGGTCTTCTGGCAGCGGCTACAGGACAGGCAAACATTGCTGGTGGTGTAGGCGGTAGCATGCTGAGTGGCGCTATAGGCGGCTTATTTCCTAAAAGTACTTAAGTGAGGAAAGAATAATGGTTAACTTTGCACAGAGTTTTTTACAGAACTTAGCAAACCCCGCTATGTCTAAAAGCTTGTTTGGGGCAGGTGCTGCTATAGGAAGCATACCCGGTCAGTTAAAACAACAAAAAGCTTTAGAAGACTATCGTAAAATGGACCCTTTACAACGTCTTGAGTATGACATAGCTAATGCTAAAACAAGAGAAGGTGTTCAAAAAGCGACTGCTGCTAAAGATGCTTTTGTAAAGCAAGAGGCGTTAAAAGCTATAAGCAAGCTAGAAGCAGCTAGAGCTAGTACAGATGATCCAGAGCTTCAACGTAGGTATGAGCAGTCTATGGCGGGTATTGCTGCCCAATCAGGCTTAGATTCTAAAGGATACATTGGACGTACAGATGCAGAAGAACTTCGTGTTTTACAGAGAAAGTCCTTGGAAGATGCTGCTAGAGTAAAAGAGCGTACACAACAAGAGCAAGGTGTATCACGGGCTTTTAGGTCTTTACTCGCTAGTGGTACAGACGAAGCCACAATAGAACAAGCTAAAAAGAAATGGTCAGATGCTGGTTTTACTGGGGTAATTGAAGCAGTAGAGCAGCAAGCTATAGAATCTGCTAATAGGCAGTTAAGGCATACGCAACTGACTGAGGCGGCGGCTGATAGAGACACTTACTTATCTAGTACGTCTCCTGTTGAAGAGTTAGAAGCCAATATTGATGCTAACACAATAATTAGAAAAGAAGTTAGAGATGTATTGAAAGAAAGAATAAAGCGTTTAAAAGATGATTATCCTGATTTTGCAAATAAGGGTACATGGACTGAAGCAGGTCGCAGACAGCATGACGCTGCCTATAAATCAATAGACACTGCTTACTATAATGCAGTAACGGATGCCGTTAATGCTCAAGCTAGGCAAAAAGACAGGATGGTTAATCTTAGGGAAAATTTAATTAAGATTGCTGCTAAACAACCTCCTCAAAATATATGGAAGAACTACACTAAAATAGCGGAAGATCAACTTAGGAGAGAAGAAAATACAAACATGCCTAGGGCAATCGATGGTATTGATGAGCAGGAAATAAATCGTAGGGCTGTCGAGTTAGCTAAAAGAGCTGCACAAGAAGAAACTTTAGCTGCACACAACGCTGTTTTAACCGCTCAAGGATTACCTCCCGTCACTTTAGAAGAAGTTCTAGGCACTACTAATAATGAGCAACCTACATCTACTTCTGGAAAAGCTATAGAATCAGAAGAAATAGTAGACTTTTCTAAGGCTGATGAAATAGCAGGATTTTAATATGGTCGATAGAGTTCAAGCATATGCAAGCTGGCTCATTAACAACGAAGACAAGAAAGGTACTGCAGAGTTTGATGAGGTAGTTAATGCCTACCGATATCTTAGAGCAGAGCCAGAGCGTACTCGTTTAGAAGAAGAGCTTAAACAAGCAGAGCAAGAAAGAGCGCAAGCAGATTACAGACTAGAAGCGGCTGAAGATACTATGCTTGAAAACTTAGCAGAAGGTATCCAGCAAACTTCTGCTGCTGGTGTGGGTGCTGTTGCTGACTTAGCTACCTTTGTAGCCTCCCCTGCTACTGCACTTTATGAACTAGCTACAGGCCAAGACGTACCTACTGGTCGTGAAGCATTGGCTATGATAGACCCTCGTCTAGACCCTAATCAACGCTTCGTAGAAGAAGATATAGGTGCTTTTGCTACTCGTCTTGCAGGTGAAATGTCTGTGTTAGGTGGTGGTTTTGCTCAAGTAGCTAGAGATCCTGCAAAATTATCTTCTGCTATTAAAGATATTGCTGGCGTAGGTATGACTAAAACTCCTGTAGCGGCTACAGCTTTAAAAGAAGGCCCAGAGTTTGCAGAAAGAGTGAGAAAAGAGTTAGCAGATCCTGAGTTTAACCTAGAAACTATTGAAGGTGTTAAGCAATTAGCTGACGATGCTGCTATTCGTTTTGACGTAGAACAAGCACGTCCTGATTTTGACGACTTTGAACAGTGGAAAAAAATAGAGCTACCTCGTTTTGAGGCCGAACAGAAAAAATTAGGCAATCAATGGGACGCTGCTGCTAAAGGTCTTAAAACTGCAGAGACTAGACTACAAAAAGCATTAGATTCAGGCGACGAAACTAAGATAGCTAGTGCAACTTCTGCCGCAACAAAGGCTCAAAATAAATTAGACGAGCTAACAGATCAAGTTATAGAAGCTCCTAAGGCTCCTACTCTTGCTAAAGGATCAGCAGAGCGTCGTGCTTTTATTAAAAAGGAACTAGAGCAAGCGGGTGTTGTAGACGACATGGTTAAGCAAGTTGTGTTGCCACAACGATACCGTAAACCTAAGCCGTTTGAGGAACTAATAGAATACGATAAAATGGCTATGCGTGGGTTATACGATGTTAACCCCTCTGCTACCGTTGGTTTTTTCAATAAAGCTTTGCGCCCTACTTCTGCTATTGTATCCAAGCTTGCTGGTCCTCGTATAGGCGCTATTTTTGCAAGCTCTTTTGAAACAGCAACACGCAACCAAGAACTTCTATACACCAAATATTACGATGATAAAGTTAAGGACAGTCTTTCTGAATTAGTTGATTGGAGTAATTCTCCAATGAATAAAGCAATGTTTCTTGATCTTCATCTTGAACCTGAAAACTTCAAGGTGCTGCTTACTAATGCATCAGAAGAACTGAGCAGACCTGCCTACAACTTATTTAAGCAGTTAGTTGCAGATTCTAAAAAGCACCAGTCTGACGTTAAAAGTATTTACAAGCAGGATGTTTTACAAGATGAAATACACTGGGCTTCTGGTATTAAGCGTTCTGCGTTAGACGAGGAAGAAGTCTTAGGTACTGCTATTGAAACAGGCACACTGCAAAATCCGGGTTCTAAAGAACGTAGTAGAAAGCTTGCTCAAGAAATGGAGTTAGAAGAACTTAACGATTATTCCAATCCTATACTAGAGCAAATCAACCGTATGTCTCACGAGCAGATGCTTATAGAGATTGCAAAGAATTTTAAAATGCGTCCTAGTATACCTTTGAACGGAAACACTAATGACTTTTTTAGAGAGCTACAGCGCACTGTACAAGCTCAAACATTGTCGCCTAAAACTGCTAAACAAATAGCGGAGCTTACTAACACTACGTACTTAGGCGCTAAAACAAGTACAAGTAATTTTATTACTGCGTGGATGAAGCAAGTCTATGGTGGTACGCTTGGTCAGTTTGATTCTGCTTTTTTAAACTTACATGATACCTCTATATCAATGGTAAAGAGTGGTGTTAAACCTACACTTAAAGCTATGCTTAATAGAGAAGGTATGCGTATTCAAGACTTAGGCATAGGAGGATCTAATAAAAACATAGGAGAGTTTCAAGCAGGGTTTGATGAGGGTTTAAACAAAGCTTACTACGAAAAAGCGGCAGACTTTTACCAAGACGTTAGCTTTAAGTTTTCTGTTTTTAGGGCATCAGACAGAAAAGGAAAAGGTGTTTCTTTACGGGCTGCACACAATTCAATGAGAGAAGCAGCTAAAGATAGTAAAAAATTTAAAGATGATTTTTCTGTTTATTTTTCTGCGAGAGAACGTGCCTTAATAAGACCTCACTTAGTTAAAGGTACTGAAGTAGAAGACATGCCTGATCAAGTACAACAAATTGTACTAAGAGGTATGTTTACACGCTTAGGTGAACAGCAACTTATTTCTGCTGCTGGGCGTCCTCTTTACTACTTAATGAAACCTTGGGCTAACTTTGTCCGTCCTATGTATGCACTGTCTGGCTTTGCCATTATGCAAGGTGAGCTTTTAAAGCAAGGCATTATTGATAACATATCTAAAGGTAACTATAAAGCCGCTGGTTCTTTTACAGCGCGATACATGGTATTTGCAGGTCTTGGCTATGGCATTATTGATGAGCTAAGAGGAATACCTCAATGGATATTAGGCAACGAGGATAAAGAGCCTACCCTTGAAGACGTTGGAATTAAAGCAGCTAGTCAGCCTATACAGGTATTTACTTATGGTCGATTAGGTGATGAGTACTCCACTAAAAAGTTTTTAGACCAACCAGTAGATTATATGGTTGAGTCGTTAGCTCCTCCCAGTGGTTTTGTAGGTAATTTTGCTCAGGATGTAGCAGATGCTGCGTCGGGTAAAGATGCTAAGTTTGAAACACTAAAAAGTATTCCCGGCGGTGACGAGCTTCGTGCTGTATTGAGGGAGAACAACTGATGGATTTTGAGGCAAAGCGCATAAGAAAACTATATAACAATTTACCTGTAAATATGCGTACTTTCGCTGAGACTGTATTGGGCGCGGATAGCCCGATCACAGAAAAAGACTTTACTGATGAAGACCTCCGTTACCTCCGCCGTGTTGTAGAAGAGACTAAAGCAAAGAATAAAGACAAAGAAACTTTGTATAGAGAGTGGCGCGATGATTTAGCGTCTGGTGGTAAAAATACGCGGATATATGCGATGGACGAAAACAACAACATGGTTGATATAACAGACCGTGAGATTGCTGAACTTGATAAAAAAATTAAGTCCTACGAGGACACAAGAAATCGCACATCTGTAAGCTACGGGGATATAGCTGAAACTCAGAAATCAAGTACTGAAGCTGGTAATGCTGAGTCTATTATACAAACTGTTCGAGATTCGTTTCTTGATCCTGCGTATCGAGCCAAAACAACGCTAGGACGATTTACCGCTGAACAACAAAAAGATGGTTCCGTGGTCATTAAAGATACTTATGATTGGAACAAGCTCGATCAAAAGGTATCTCTAAGTGAGTTTTTAGAAACATTGCCAAAAATAATTAACTCACCTCGTATGATGGGGAATGCGATTATGATGCTCGCAAAACCTGACACAAAACGAGAAGTACGAATACAGCTTCCTCCTAAGCAAGGTATGTTTACTCAGCAATAAAAAAGGGGCCGAAGCCCCATAAGTCACAACTCACAGTTATTCCCGGTACAGGCTAACTGTTGAGACCCTTCCGTCATGTCAGAGTTCTCAGAGATGTTCCAATCAATCGTCTCTGGGAATTCCTCCTTCAGCTTCTCATAGGTCTCTAAATCTATAGGCTCGTAAGGAGCTTGTTGGTATGTGTGTTCGGAATAAGGAAGGAATGATACCCCACTTATCTTATCGAACTTGTTGTAAAGCCATTGCCCTACTTCAAGGAACTCATCGTCCCTATAGTAGCACGTCATCGATGGCTTATGCTCACACCAAAAGTCCTGATAGATTTCCCATAGTTCAAGTTGTTCCATAGCACCCATCTCAGACGCCACTACAGCCCCGTCAGGAGACTTTATAGGGAAGCTGAATACCTTGGTACTGGGTGACATTACATCGTCCTCTACGGGGACTCCAGCGGCTTCCAGTACTGCACACAATGGGTCTCTTGCATCTGCTCGTACTCGTCTGATGTACTGGTGTGCGTATCGTGGATGTATACCGCTAGCAGAATCAACCAGTTGAGACACAGTACCGCTAGGCTTAACGGCGGTAATAGCAGTAGAAGTATTAATAGCCAGTTGGTCAGCCCATGATTTATTCGTTCTGATAGCCTCTTCACGTAACTCAGTAAGCCATGTTTTGAGGACACCTTTATCTCTCCTTCCCGACAACGTCGGATGATCCATGATGCCTGTTAGTGATACACCAAGCAGTGCTTCTTCCTCAGTGTTGTTCTTCCACACCTTACGTAGGTAACGGAAGTCTGTCAAGGTAGCCTGTAAAGTTCCAAGGATAGTCGCAACACGAACTTTTCGTTTAAGGTCTGACAACGTATCGGTTGCCCTGACAACAACTTCTGATAGATTGCAGAATTGGTAAGGCCGTAAGATGATTTCGCTACATGGATTAGTTCCAAAATCATAGGTAGCATCTCGTCGGTCGTTCTTTGCAGCTTGCTTTTGACTTGCGACTCTAGAGAACATACCTCGCTCTCCTGATCGGGACTCGTATAAACTTTTCCACTCATTTAGGAATGCCTCAAAGTCTGGCTTCTCTGTGTAACATGCACTGTTGTTAGCTAGTCCACGTTGTGGATTGTCTTGCCACCATTGTCCTGACTTACATCGTCTGAGCCTGTCGTCAGTGAGGTTAGACAAACTGATGAGAGCGCTTCTCCTAACCCCGCCGACGACGACGATCTGTGCAATCTTACAGCAGAGATCGTGGCATTCAATTGAGGAGAGCCTACGTCCATGAGCTTCGCGAAAGACCTCAACGGTGAAGTTAAAGAGATCGATAAGAGGTTCTGGACCAGATGCTCTACCGCCGAAGGTTTTAAGTGCTGCCCCTGCAGGTCGTACTCCAGATATGTCCCACTTTGGAAGCTGACCCGAATAGAGCAAGCTAATAAGTTCTCTGTAGGCTTTAGCCCAGCCAATTTTAGAATCGGCGACGTGTATAACGGTATCGGTGTCATGAAATTCCTCCGCTACTTCTGGTAGCTTGCTGATATATTGACGTTCGACACTGAACCCTACGCCAGTACCACACATAAGGACGTACATCATCTCGTCAAACGCTTTGGGGTGATCGATAGGTAAGTAGGAACAGTTAAACCCAGCGACGTTGTCACGGTCAAGAGCCTCGCCAGCAGTCATTAGTGCTCTCATGCTGGGCATTACGTCTAGCTCGTAGATAGAATGAAAGATCTCTGATTGGTCAAACTCGTTTAGCTCTACTCTATCACACCAGTAGTTTAGGTATCTGTTTACGGTTTCTTCCCAAGTCTCCCGCCGCTGTTCCTCTGGTAGGTAACGAGCGTACCGTGACTTGTGTATGTATTGTTGATATGCATCCATTAAATTAGTTCCTTGATTAGTCGGTCAATGTACCAGCGACACTTACGTAAGTCTTCTACTGGCTTACCCTTGTAGTCGTAGCGCCATAAGTATTTCAATGCATTACCTTTAAGATAACCATTAAACTCATTGTCTGGCATAGATGCTTTGATAGCTTCAATAGCTTCGATAGCGCCTTTGTTGTAGTGGTCTGGTTTTTCCACTGGGTCTGGTTTCTTTCTAATTGATAGGTTGTTAAGCGCTCTTACTGTATCCCATTCTTCGGGACTTGCGTCATCAATACTCATTCCATCTCCTTAAACTTGTAAACTTTTTCTAGCACACGATCTGCGAACCGCTCTACCAAATCTTCTGATGTAATCTCTAGTGCTTCCATGATTGTTACCTCATCGTAATGTTCGGCAACGTGTTCTAACAACTCGTCGAACGTCATCCATACTTTCTCCTGAGGTAGTTGATGCTAATTGGTAATTCGTCGAAGGATCCGTTGTCTACTTCGTTCAACATCCAGATACCTGACCAGCTACCGTTAGTCTGGGGGTTTAGATAATCTTCAGAATGAGTATAAAAAATGCCAGCGAACAAACCAGTAATACTACTTCCATCTGCTTTTCTTGCATAAGCTATATCCCTATCCTGAACATGTCCCATGATACACGACATAAACTTCTTTTGTAACATTAACTTTGCAGTAGTAACGGGACGACCCATCACACCGCTAGTGAAGTAATGACAGTAGGCAATGCCATCAATAATGATAGGCTCAAGAAAAGGAACCACTTCCCAGTTCTCTAAGAAGAAGTCGCTATACGACATCAAACCGTCTAGCTTGGCGTCAGACTCGATAGCTCGTTCTATTCTGTACTCGTGGTTGCCTAACAGGAACACCATACGAGGCTTCCATGTGCGTCTTTTACCCTTGCGTAGCCGCTTCTGTTCGTTACGTATAGGATACATGAACGCTTCCATTGCCATGTTACCAGCTTCAATGTCATTGACATAGCGCCTGCCCTCGAACGACTTCTTCCCAACGTCATAGCTACTGAGACTTGGCATGTCCCAGTGATCCCCCAGATGAATGATAACGTCAGGTTTAGTTGCTGCAGCGTAACGCCCTGCCCAGTACATATGATCCCAGTTACTGTCAGGTTTTACTTGCGTATCAGGTATTACTAAGTGCCTAGTCATAGCCACTCCTTAGGTAAAGTGCTTGGTGTATACCACTCGAATCCGTTCTTCTCTGCCCAGTCTCTCATACGATAACGACTACCGTCCTTACGTCTCTTCGATCCCGGCATAGGTGTGTTAGGATTCTGAAATACAAATACAAGATCTTCCCTTTTACCAAGACATTCTCTAACGTCAATGTACTTCCTTGCTTCCGCACGGTCTCTGAATCTCCCTTTGACTTCAATGTAAATAATAATCTTTCCATCGTAGTAAACAAAGTCAGGCTCGTATGTCCTCGCTTGAATGTAATGGATCTTATCTGCAGGATGGTAAATACAACTATTCATCTCTGCATACAACTTCTTTTCTAGGTTACTGTCAAACTTCATCAGGTATCCTATACTTGTCGTCAGAAGATCTGAGAAGGTACAAAAGCTGAAGGCTTTCATAGAGTCTATCAGCGTTGAGTTCGTTGTCTTCATATAACTTAAGACACCGCTCATATAGTTCCCTCTCTGTTGTCCATTCCTCTAGTGCTTTCTCTGCTTTCTTCGGACCTATTCCTCGTACCCCTGCGATGTTGTCCACCCTATCACCCATCAAGGCTTGACGATACAGCCACTCTGTAGCAGAGCGTTCATCAACTTCCTTCATGACCTTCTTGGTGTAGTCATATATCTTAGTGGGTATCTGCAAAAAGTCTTTGTCAAGAGAACAGATAATAGACTTATATTCTAGCTCAGTAGACTTGATGGCTATGCAGTCATCAGCTTCCATGTTGTCAGAGAGTTCCGCTTTCCATGCATCAAGCATGTACTCACGGAGTAAGTCTTTGTGTACTGGTTTACGCGATGGACGACTACCTTTGTATGGCTGGGAGACAGCAACCTCGTTTCTGAAATTGCTGCTACCAGTTAGGTACACCCTGTAATCGTTGTAATGCTCAGACAGATCAGAGATTATCTCAGAGATATAGTTAGCCATAGTTTGGATTGCTATCTTCTCTGGTTCCTCGTCACAGGCAAAGCCTACACGATAGACAAGCATGTCACCATCGATGAGTATCACACTGCCGCCTCTAGATCAAAGTCAGGTGTGTACTCAACTACGTTAGAGATAACCATGCGACGTAGGGTAGGTGAACGACCCTTCTTCTTCATGTACTCCCAGTCGTAGAAACCAACAAGACACTTGGCTTCAGAACCGTTAGCAACGATAACACCCATGTCAGGGTCATCGTCCTCAGACAAAGGAGTACGTCCCTTGATGAGAACCTCTTCACCGTCAGGATGGAACGCACGGTACTTGTTGTTTGACTTACACGTGATGTAGTAACCACGGTCGTCGCCCTTGTTGTTTACCTTCAAGCCCATGTCTTCGAGTGCTGTTACTGCCTCGTCTGACAATAGAGCTAGGTCAACTGTGTACTTATCAGCAAGTTGATTCTTGCTAGTAAGGCTAGGCCAGTACAATTGGCACTTCAGGTTGATGTTTGCTTCACTCATAGGATCTCCTATTAATTAATCCAGATTAATATTATACCACACTTTTGCAGAATACGCTAATGCGTTTCGGCCCAACTACTACCAATACGGTATTCGCCATCCAGTGGGCAGTTAAGGTTGAAGGTATCGCCAGCCTGAATGATTGCCTGTACAGCGGCTTTGCCTACGTACTCAGCATCCTCAGGATGACACTCTATTTGCCACTCATCGTGGACTTGTGCTACTAGCTTGAAGTCAACATGCTCTAGTAAATCATACAGGTGTATCACTGCCTGCTTCATTACAACTGCACCCGCTCCCTGCAGTAGTGTGTTCAATGCAGCATGAGCAGAACGAACACGTAACCGTCTCCCGTCCAGCCCGTCTAGGAATCCAGACCCTGCTTGCATTGCTATATCCTCTCGTAGTTTAGCCAAGGCAGGTGTGTTCTCAAGGAACTTATCTCTTAGCTCACCTCCTTTTCTTGCGTTGCCTCCCACTACAGATCCTATCTTGGCGTTGCCAGCACCATACAGAAACGCATAGATGAATGTCTTAGCTTGCGTCCTTGTAGTCAGCCCAGCCGCATGCTGGTTAGCTGTATGTATATCACCTTCTAGGATCTCCTTCGTATACGCTTCATCACCCATGTAATGGGCGAGCATACGTAGTTCAAGACCAGATGCATCAGCACCCACGAGGACACGGTCAGGAGGAACAACAAAAAGGCTACGACACTCAGTACCATAATCTGCATACACTGCAGGAACTTGTGCAAGATTAGGATTAGAATGAGCCATACGCCCCGTGACTGCCCCGATATGTTTAACCCTCCCATGTATACGTCCTCCGTTCTCTGCCTTGATCCACGACAACACCTGAGAGTGTCGCTTCTGTAGCGTCAGATATTCTAGAACCATCTTCGCCTCAGGTACATGTAGGTTCTTCTTTAGAGTAGACTCATCTACCTTGGGCTTGCCTGATGGTGTCTTCTCTTTCCATACAGCACCTCTCTGCGTCAGTCTCTCAGCTATCTGCTGGCGTGACCCTACGTTAAAGTGCTGGTACTTCAAAGGCAACGGCTTACCTGTTGTCTTGTGATACCTCTGCTCTTCTGCAATGGGTGGGAATACATTCTGTAACGCTGCCTCTATCCCCAGCATCTTAGTCTCAAGCTGACGTTCGAGTTGCTTTGCACCAGTAAGATTGAAAGAAAACCCATTCTCTTCTTGATCTCTGCATATGTGTGCAACAGTATGCTCAAGGTACACACTGGTATCGGTGAAGTGATACATCTGTAGTTGCATGCACAGTGTTTCGTACAGCTTCTCTGTCACTGACACATCACGCATACAGTACTGGATCATCGCTTCAGACAACTGACTCCAGTCATCGTGGTCGCCTTTGGGGAAACGTAACTTCTCACCCCATGTAGCTAGACTGTGACCACCTTGTACGTCTGGATGGAACAGTCTCGACATCACTAGCGTATCCAGTACACGATCAGGATGTACCCGTATGTCCCATAACTTTTCCAGCACAGGTCCATCAAAGCCTATGTAGTTGTGACCACATACGTGACCACCCCTAGACAGTTCCTCGAACAGTGACTCCCTACAGGTATGGAGACAGTGATCCTCGTTTGGTCTCTTTGTTACCACGCAGTGTATTACCGATGGCTGGAGACCATCCGTTTCTATATCCAAGAACACTATATTCGTAGTAGGCAAGGTCCATCTCTTCTCGCTCTGTAAGTTCTCTACCATTGGTCTTCATCTCCAAGTTCTGTTCCTGTGTAACTATCCAGTTCCCCATCTTCGACATCGTACGATTCCTCCATGTCTGATAAATGTGCATAGTCTAAGTTGCCTTCAATGGTAACATCATCTTCTACTAGAAATCTACTGCAGTTACCACACAAGTCAACGAACTCCCCCGACCCAGTGAATCTACGTGTTAGTTCGTAGTCATTGAGTATCTTATCACAAGCAACGCATCTCACTCCATTATCTCCGTCAACCGACCTGAGTCTTTATTATACAGCAACGAACACGCTGGTCCAGTCATGCCACTGAATCTGTTCTTCAGTACACGCACGTTGGTAGTGTTACGTACCATCTTGTCCTCTGCCTGAGCATTACGTTCCAGACCAAGGACAATGTCAGACAACTGAGCAATAGACGCACTGCCTCGTAGCTGCCCAAGGCTGGTGACTGCACCGTCCTCGTGTCCTTTTCCTTCTGGTCTACGTAGGTGACTAACAACAAACATACATATCTCCATCTCCTGACAGAACATACGTAGCTTGGTCATGATCTCATCGATAGCCTTACGCTCATCACCGTTAGCCTGATCCGATACCAGTATCGATATGTGGTCGAGGATGATGTACCTCACACCCAACACCTTGACCTGATAACGGAACCTAGCCAGCACGTTCTCGATCTGGTTTGATCCGAACGAATCCCATAGGACAACACGGTCATCTAGATCCAACGCATTGAATACATACTCTACCTCATCAGGGGAGTAATCACATCCGGGTAGGTGTATTGGTTTGTTGATCTGTAGACCCACTAGTCCACGAGCAGTTCGATCAGGTGTCTCCTCAAGGAAGGCTAGACCTATCCTCTCGTTAGTCTGTGACGCGACAGAGAAGACTAGCTCCCGCATGAACGTAGACTTACCCAGCCCAGATCCAGAACAGATAGTAACTAACTCAGTCGGTCTGATGCCAAAGGTCATATCGTCCAGTCCCTTGTAAGGGTAGCGTACCTCTGCCTCCATCAGTGGCTTCTTCATTGCCTCACGGAGTGACCCTATCATCACCATGCCGTCAGGTGTGTACACCTTTGCAGCCCACCACCGTTTGACAAAGTCATCCTTGTCTGCATTCATCAGGTAGTCGGAGGCATCCTTGTGTTCACCGTGTTGATAGATCTTCGCCTTACCACCAAACAGATCCGCACACTCATGTGCCGCCTTCTTCCCATGCTCATCATTGTCATAGCAGAAGATGATGTTGTCGAACCTATCGAGGAACTCATACGCCTTACGACAATCCGCCGCCGCACCCTGCGCCCCATTACGAATAGATACTACGGGGTACTTGTCCCCGAACATCTGGTATGCAGAGAGTGCATCTATCTCACCCTCCACCACGGTTATGTATTGACCGCCCGAAGGGAAGAGATGCTGACCGAATAGACCTGCACCTTTCCAGTCCCCTTCGATACTAAACTTCTTATCAGGTGTTCGCTTCTTAACTGCAGTTAACTCCCCATCAGGGGTGTAGTATCCGAAGTGTACCTCGTCACCACACAAGGTAGCGGAGTACCTCTCCATTGTACGTGCATCGAGACCCCTGTCCTGTAAGCTCCTAGATTGCCCTCTAAGCTCGACTGTTTTAACCCTAGGGTTAGGCACCCGATAGTCGTTAATGTCTCTCACAGAGCCTCCTACGCCGTCTGGTGAGGGGGTAAACGTAGCACATGCGAAACAATAGCTCGACCCATCTTCATTGTAGGACAACGCATCACTAGATCCACAATCATTACACTTCTGGTGAAGCTCCACGAAAGCCATCAATGCACCTCCTGATTATTACTAAAACGAGAAAGGTAACGAGCCTTAAGTTGCTCATCCTCCAACGCTTCAAACTCCATCGCAAAAAGATTAAACAACATGTTCATTGCCTCCATGTAGTTGATGTTATACATATGATCTTCAGTCAACTCTTCAATCATACGTGTTCGTTCTGCTTCTTCCATGTTACCTCCCAATGTAGAAGTACTATGTATTATTAATACTTAATACTAATGCATAGTACTTACTGTATAGACTATATAGTTAGTAGTATACCACACTTCTTCGCTTTTTGCTAATGCGATTGTTGTCAGTATTACCTCTTGATTTACTGCGCGGTTTGTGCGTCTTAACATATCGGCGTGTATTCCTTCCCATACCTTATCTCCTCCTCGTCATTAATATGCTCCAAGAAAGCACGTAGTTTGCCTGATCTCTTCAGCTTTGTCAACGCTTGGTACTCAATGACACGCACCATCTGACGACTGATACCTAGCTCATCCGCAATCTCTTGGTGTGTCATGTGGTACGTAAGATAGTTACTCCTCTTTCCCACTGTCTCTCTCCTCCTTGTACTTGGAGATATCGTCCTCGTGATACTCCTCTGCATAGTCCCAGATACAACGATCACCTTCCCAATAATCTTGGTAATCGTCATGCCATACTTCCCATTGTTCACGTCCCATAGAAACCTCCCCCATTACCCAGACACGATGATGTCATTCTCTACAACGAAGCCGTTGTCGTTATCTCTTGCTGGTCCCTTCGCCGCAAGGCCTACTACCACACCACGGTGATTGACGTTAACCCAGTCTGAGTTGTCACCGTTGATTACTTCTCTACCCATAAACGTCCACGGGAAAGTCTTGTGCCTGAACACAACAGCCATCGGCGCATCGCTGCCAGACTCCAAGAAACTCTGCACTTGCTTACGATAGGACTCCTTCCCACTGTAGCTGAACATCAATCTGTAGTTATCTGGTAGCTCACGATGAAACCTACTTGCCCTCTTGGTGTAGTCGTAAAACTGCAAGCCGCTAAATTCCTGCGGTATGTCGTAGTCTTCCCACGCAATGTCGGACATGACGTTCAGTCGCACCACACCCTGCACGGATTGCTTCGCACACAACAACTGAAAGTTATACAACTCACGCCTAAGCTGATTTAAAAAAGAGGACTGGTCCGCATGCCAGTAGTCGGTACGCTTCTGCCTCGCCTCGTTGATTGAAGGGTACACACCACCCAGCCCAGATAGTTTCAGGCAGTCATCCATACAACCCGCCGCCTTAGATCCTGCACACAACACAGTGTCAGGATGCATAGTCAACGATGCCATACGAATAGCCTCACTGATACCACTCTTCCGTACCTTAGGGTTACCCAATGTCTTGCTAGTATCTAGCAGCTTTCTTACGGTTGGGATCATAGATCACCTCCTCTCTGATTACACGGCACACCTCGCCGCTGTTGTTGTAACTATCGCAGAAGTACTTCGCGTTGTCAAACGTACTGTACCAATCAGACCCATCAGGGCTACGATCTACCCAGTCATGATCAACCCACTTCTGCACATTGAACCACGTATTAATAGCCATACATTACACCTCCTCCTGCAAAACAAAATCATCGCATACCTCTACATCTAACGTATGCACTTTAAGAATCTCTTCCCAATCTCCAAAGTCGTCAAACAATTTTTCGGCATGGTCTCGATTTTCCGCTCTCACTTTGACCTCATAAACCTTGGTCATGAATATTTGGTACGTCTTCATATTTACACCTCCGGCCATTTGATGTCTGTCGGTATGTCTTCTCCTCGTCGTCGCAGTTCAACCCCATGCAGTAGCACATGGGTTTTGCTCATGTATGGCGTGGGGTACTCCATGTCCCACTGAAGATTAAACGTCCCGATCTTCTGAAGTAAGCTAAGATACTTCCGTTTCTCTGTTATCATATTTACACCTCCACATCATAGACCTTAGTGGTCTCTTCATCTTCATCACGGAACACCTGCACGTCATCCTCACTCCACTCATGAGACAGGTCAAGGGAATCCAGCGCATAGTCGATAACAGCTTGCTCCGTATCCTCCTCAAAACGACCCCTCGCATACACACGTCGAGTCAGAGTTACAGTGACATCGTATGCATAGACGTGATAACTAATCAAGTCATAAATCTCATCACACTTTGCTACCGCATCAGAAAGTAATACCTCTAGCTCCTCGAACTCAGTATTGTGCGGACTGTTGATTACATCGTACTCAATGGCACCACGTATCGTATTGATGCGCCGACGATGCTCCACTACTTCTTCCCTACTTGTTAAGAGATTTGTACTCATAGTCCTTCAACTCCTCGTATGTTAAGTTACACTGCTGTTCAAATATATCCTTCATCTCTGAAAGGAATCTTTCACATTCCTCCACTGCCACAATATCAATGAGACCTATCATGTCATCGAACTGTGTAAACGGAGCGGCTTCATTGAACTCCCTGTAAGCCCTCATAGATTTAACCTTCAACTTCAGTATATTGCTAGTCATGGCTAGTCATCTCCTCTAGTTGATTGTAAATACTATCAGCATACTCATTGGATGAGTAGTCACTGATTACCTCAATTGGATAGCTATCAAAGTTATCGTCCTCCACGTTGCCATACACAAACCAAAAATACCCCACGTAATTGCTGCGTTCCTTACTCCACACACGAACAACATCAGAGTCACACTGACCCATGTTGTCCAGCACTGTGAAATGTTCACGAGATTTACGCACGTCGTCGTACTCATCATCACCACGAACGGTAATACTTTTGTCCGGGTCACGTAGGACTACGTCAACAAAGCACTCTGCCACCTGTCTTTCTTTCACATTCATAGTTACTCCTCCCATTCATCACAACACTTCTTACACATATACAGACTGCACCTGCCCTGTATACCTAAGTCCAAGCGAGCGGCAATAAGTATCTCTCTCGTCCACGTATCCTCATCTGGAAAGAGATCCTGCACCAGTCGCTTACCATTAATGTACCAGTTCCATGCATCACCGTCAACGATGCGCGTATGCACATCACCACATGACATACACCTAGCTGATACCTTCTTCTTGTTAAACAGATCCACTACTTCTCCCATCAGAACATCTCCTCTGCTACTTCTAGCATCATCTCAATCTCATCGGGACTACTCCACTCATCAGGGTACGGTGACATATCCTGCGCCACACGTATTAACTCCATCATCTCAGGTGGATAGATAGGACTACGCCTACACGTAGGTAGTGGTGGCTCGAAACCGAACGCTCCACACCCATGCTTTAAGAACAGCTTGACCGCATCCTTGTATGACGTGTCCTCAATATCATGCAACTCGTCATGATCCCACGGTTCACCACAATGTCTACAATGAATATCCATTGTTACTCCTCCTTATGAATGCGTATAACCATTAGGTTCAATGGCTAACCACATCGTCCACCACTTCACCACGACAGCACCATCACCACCAAACATAGGCTCAACACTACGCCTGAACTGTCGGTACGTCATACCGTTGTCGTGATCTCTCCACTTCCGCAACAACGCCTGTTGTTGTGCCTTCGTAATACTAACCATCAGTCAAACCTCCCTACACGTTGATTACCTACGCTGTCTTTGATACCGAATATAGAATGAGGATAAGCCCACATCGTCCACCCACCA
>Ga0208794_1000642_pt1 | contig 20258 bp, 19 predicted proteins | sample 32_taG_FD_184106 | JGI IMG/M metagenome (GOLD analysis project Ga0208794, IMG submission 184106) | Marine viral communities from the Gulf of Mexico - 32_GoM_OMZ_CsCl metaG (SPAdes) (version 2) | ecosystem: Environmental > Aquatic > Marine > Oceanic | place: Atlantic Ocean: Gulf of Mexico... | reverse complement strand
ACAAATCTCTCCGGTGGAGAGATTTGAAACAAGAAGGCCACGAAAGCTATGCTTGAGTGGCGGCAGCCGCCTGAATCCGGACCCGTGGAAAATCCGTGTTTCCGTGACGAACGGCCAGTGGTTCGTTTCCCTGAACGTTCAACTTTTTTGGGCCACTGGCCGTTCGTTACCGTGCAACCGCAAGCCGAAGGGCCGGGCGGCGTCGACCCATGCCCGAAGGGCGGGCGCCATGCCTTAAGAGAAATTTGCTGTCCCTGCTTCCGCCAAACGTGGCACTCTGCTACCCACGGCGCGAAAAGAACTGACCCGGAGGCAGCACCATGAGCAACGGCTTCAAGACCCTGGATGAACTCGATCTGACGGGCAAGCGCGTGCTCCTCAGGGCCGACCTCAACGTGCCCGTCGCCGACGGCAAGGTCACTGATGCGACCCGCATTGAGCGGCTGGTGCCCACCATCCGCGAAATCGTCAAGAAGGATGGCAAAGTCATTCTTCTTTCCCATTTCGGCCGCCCCAAGGGCCAGGTAAACCCTGACTTTTCGCTCGAGCAGGTTTGCTCGGCCGTCGCTGACCAGACCGGTCATCCGGTCGGCTTCGTTGCCACCGACTGGGTTGATGTCAGTGCCGCCCAGGCCGCTATCGACGAAGCGCCTGCCGGTTCGGTCATGGTCATGGAAAACACCCGTTTCCATCCTGGCGAAGAAGCCAACGACGTCGAATTGGCCCAGCGCATGGCGAGCCTGGGGGACGTCTATGTCAACGACGCCTTCTCGGCCGCCCACCGCGCCCATGCTTCGACCGAGGCGCTGGCACGCCTGCTGCCCGCCGCAGCGGGCCTTGCCATGCAGGCCGAGCTCGAAGCCCTGGAATCCGGCCTCGGCAAGCCCAAAAAACCCGTCGTCGCCATTGTCGGCGGCGCCAAGGTATCCTCCAAGATCGACCTGCTCGAAAACCTCGTCACCAAGGTCGATGGTCTGGTCATCGGCGGCGGCATGGCCAACACATTCCTCTTTGCGCAAGGCTATGGCGTCGGCAAATCGCTCTGCGAAAAGGATCTGGCCGACACCGCCCGCCGCATCATGGACAAGGCCGACAAGGCCAATTGCGCCATCATCCTGCCCATCGACGCGGTGGTCTCCTGGCACTTCAAGGCCAATTCGCCCACCCGCCTCTATGGCGTGGACGCAATCGACCCCGATGGCATGATCCTCGATATCGGCCCCTCCTCCATCGAGCGCATCAACGCCGCCATCGACGATGCCCATACCGTGGTCTGGAACGGCCCTGTCGGCGCCTTCGAGATGGAGCCTTTCGATGCCGGCACGGTGGCCATCGCCAAGCACGTCGCCAAGCGCACGCATGACGACTTGCTGATTTCCGTGGCGGGCGGCGGCGACACCGTCGGCGCTCTCGCCCATGCCGGGGTCAAGGACAAGCTCAGCTATGTCTCGACCGCCGGCGGCGCCTTCCTTGAGTGGATGGAAGGCAAGCCCTTGCCGGGCGTCGAAGCCCTCAAGAAGTAAGACGCAAGTCTTCGCACTGTTACCCTTCTCCCCTTGTGGGAGAAGGTGCCCCGAAGGGGCGGATGAGGGGTCTGCAATATACACGCGACATCCCGCGCTCTGAGAGACCCCTCACCCTGCAATTCTGCTGAACGCAGAATTACTGTCCCTCTCCCACAAGGGGAGAGGGGAAAAGAGACTAGAACGTCGCCGACATCGGGTCCGACCCAATCCGCCCGTCGGCACTGTCCAACCCGGCGATCGCCGCCTTGTCTTCCTCGCTGAGGGTAAAGTCGAACACCTCGAAATTCTCGACGATACGGCTTGGGGTCACCGATTTGGGGATTACCACCAGACCCAGGTCGAGATGCCAGCGGATGATCACCTGGGCTGGGCTCTTGCCGTGCCGCTTGGCGATCGCGCCGATCACCGGATCGGCCAGCACATTGCCCTGCCCCAATGGGCTCCAGCTTTCTGTCACCACGCCCAGGCCAGCATGTTTGTCGCGCATCGCCTGCTGCTGGAAGTGCGGATGGAGCTGGATCTGGTTGATTGCCGGGGTCACACCGGTTTCCCGGACCAGATCGTCGATATAGCTGCCCTCGAAGTTCGACACGCCAATGGACTTGGCCTTGCCCTCTTCGCGCAACCGGATCAGCGCCTTCCAGGTCTCGATATACTTGCCCCGGAACGCTGACGGCCAGTGGATCAGATAAAGATCGACATAGTCGGTCCCCAGACGCTTGAGGCTCGCATCCATGGCCCTGAGGGTTTCATCGAAACCCTGATCGTCATTCCAAACCTTGGTGGTCAGAAAGATATCCCCACGGTCTATGCCAGAGGCTACAATGCCCTTGCCGACACCTTCCTCGTTTTTATAGACGGCAGCGGTGTCGATATGGCGGTAACCGGTTTTGAGCGCAGTGCTCACAGCCTCCACCGCCACATCGTCCGGGGTCTGCCAGACGCCCAGGCCCAGCTGCGGGATTGAACGGCCGTCATTGAAGCTCACATGCGGTTGCGTGCTCATTTTCTATCCTGACTTTGTGTGATTTTGGCGCCTGGAACGCCCTGGAGATATCGTCAACTTACGATGGAAAGGCTAAAGCGCCAACCCCGCAACGGGTTCCATCCCCATCTACCATACAAGATTAGCCTTTCGTCGTATAGCCGGAGGTCTAATCGAAACCGCGCAAACCAAAGTCTAATCTGGGACCAGTCTAATTCCGAGGTTTGCCCAAAATGACCAAGTCGCTCAACGCCATTGCCCAGAAGCTGATGACCCCCGGCATGGGCATTCTGGCCGCCGATGAATCGGAAGGCACCATCGGCAAGCGCTTTGCCAAGATTAATCTGCCCAACACGCTCGAAATGCGCCGCGACTACCGCGAAATGCTGTTCGGCGCGTCCGAGGCAATGAAACGCCATATCTCCGGCGTGATCCTGACCGAGGAGACCCTCAAGCAGGAGGCCGCTGACGGTACGCCATTCCGCGCCATCCTGGCCGATGCGGACTGCATTCCCGGTATCAAGGTCGATCGCGGCGCCTTCCCGATGCCCGGAGAAAGCGGCGAGAAAATCACCGAAGGTCTTGATGGCCTGCGCCAGCGACTCGAAGCCTACGCGCAGCTCGGCGCGGGCTTCGCCAAGTGGCGCGCTGTCATCACCATCAACGATATCGCCCCTACTCGCAACAATATCCGGGCCAATGCCCATGTGCTGGCCCGCTATGCCATGCTCTGCCAGGAAGCCGGCATCGTCCCGATTGTGGAGCCCGAAGTAGTGGGTGACGGCGAACCCGGCAATCACTCCATGGAACGCTGCGCCCTGGTTACCGGCGACGTGCTGGAGAACGTGTTCAAGGAACTTCGCCTGGCCGGTGTCGATCTGGCCGGCATGCTCTTGAAGCCCAACATGATCCTGCCTGGCATCAACTCGCGTGACCGTCCCAGCGTCGAGGAGGTGGCCCGGCGCACCGTCGAGGTGCTCAAGGAACATGTTCCCGCCGCCGTCCCCGGCATCGCCTTCCTCTCCGGCGGACAGACCGACGAGGAAGCCACCGCCCACCTCTCGGCCATGAACCGCATTTCCGGCAAGCCGTGGCCGATGACCTTCTCCTATGGCCGCGCTTTGCAGAACGTAGCGCTCCGCACCTGGGCCGGTCGGCGCGAAAACTTCCAGTCCGCCCGTCAGGCTTTCACCCATCGCGCCCACATGAATTCGCTGGCCGCACTCGGGGAGTGGACCAACGACCTCGATCGGGCGGCCTAGACTTCCTTCCCGCGAACCCAACGTCGCGGCTGGCGCGCGCTTCCCTCCCGGGGCGCGCGCTTTTTTTGTCCCCGTCGCCTTGCCATTGCCTACAATGGGGTCAATCCCCTATTGAGGCATGTCCCTTTCTTGCCAAATTGAGTGCATAGGGAACGCGTCGCGATTTTCGGGAACATCATGGCTCCGCAGCTTTACCTCATCACGCCAGACAATCCGCAGCCCGATCGGTTTCCCCGCCAGCTCATGACGGTCCTGTCCGGCCCCGAAATTGCCGCGCTGCTGGTGCGCCGTGGAGCGCTCGATGATGCTGCCTACGCCGACCTTGCCGAGCGCGCCATCCAGATCGGCCAGGCCGCCGGCGCAGCCGTCCTGCTCGACGATGACTCCGAACTGGCCCGGCGTCTTGGCGCCGACGGCGTGCATGTCACCTCGGGCGGCGTCGAGGCCATCCGCGAAGCCATCACCCTGCTCAAGCCCGAAGGCATTGTCGGGGTCGGCAATGTCCGCTCGCGCCACGACGCCATGAGCTTTGGCGAGCTCGATGTCGATTATGTGATGTTCGGCCCTCTCGGGGGCGCTGCAGATCAGGCTGCGGCAGAACTGGCAGCGTGGTGGGCGGAAACGTTCGAGGTTCCCGCGATCCATTCCGACCCGCAGGTCGAACCCGCAGCCATCGGTCATACCGGTGCCGAATTCATCGCCCTTTCTGACTGCATCTGGTCGGCGAGCGACCCTGCGGCAGCGCTGCGCGCCTTTCACGAGGCAGCCAGGGCAGACGCATGAGGCCCGGTCACCTCCTCATTGCGATGGTGTTTGCCTGCCTGGCCTCGTCGGTCCAGGCACAGAACAATGCCGCCGACCAGATCAGTGACACCATCTTTGGTCCGCGCGTCCCCACGGACTATGCCTATGGCGCTTACCAGCGCGGCTATTTCCTGACCGCGCTTGAGCTGGCCCTGCCGCGCGCCGAGCAAGGCGACGCTGCCGCCCAAACCCTGATCGCTGAGCTCTATGCACGGGGCCTCGGGGTCGCGCAAAGCCTGGAGCGGGCCGCAGGCTGGTATCAGTTGGCGTCCAACAATGGCGACCGGCTCGCGACCTTCGAATTGGGCATGCTCTACCAGGATGGCGCCGGCGTCCCCCGCAATCGCCAGCGCGCCGCCGAGCTGTTTCGCAGCTCGGCCGAGGCGGGTTACATTCCGGCCAAATACAATCTGGCACTGCTGCATGTCGAAGGGGTCCATGCCGAACCGAGCCTGACCAGGGCAGCCGAATTGATGAAAGTGGCGGCTGATGCCGAATTGCCCGAGGCGCTCTATGACTATGGCGCCATGCTGCTCGAGGGCGCGGGGCTGGCGCCGGATGTCGCGCAAGGCGCTGATTACATTCGCCGTGCCGCAGAGGCTGGTCTGGTCGACGCACAGGTTGACTACGCCACCCTGCTCTACCTTGGCCAGGGCATCGAACGCGATGTCGAGGCGGCGGCCACCTGGTATGGCATAGCGGCGGCAAACGGCAATGTCGTGGCACAGAACCGCTATGCCAAGCTGCTCGCAGTGGGCGAAGGGGTTAACCTGAACCTGGAAGAAGCCGCGATGTGGCGGGCGCTGGCGCGTCGGCAAGGCCTGACCGATCCGGACCTTGATCGGCTGCTGGTTTCCATCCCGGCCGGGGAATTGGCCCGGGCCGAAGAGCGCGCCCGTTTCTGGCCCTCCACGCCCCCCAGCATCGAAACAGTCGCAACCATACCCACCGTCGAGGGTCCTGTCCTGCCCGCTCCTACCGACGCAGCCAATGCACCAAGCCAGGTCGTGGAGCCGAACCAGACGACAGACGAAACCGCTGCTCCGGCACCGGACGCAGCTGTTGGCGAAAGCGAGCCGGAAAGCCAAGACCCTTGAACCAGCGCCGGTTCTGGGGCAATAAGCGCGCCACACTTCAATCCAGCGGCGGGGCCCTTCTGCCCCTTGGCCGGCCGGCAGACCGATCTGCCCGCCCTGGCCGGGCCGCATGAGTCAAAAGAGCAGTTCACGTCATGGCCCGTTCCGCCCTCCTCAACGTCATGGTCAGCGCCGCCATCAAGGCCGGCAAATCCCTGTCGCGTGATTTCAATGAGGTCGAAAACCTGCAGGTCTCGCGCAAGGGCCCGGCTGACTTCGTCTCCAGGGCGGACACCCGGGCCGAGCAGATCGTCTATGACGAGCTGCGCAAAGCCCGCCCCACTTACGCTTTCCTCATGGAAGAAGGCGGCAAGGTCGATGGCACCGATGGGCAGCACACCTGGATCATCGACCCGCTCGATGGCACCACCAACTTCCTCCACTCCATCCCGCTCTTTGCCGTCGCCATTGCCCTGCAGCGGGGCGAGGAGATCGTTGCTTCAGTGATCTACAACCCGATCATGGACGAACTCTATACCGCCGAAAAGGGTGGCGGTGCCTGGCTTGCCGACACCAAGCGCCTGCGCGTCGCTGGTCGCCGGCACCTCTCCGACGCCGTGGTGTCCACCGGCATCAAGACGCAAGGGACCAGCAACGATACCCTGCAGCTGCGCCAGCTCGCGCAGATCAACCCCGCCGTTGCCGGCATTCGCCGGGGCGGCTCGATTTCCATCGATATGGCCTGGCTGGCTGCCGGACGCTTCGATGCGCTCTGGGAAGCAGGCCTTCAACCCTGGGACGTCGCACCGGGCCTGCTGATGGTCAAGGAAGCCGGCGGTCTGGTGACCGACCTGGCCGGCCAGCCAGGATCGGTCTGGAACGGCCAGATCGTGGCCGGCAACGAAACCTTGCACGGTGCCTTGCTCAAATCCTTGCGCAAGGTTCAGTAGCGCTGCCGCATTCCTGTCATTCCGTGCCGTTAACCTTTTTAATTGTCACGCCTTTCTACCGCCTCTAGACTCAGGGCGGTTGATTTGCGCGCGAGGGGCAAGGTACGGGACAAATGACGCAGACTTACGACCCCTATCACCTCGCCAGCCCGACCGTTTATCTGGTCAAGATCGTGATCTTTCTGGTGTTGGTGGGACTGGTCGCCGCCATCCTGATCACCAACATCATCTCCTTCTTCTGGGCGAACCCGTTCATCAATTCGATGATCTTCTTCGCCCTGTTCATTGGCATCTTTCTCAGTTTCCGGCAGATTTTCCGCCTCTTTCCGGAAGTCAAATGGGTCAACTCCCTGCAGGACGGCAACGTCACCTCCACCCGGCCGCCCGTCTTGCTGGCGCCGGTGGCTGGCATATTGCGCGAGCGTATCGGCGAGGCCGTCATTACGCCTGCCTCCATGCGCTCCATCCTGGATTCGGTGGGCAACCGCCTCGACGAAGCCAAGGATACATCGCGCTATCTGACGGGCCTGCTGGTCTTCCTCGGCCTCATGGGCACGTTCTACGGCCTGCTCGAAACCGTGAGCTCGGTCGCCGGTGTTATCAATGCGCTCGATGTCACCTCCGCCGATAGCGCCGCCTTGTTCTCCAATCTCAAGGAAGGCCTTGCAGCGCCGCTGGGCGGTATGGGCACCGCCTTTTCGTCCTCGCTGTTCGGTCTTGCCGGATCGCTGATCCTGGGCTTTCTCGACCTGCAGACCAGCCAGGCGCAGAACGCCTTCTATACCGATCTCGAGGACTGGATGACCTCGATGACCGAGCTCGACCACCCGGTTACCGCCATGCAAGCCAATTCCATGGGCGTGGCCGGTGCCGACATGCAGGCCATGATCGAGCGCATGGGCGCCAATATGCAGAACCAGAACTCCTCGCAGAACGCCATTCGGGCCATGGCCGAACTGGCCCGCGGCATCGATGGACTCGTCAAGCATATCCGCACCGAGCAGGAGGATTTGCGCCGCTACATCACCGAGCAGGGCGAAACCAACCAGAAGCTGCGTGACCTGATCCAGGCCATGCTCGACGAAGCCGACAACGAGCGCCGGAACTAGCCCATGCCCGCCGCGCGCGCCCGCCGCAGACAGGAAGCCAATTACTGGCCCGGCTTTGTCGATGCGCTTTCGAGCCTGCTGCTCGTCATCATCTTCATGCTGTCCCTGTTCATGCTGACCCAGTTCTTTCTGAGCCAGGAAATCCAGGGGCGCGATACCGCCCTGGCGCGGCTCAACAGTCAGATCGCCGAACTGACCGAATTGCTGCAGCTCGAACGCGCCAGTACCGACGACCTCAACGCGCAATTGGCCACACTGACCGCAACCTTGGCCGGTGCCCAATCGGAAAACGAGACCCTGTCCAACCAGCTCGCCGGCATCGGCGCGGGTCTAGGCGATCGCGACGATACCATCGCCGCGCTGGAATCGGACCTGCTGCAGGCCGAACAGCTTTCTGATGAAGCCAATGCCCAGGTGGCCTTGCTCAATCAGCAATTGGCCGCGCTGCGCACACAGATCGGGGCCCTTGAAGCGGCCCTCGAAGCGTCCGAGGCGCGCGATGCAGAATCGCGCACCCAGATCGCCGATCTGGGCCGTCGCCTCAACCTGGCCCTGGCCCAGCGTGTGCAGGATCTGGCCCGCTATCGCTCCGATTTCTTCGGCCGCCTGCGCCAGATTCTCGAAGGCCGCGCCGATGTGACGGTGGTCGGCGACCGCTTTGTCTTCCAGTCCGAAGTGCTGTTTGACGCGGGACAAGCCGATGTCAACCAAGCCGCCTTGCCCCAGCTCGATTCCCTGGCCGATGCCATATTGCAGCTTGAGACTGAAATCCCGACCGACATCAATTGGGTGCTGCGCATTGATGGTCATACCGACAGCCGTCCGATCTCCAATGCGCGCTTCCCCTCCAACTGGGAGCTCTCGGCGGCCCGCGCCATTTCGGTTGCGCAATATCTGGTGTCCCAGGGCGTCTCACCCAATCGTTTGGTCGCGGCAGGCTTTGGCGAGTTCACCCCCCTTGATCCGGCCGAAACCGACGAAGCCTATCGCCGCAACCGCCGCATCGAGTTCAAGCTGACCGAAGGCTAGCGGCGCGGTGGGCGCGATACCCGCCCCTGGGGCAAAGCTCGAAGCGCCCCGGCATGGCAGCCTCACGGTTGCTCGCGGCACAAAGCTCGGCCTTAACCCTATCTCCAGAACCGGCGCCCCCTGTTGCCGAGCCGCAACGTCACAAAAAAGCCTGGATTCCCGCCACATCCGCGCCCCATTAGCCCGAGATTAACCACGCTGGCACACCCGGTTTTAAGATTAAGCGCGGTAAATGCTGCCCTTAAGATTTTAGCTTTCCTCGTAGGAGCCCGCCTTGGCCATCCCCGCCCCCATCAATACCGCCCTGCGCGCCGCAGCCATGCTGCTGTTCGTCGTGGTCGTCGCCGCCTGTTCGCGCAGCGCCACCGACAATGTCGGTCTGACCGGCGTTGGCAACACCGGTGCCGGCGCCCCCGGCAGCCAGCAGGAGTTCATTGTCACCGTCGGTGATCGCGTCTTCTTTGAAACCGACTCCAGCTCGCTCACCAGCGAAGCCATGGCCACGCTCGACAAGCAGGCACAGTGGCTCAACCAGTACGCCAATTACCGCATCTTGATCGAAGGTCATGCCGACGAGCGCGGAACCCGTGAATACAACATCGCCCTTGGCGCCCGCCGCGCCTCTGTGGTCGTGAACTACCTGGTGAGCCGCGGCGTCAATGCCCAGCGCATCACCAGCCAGTCGTTCGGCAAGGAACGCCCGGTCGCGATCTGTAACGACATCTCCTGCTGGAGCCAGAACCGCCGCGCGGTCACTGTCGTCCAGTAAATTTCTCGGCCTGCCGCACTGCGGCAGGCCGATCTGATCCGGTGAAAACTGGAGGCAAGAGCGCCCGGTGCCAGAAAATGGTCCGGGTGCTTTCTTTTGACCAAAATTGCTCTTTATCGGCTGACGCATAACCCCCATCTTGGCCGGCATCGGCAGCATTTCGGAGGCAGGTGTGACGCTTAAGGATTTGACGAAACTGGGCCGCGCGGCGTTGTGTGCGCTGGGCCTTGGCCTGTGCGCCCAGGCGGCGCAGGCGCAGACGGTAATGCCCCCGGCAGAATTGGGCGGTCTGGGCTTCAACAATAATGGCGGCCGCATCCTGGTGGCCCAGGCAGACAGTGCCCAGCTCATGGTGCGCATCCAGCAGCTTGAAGAGCAGATCCGCGTGCTCAATGGCCAGGTCGATGGCCTGACCTTCCAGCTCACCCAATTGCAGGAAATCCTCAACCGCTTCCAGGAAGACGCCGAATTCCGCTTCCAGGCACTGGAAGGCGGTGGCCCGGGAAACGGTGAAGCGGCAACGACGCAGGGCGGCGCGAAGCAGCCCCAGACGTTGCCGCAGGACCCGGCTGCAAATGAAACGGACGTGCCCCTGACCGATATTCCCGAACAGGGCGTGCAACCCCTGCCCGGTGAGATCGAGTTCGATCCCACTTTCGATGACGGCACTGCGCCGGCAGACGATCTGGGCCAATCCGCCGATCCGCTGGTAGGCACGGGCCAGTTCGGTGTTGTCGACCTCATCACCGGCCAGCCACTCAATCTGAGCTATGACCCCGCCGCCGACCAGACTGGCAATCCCGATGCAGATGCCCAGTTCCGGGCCGGATACGAGGCCATGCTGGCTGGGGACTATGACTTCGCCGAGCAGCAATTCAGTCAGTTCATCGAACTTTACCCCGATAATCCGCAGGTGATCGATGCAGGCAATTGGCTGGGCGAATCCATGCTCGCCCGTGGCGCTTATGCCGAAGCGGCCGATGCGCTGGTCGATGCCTATCAGAAGAACCCCGATCACGAGCGGGCGCCCGACATCCTGCTCAAGCTCGGCGTCTCATTGGCTGGCGTGGGCGAAAGCGAAACTGCCTGCCGCACCTTCAACGAGGTATCGGCGCGCTATCCCGACACCATCCCGGCCTTCCAGGCCCGCCTCGCCGAGGAAAAGGCCAGGGCCGAATGTCCACCGGTCTGACGCCCGATCTGGGCGATCCGGACGCGCTGGCGCGGCTGTTCGCGCCGGCAGTGAACGAACCCGCTATTGGCCTGGCAGTCTCCGGCGGAGCGGATAGCCTAGCCCTGATGCTGCTGGCCCAGCGCTGGGCCAGTGGCTTGGAGCAGGCGCCCAAGCTGATCGTCTATAGCCTCGATCATGGCTTGCGCCCTGAAGCGTCCGCGGAAGTGCAGATGGTGCTGCGCGAAGCCGAAAAGCTGGGTCTTGCCGCGCGCGGACTGCACTGGACCGGGGACAAGCCCGAAACCGGCCTGCAGGAGGCGGCCCGGCAGGCCCGCTACCGCGTCATCGGCGAGGCCATGGCCGCCGATGGCGCAACCCTGCTGCTGACCGCCCATCATCGCGCCGACCAGGCCGAGACCGTGCTGATGCGCCTGGCCCATGGCAGCGGCATTGAAGGGCTAAAGGGCATGAGCGCGGTTAGCCAGGTGGAAGGTGTGCGGGTGTTTCGGCCCCTGCTCGATGTCGAGCCGTCCAGCATGGCACTGCTGGTGGCCGAAGCAGGGCTGAGGCCAGCCATCGATCCATCCAACGATGATCGGAGCTATGAGCGTGTGCGCTGGCGCCAGCGCCTGCCCCTGCTCGCCGAGGACGGGCTGGACGCCGCGGCCCTTTCCCGCTTTGCCACGCGCATGGCAGAGGCCGATTTGGCGCTGAGGCAGATGGCAGACGCCGCCTTTGCCGAACTGGTGACGCTGGATGGCTTTGGTGCCGCCAGCATGCCCCAGGCGGCCTTTGAGGCCCTGAGCCCGGCCATTGGCCGGCGGGTACTGGCCCGCACGCTCAACATTGTCGGCGGTCGGCAGAAGCCGCGAGCGCTGGGACAAGTCGAAAAACTCTATGACCAGATCGCCCAGGGTGATCTGCCGCGTGCGGCGACACTGCTTGGCGCCGTGGTGCGTCTCAAGGGGCACAAACTGTCCATCTCGCGCGAACCGGGCCGCGCCCTGCCCGAAGATTGTGTCCTGGCGCCGCACGCCGGATTGGTCTGGGACCAGCGTTTCCTGATTACCAACCTGTCTGACGCGGCGGGCCTTGTCGCCGGAGCTACCGACTTTATGCCGCGCCACCGGCTGGAGAACTTTCTCGGTTTCAAGGTCACCACCCCGGCCGAAGCCATCCGCACCGCACCGCTGGTGCGCGACGACGCGGGCGAAATCCTGGCCCTGGGCGGCTGGTCCTTCGACGACCGGGTCAGCGTGAAATTGCTGATCGATTAGATCTGGTGCACTTCGCCCGCGGCAACCACGGGGCCAGTCGCCTTGCCCTCGGGCGCGCCGCCCTTCGGTTCAAGGGTAATGGCCAGCACCGACCCTTCTCCCCAGCCGGAGCGGACCTGTTCGCTCAATTCGACCACGGAGCGTTCATTGACCGGAACGACGCCCATGGAAATGGGGTCCTGCCCACCCTGGATAGCCCAGAGCTCCAGGTCGCGATCAGAGGGAACCTCGCCGGACAAGGCGGTGAGCCGGACAGCCCCGGCTCCGTCATAAAGCGCCAGGAAGCGCACGTCGCTGCCCTCGGCCTCGAGCGCGGCGACCAGTTGGGTCGTAAGCGTGGTCACGCTGGGTGCCGGCTGCATCAGGCTAAAGCCGATGGCGGCAACCGCGACGGCCAAGGCGCCCGCGGTGATACCGCGCCAAAGCGCCAGGCTATCCCACACGGAGGCCCTCGGCGCTGATCCGAAAAGCCGGGTCTCCACCCGGTCGAGCACATGAGCGGGTGCCGCCACCTCGGCAAATTCGCTGTCGAGCGCCGCAAAGCGGGCGGCCCAGAAGTCACGCTCGGCCTGTAAAGCCGGGTCCGCGGCAATCAGCGCCTCGACGCGCGCATGTTCGGCCGGGCCCAGCAGGCCCAGGACATATTCAGCCACCAGCGCCCCGCGCTCGCCGCCGCCCTTGCTGTCCCCTTCCATACTCATGCCGTCAGACACTCTCTCAGTTTGATCAGGCTGCGCCGCAGCCAGGTTCGCATAGTATTGAGCGGCACCGCAAACCGTTGCGCCAGCTCGTCATAACTGTAGCCGTCGAGATAAGCACCGCGCACGGCCTCGGCCCGATCGGCCTCCAACTGGCCCAGGCAATTCTCGATCCGGGCGCCATCCTCGCTCGACGCGGTCAGCCGCTCCGGGCTCGGGCCCGTATCAGCGACGTCCATCGCCGTATCGAGATTGTCACCCGATGGCCTGCGCGCCCGCACCATGTCCAACGCATGGTTGCGCGCGATCGCCACCAGCCAACTTATCGGCGAATATTGCCCCGCGACATAGCGATCAGAACGCTGCCAGACCTTGATGTAGACCTCCTGTATGGCCTCTTCCGCTTCGGCCCTGTTGCGTAAGATACGCAAGACGACGCCGAAGAGTTTCGCGCTTGTGCGTTGATAGAGCGTGCGAAAGGCCTGGCGGTCACGCAGCGAGCAGCGCGCGATCAGATCCGCAATCTCGGCGGTTCCGGATTGTTCTGGCATGGGCTTTGGCCCTCCCGTCCATGAGGCCGTGCCACGGCCTTTCAGTTGAATACGCCGCAGGGCAACAAATGGATCACCGCTCTTCAAAAAAGCTGGGCAATAGCGTTTCATACGAGGCGAAAATGCCTTAGACCCTTCGCCCAGACTGTAGGCCACGCCAGGGAGCCGCCCACCACCATGTCCGATCAAGCCTCCGATACCGACCGGTTCAGCCATGATGCCGGCATCCTCGCCCAGGCCCTGCCCTATATGCAGCGCTATGAGGGCAAGACGGTTGTGGTCAAGTATGGCGGCCACGCCATGGGCGACCTCAAGCTTGGCCAGGCTTTTGCCCGAGATATCGCGCTATTGAAGCAGTCCAAGGTCAATCCCATAGTGGTGCATGGTGGCGGACCGCAGATCGCCTTGATGCTCAAGAACCTGGGCATCGAATCCAAGTTCGAGGGCGGGCTGCGCGTCACCGACCAGCGCACCATGGAAGTGGTCGAAATGGTGCTGGCCGGTTCGATCAACAAGGAAATTGTGGCGCTGATCAATGCCGAGGGGGAATGGGCGATCGGCCTGTGCGGCAAGGACGGCAACATGGTGTTCGCCAGAAAGGCCGAAAAGACCTTCAAGGACCCCGGCTCCAATATCGAGCGCGTGCTTGATCTGGGCTTTGTCGGTGAACCGGTGGAAGTCGACCGCACGCTGCTCGACCTTCTGGCCCGCTCCGAACTCATCCCGGTGATCGCCCCGGTGGCGCCAGGACGTGATGGCAATACCTATAATATCAATGCCGATACCTTCGCCGGTGCCATTGCCGGATCGCTTGGTGCCAAGCGCCTCCTGTTCCTGACCGACGTGCCAGGCGTGCTCGACCGGGATGGCAAGCTGATCCCTGAACTCACAGTACGCGACGCCAAGGCGCTGATCGCTGACGGCACCATATCGGGCGGCATGATCCCCAAGGTCGAAACCTGCCTTGAAGCGCTCGACAATGGCGTGGAAGGCGTGGTGATCCTCAACGGCAAGCAGCCCCATGTGGTGCTGGTGGAACTCTTCACCGAGTTTGGTGCCGGCACGCTGATCGTGCGCTAGAGTGCAAAACCGGTAATCTGTTTCCCGACACGGCATCGAAACGCAAAAAGCTGGCCAACTATACCCTATCAACACGATAGAGTATCAAGATAGCATCCTCATATTGCGTGAGGAGGCAATATGGGCTCAGAGTTTCTGGTTTTCGCAATCGTGGGCTTTCTGGCCCAGATCGTCGATGGCGCGCTCGGCATGGCCTATGGGGTGGTCAGCACGACCATGCTGCTCGGTTTCGGACTGCCCCCGGCCACGGCATCGGCCAGCGTTCACGCCGCCGAAATGTTCACCACTGCGGCGTCGGCAACCAGCCACATCAGCCACCGCAACGTGAACTGGCGCCTGTTCTGGCGTCTTGCCCCGGCCGGCATCGCCGGCGGCGTGCTGGGCACCTATGTACTGACCTCGATTGATGGTGCTGCGCTACGTCCCTTCGTGACAGTCTATCTGGGCCTGCTGGGCGCCTATATTCTGTTTCGGGCCTTTCGGAGTCGCGCGCCTTACCAGGAGCATAGCGCCGCCTATGTCGCGCCCCTCGGGGTGGCCGGCGGATTCGTTGACGCTGCGGGCGGCGGCGGCTGGGGACCCATCGTCACCTCCAGCCTGATCGGGTCGGGCGGAGCGCCGCGCTTTGTCGTGGGCACGGTCAACACGGTGGAGTTCTTCGTCACCACCGCGGTGTCTGCCGCCTTTCTGACCGCGCTCCTCACCGGTCACTGGCAACAGGCCGACGGCCTATATGGTCACATCTGGTCGGTCGCCGGTCTGGTTGTCGGCGGCGTGCTGGCTGCGCCCCTGGCCGGCTTTGTGGTCCGGATCATCCCCGCAAGGCGGCTGATGATCCTGGTGGGCGGGCTCGTCATCTTACTGGCCGCTTACCAAACCTGGCAGTTGCTGGTCTGACGAACTGGCGCGGAACGCGATACCGCAAGGTTCACGCGCCTCGGACGCCCGGCAAGGTTCAGACCTCAGCGACAATAGGCCTGGCCTTGTCCTTGCTTGGCAGCCGGCTGCTACCCTTGAAGACAAAGGCCAGTGCCAGGACCAGGCCGAACGCGACCACCTGATACCACAGCGACAGCGCCGCCGCCCCGCCAAAGGCGGCTTCCGGACCATTGCCGACGGCAAGATTGCCTGCCAGTTGCGAGAAGAAAATCTGCCCCACCAGCGCCACACCAAGCGCACCTCCAACTTGCTGGAACGCCTGCAAGGCACCCGAACCTGCCCCGGCGTCGCGCGGCGGAACATTGCGCAGCACCAGTTGGAACAGCGAGGAAAAGCCGGTTCCCAAACCAATGCCCGCAATCAGCAGCGGCGTCAGGAAGCTCCAGGGATCGATGCTGCTGCCGGTTCCGGCGATCACGAAATGCAGCCAGCCAATGCCGATAACCAGCATGGCCCCGGCCGCTGCCACGCGGCTGCGCAGATAGTGCGAGCCGAAACGCCCGGCAATGAAGGAAGCAATCAATACGCCCACGGAGAACGGCGTATTGGTGAGGCCCGACTGCAGGGGGGAGAACCCGAAACCGGCCTGCAGCAGCAGCGATATGACCATGAACATGCCTGGAATGCCCGAGGCGAAAATGGTCACCACCAAGGCCCCGAACATATAGTCGCGATTGGCCAAGAGGTCGTAGTTCAGCAATTGCGGCCGGCCGATGCGGGCACGATGCTTCTGCCAGAAGAAGAACCCTATAAGCAGCCCCAGCCCTGCCACCATCATGGCAAAACTCCAGGCTGGCCAGCCCAGCGCCCGCCCTTCTATAATCGGGAAGACCACGGCCACGATGCCGGCGCCGAACAGGCCAATGCCGGCATAGTCATTGCTGAGATCAGGATGACCGGGCAGCCGCGGAATGAGAAACCAGCCGGCGACGATGGCGGCGATACCGATCGGAATGTTAACGAGGAAGATGGGCTGCCAATCCAGGCCGAACAGCTGCGCATCGATGAGAATGCCGCCCAGGATAGGCCCGCAGACCGCGGCCAACCCGGCCGACAGGCCGAACAGGGAAAAGGCCTGGCCGCGCTCTTCTGGCGGGAAGGTTACGGTGGCGATGGCCAGCACTTGCGGCGTCATCATCGCGCCGCCCAGCCCCTGCAACACCCTCGCGCCGATCAGCATTTCGATGGACCCCGCCATGCCGCACAGGGCCGAAGCCAGGGTGAAGGCGACAACGCCAATCAGAAACATCCGGGTGCGCCCCACAATGTCACCCAGCCGACCAAAGGGGAGCAGCCCTAGGGCGAAAGCCAGCACATAGGACGCTACGACCCATTCGATCTGGCTGTTCGACGCCCCTAGGTTGTCGCGCATCGAAGGCAGCGCGACATTGACGATGGTGACATCGATCAGGTTCATGAAATTGGCAATGAGCAGGATACCCAGCGCCAGCCAGCGGCGTGGATCGGGCGGCGCAGCGGCTCCGGCTTCACTGGTGGACATGCATATTCCTCAAAATACGGGAATGGGCCACAACGGCCCATTCAAACGATCAGAAAATACATCTCGCCAGAACAGCGAGACCGGACTCAATCGGCAACACCTTCGGGCAGAATGCCGGCCTTGAACAGCACCTTGGGTTCGTCATAGGTGTCGGCCTCGACATCCACATCGGCCGAATAGGCCCACACCCCGGCGCGCATCGGGGCAATGCGCTCGGCCGATGCAATCGCCGCTTCCGCTGATTTGGACTGCTGCGGCTGGTCAGGCTCCAGCTTCCGGCCCTTCTGTCGAAAGCCTTGCACATAATAGAGCGTCGCCACTGTTCTGATCCTTTGATTGTCTAGCAGCGGCAGACTCGCCATGCCGGTGCATACCGACACCGTCTACGACACAATCGGGCGCGTGTCGCAGGGCATGTTCGGCATCGACCCAGTCGGCGCGGCGCTGTGGACACCGATGATCACCTCGAGCCAGTATCGCCCGAAGTTGACATTTGCTGTCAGCAGGCGTCCATCACCGCCACAATCAAGAGCCGCCCGAGACCGACCGATGACCGACTATGTCCGCAAGATCCTGACCTCCTCGGTTTATGAGGTGGCTGTTCAGACGCCGCTCGAGAAGATGGACCTTCTATCCGCGCGGCTGGGACACGACATCCTGGTCAAGCGCGAAGACCTGCAGCCGGTCTTTTCTTTCAAGATTCGCGGCGCCCACAATCGTATTGTCCATTTGAGTGCCGAGGAACGAGCCCGCGGCGTGATCTGCGCCTCGGCCGGCAATCATGCCCAGGGTGTGGCGCTCTCCGCGACCCGGCTGGGCATCCGGGCCATTGTGGTCATGCCCACCACCACGCCGATCATCAAGGTCAATGCGGTCAAGCGCCTTGGCGGCGAAGTTGTCTTGTTTGGCGACGGTTTCGATGCAGCCCGCGCCCACGCGGCGGGTCTGGCCGAAAAACACGGGCACGTGTTCGTGCATCCTTTCGACGACCCGGACGTGATCGCCGGCCAAGGCACGGTCGGGCTCGAAATCATGCGCCAGCATCCTGAGCCGATCGGCGCCATTTATGTGCCCGTGGGGGGCGGCGGACTTGCGGCGGGCATTGCCAGCTTTGTCAAATTCCTCCGTCCTGAAATCCGCGTCATTGGCGTGGAACCGGATGAAGCAGCCAGCATGAAGGCGGCCATTGCCGCTGGCAAACCAGTACCGCTCGACCGGGTCGGGCTGTTTGCCGATGGCGTGGCGGTGCGCCAGGTTGGCGATGAGACTTTCCGGCTGTGCCGCGATCTGCTGGACGATATCGTCACTGTCTCTGCCGACGAAATCTGCGCCGCCATCAAGGATATTTTCGATGATCACCGCGCCATCACCGAACCGGCAGGCGCACTGGCGCTGGCGGGACTGCGGCGTGACATCGAGAACGGCAACGCACCAGAGGAAGGCGCCCTGATCGCCATCAATTCTGGCGCGAATGTCAACTTCGACCGGCTGCGCTATGTGGCCGAGCGGGCCGAGATCGGCGAGCGGGCCGAAGCGCTCATGGCCGTTACCATTCCCGAACGCCCGGGCAGTTACCGGGCCTTCATTCGCCTGATCGGCAATCGCGCCATCACTGAATTCAACTACCGCTATCGCGCCGGGGACAGCGCCCGCATCTTTGTCGGCGTAAAACTCGCCCGCGGCGATGCAGAAAAGCGCGAGATCATTGAGTTCTTGCAGGACAACGACCTGGCGGTGACCGATCTAACAGACAATGAAGTTGCCAAGCTGCATGTGCGTCACATGGTGGGCGGGCGAGCGGCGGGGCTGACCGACGAGAAAGTGTTCCGCTTCCAGTTTCCCGAACGGCCCGGCGCCTTGCTCAAGTTCCTCGAAGGGCTGAACGATGCATGGAACATTACCTTGTTCCATTACCGCAACCACGGCTCCGACTATGGGCGCGTGCTGGTGGGCGTGCAGGTGCCGCCAGAGACGAGCGAAGATTTCTTCGCCCATATCGACGCTATCGGCTTCCCCTATTGGGACGAGACACAGAACCCGGCCTATCGCCAGTTCCTGCATATGGACTGAGCGAACCACCCGACATTATGTTGAAATAAACCGCATCTATAGCGGGCTGACCTATTTCCGCCATGTCGCCATTGCATTTGCCGAAGCAAGGGGCAATCTGTCGACACTTCTGCAGGACTGGACCATTCCGGCACGCGCAAGACTATAAGAGGGACATGAATACGATGATCAGAACGATCAAGACCACCAGCCTGATGACCGCAACCGGACTGGCCGCCTTTGCCTTTGTGCAGCCAGCCATGGCGTTGGACGCCCAGACCTTTGTGGACCGCATTGAGACCGTCTACAAGGTGATGGGCTATGATATGAGCTTCGGCCCGGCCACGCTTTCGGGCGACACCATCACAGTCGACGGGGTCACCGTGACCATGACCGGCATGGACCCGATGACCCTCGAAACCGAACTGACCTTTTCGGGCGTCGTGGAGAACGAGGATGGCAGCTATTTTGCCGACAGCCTGACCACGCCCGACCTCGACATCGAATTCGGCGACGAGCATGCCGGTCACCTGACCCTGGTCGACATGGTCGCCGAAGATCTCTGGCTGCCGCCGGAAGGCGAAACCAGCGCCGAAGTGCTGGTGCAACTGATCGGCCGCATGGCCACTGGCCCGCTGACTGTGACCCGCGACGGCGTCGATGTCATCAAGGTCGACGGCATGGAAGCGGTGTCCGAATTTGCCTATGACGCCAATGATGCCCTGGAATCCATTCGCTCGAACGTCGCAATCACCAATATCTGGGCCGATCTCTCCACCGTGGCCGAAGAGGAACCCGAAGCCGGTGCCATTATCGCCGCGCTGGGCCTCACCAAGATCTCGGGCAACGTCACCCAGTCGGTGAGTTGGACCATGGCCGAAGGGCAATTGGTTTTCGAAGAGATGCTGCTTGATTTCGCCGACATCGGCGCAATCAACTTCACCGCCGACATTTCCGGCTTCACCCTCGATATGCTCGACAAGATCTATGCCATGCAGGCGTCCGATCTCGATCCGACCAGCGAGGAAGCCCAGGCTCAGCAGATGATGGCCGGCATGGAAATCGCCCAGAACCTGGCAATCTCCGGCATGTCATTGCGCTATGACGATGCCGGCCTCGCGCCAAAGCTGCTCGACATGTTCGCCGCTCAGTCCGGCGCGGATCGTGCAACCTTCGTGGAAGGCCTCAAGGCCATGGTCCCGGCCATGATCGCCGAAAGTGGCATTCCCGCGCTCAACGATGTGGTCGTTCCGCCGGTTTCAGACTTCCTCGACGATCCGCAGAGCCTGGAAGTGGCGGTCAATCCGCCCTCCCCGACTTCCGTGCTGGTCCTGGCCGCTGCCGCATCCAACCCGGCCGGCCTGATCCAGGCGCTGGGCCTGACCGTCACGGCCAATTCCAAGACAAAATAAGCGCGCTGCGGGGCCTTCGGGCCCCGCATCCGTCCCTCGTTGATGCGGCTTTCATCCTTTTGTGGCA
>Ga0208794_1000639_pt1 | contig 20409 bp, 21 predicted proteins | sample 32_taG_FD_184106 | JGI IMG/M metagenome (GOLD analysis project Ga0208794, IMG submission 184106) | Marine viral communities from the Gulf of Mexico - 32_GoM_OMZ_CsCl metaG (SPAdes) (version 2) | ecosystem: Environmental > Aquatic > Marine > Oceanic | place: Atlantic Ocean: Gulf of Mexico... | reverse complement strand
GTCATCATTGCTGAAATAGATGGTCATTTTTGTCCCATCGGTGGTAACTACGTACAAGAAAGCGTGACGCTTGTTAAATAAGTCAGGTAAATCTAAACCGACATCCAATACATCGTCTGTTGCATTAGTTGCATCAATTTGTTCTTCATTCCAACTCGTGCCATTATTAACACTAATTAACAGACTGCTATCCAGACCAACTGTAACTACAACGTTACCAACAGCTTTGATTCGTGTTTGCTGTGGTGCTGTGGGGAAGAATCCATCTTGCATTGCCACTACCCATTTACGGCCGTTTGTACTAGAAAGTACACCACTTACACTGAATAATGCGTAAATGTAACCATCTGCACTAGCCAAGCCTTTTATGCTACCTGCTGGCACTTCGTCTGGCAACACGGCCTTAGTGAAGCCCAGATTACCACATTTTGTGAAGATGCAAGTACCATCGGTCATAATGATTTGACCATCTGAGCAAGTAATGTCAACAATGCCGTTACTCACAGAAACAGTTTCGGTGCTTACTAATGAAACAACACCGTCAAACGTAATATGATACTCAGCCAAAATGGGATTTGTACCATCATCTAAAATACCATAAGCAGTACGACAGCCGTTGCTCGGTTTTGTGTTTGTGCAAGTGCCACAAGTAGGAATATCACAAAATACCAATTTCTTTAGCAGAGCATTCAGTACACCGGCTTCAGTGTTGACTTTTTCAAGAATACCATCTGTAATAATATCAGATGTGAACTTACGGCCTAGCCAAGTCCCTTCGTAGGTTGTGGTAGCAGGTGGAGCCGCACCAGTATCCACACCGGGGACACCAAAACCGTAGCCATTGTCTGGCGTAGCTGTGTTTGTTTCGATTCCGGGAAATGTCAATACCTGTTGAAATGTGTTGTCGCAAATTTCAACAGCTTGCATTGCCCAAGCGCAACCGATGTCGAATAACTCACTTAGCACTTTTTTAGCGGCTCGACTACTATCGGCCGTTTGAATGGTAATAGTGGATGTTGGGGGAGGTGGTTCACCTTTACTGTGTGGCTCCCACTGATTGGTGGTGGTATTTAAGCACCAATTGAACACCTTTGCCCCTCTTGGGTTTTCTGGTGCAGACGCGATTTTAATACACTTGGCTTTTACCAAGCACGATCCCGGTTCGTCAGTTTCGGGAACGTATATGACATAGTCACTAACTAAAGTTGCCATATTTCAAATAACCTCCGTTGTTATTTTATTCCGACTCTCCGAAGTGCAAGCGCATAAGCCTTATTCGTGTCGAAACGGTTTACAAATTCTTTCAATAAAGTTTTATCGAATTCTCTAGGAATCACTGTGCCTATTACTCGATTGGTTACAACCCAATCCGCATCAGGTGTTACAGATTCTAATATCCCCGGAATCGTTTTTGAGACTTGAATAAACTCAGATTCAACATCTCTAGGCAGTCTTGCAGTTTGTGGTCCACCCTCATTCAATATAGATGGTGGATCGCCACCACTACCCCATACCACCAAAACACTTAATCCCTCGAAATCAACAAGAACTTTTACAGGATAGTGACTATCCCATGTTCTTTCTATCTTTGTTTCGATTAGATTTTTAATAAAATTACCAGCAATACTTAGGAACTCAGCATTTGCTTTTCTGAATTCACCTAACCACTGAAGTTTTGGCACTTTTACCGTTACCTGAGTCGCCATCACCATGACCTCTTCCCAAATTTAAACGGTTTTTTTGCTGGATTAACCCCATGCACCATACCACCATTATGAACTTTGGCTTGCCCTTGCTTTATACGCCTATTCTGTATTTGCTCTAACAACTTTTTAATTTCCATTCCTGCTCTTGTTTTTCCAAACGGGAAATTTTTGACAGTATCGAATGGAGATGTAGCATTGATATAGGATGGGTCAAGTGCTAACATATATTCAAGATAGTCGTTTCCTGACTCGCAATCACAGAACTTCTTGTTACCATGCTTCAACAGTGCCAACAGTGATAGCATTCTATTCATGTTTCTATCAGGATCACCGCAGTTGTGAGCAATTGCATAATTAACATAAATGTAATCATCTTGACACTTGCAACTGCAGTCTGTTGAAGTTATACAAACCTCGCCTTGTAATGCATCGCCTAGTTCAATCTCATAACCGCAGTTTGGCAAGGCGCACCCACCACAAGAGCATTTGTTAGGGACTTCAATTGCTAGTGACTCGTCAATTTTCCAGAACTCAACAACAATAGTCTCTAAAAAACAATCCACCTCCGACAATTTTGCCTTGTCGCAGTTCGGGTGTATCAGATGGCACTTCGGCCAAATCGCCTCTATTCCATATACCGTGTCGTTACAAATTATCTCATTAAAACAATTTGGAGACTGCAACACTTGCTTAGTGTTGTAACAAAGAAAGTCAGGATACCTAAAAGTAACATGATTGAAGTCATAATCAGTAGGTAAATCCATAATATCCACTACACCAATCAAGTCGTTTTGGTCATCGCAGGATGGCCCAACATAAAATGGCAAATCAGCACCACAGTCAGAAAGCTCTTGATAACAAATCGTCACTTCTCGAGACTCTATCAAAACTTTCTTTCCCAAATAAGCGATTGGTCGCTTATTGAGAGTGGTGGGGCATTTTTTAAGGTAAACTTTCTCTTGACAAATCTCAGTTGGGCAAATTGGACACCCTATAATGTCCTCAATCTCTTGTTGAGCAGATTCCATATTCCTATGCCACCACTCTCGAAGAGATTTGCTTGCAGGTTTGTTGCACTTCTCGCATTTCACCACTACACCAAAAGCCGCGCACTCACTAGGGAAACAAAGCTCCTTAATTAATTCTTTATATTCAAGACAAGGTGTATAGATGTGAGTCATGGCATTAAACAGCGTAATAGGATACTTGCAATTCTTGGGTAACTAATGGTGCTATTGCTAACTCTAGGGTAGGTGTAGTTCCACCCACCAGTGTATAGGTGTAATCCGTGGGTTGTTCTAGTAGTGTTGCGCCCGGTGCTGTGTCCAGTAAATACAACACAATTGCTTGTGATGGATTAGGGATTTGAGTCAGCGTGAATGTCGTATTTATCCCATCAATAACACCGATAGGTATTTCGTTAACGAAATTGGCAACCGCCATCTCCGCAAGAACTTCTGCCACCAATTGCGTTAGTAAATCTGGATTGTTTTCAAAGAAACAATTTAAAAAAGTAGGCATATTGTCACCTTAAAATAAAAAAAGCGCACCTTTTGCAAGGTACGCTTTGGGTACGGTTTTAAGTATTATAATATAATTATAGGTGTGGGTCAAGTTGTACAATAAATATAAAAGCACCCCATAAAGAGGTGCTAAGAGGAGGGTGAACTAAAACCTATGAAATTCCCTTTTATTATATATGGATTTACCACTTTTTGCAAATAATCAATAATCATGTTATCATAACTATAGACCTAAGTTATTGATGTCATATATATCCTTTGGCCTGTCTCTATGACAGGCTTTTTCTTTTTCTTCACTCCTCATTCACGAGTCCTTTATATTTTGATAACTTTTTTTTCAGGTCTGATATTTGAACCTCGGCCGCTTTAAGACTGCTTCTAAGTACGCCGATAACCTCAGACTGCTCCTTGAATTTGCCTTCATACTCTGTTTTTTGCTCAAGCAACTTCGTTTCATATCCAGCCAGCTTCTCTTTTAAGTGACCCAACTCAGACGACATCTTTGCCACATCCCTTATATTATCTCGCTCTTCAGTTGAACGTTGAGATATTATGTCTAATAGTTTGCCATTAAGTAACCCATAATCTCGCTCAAGTATCTCTATTCTTGACTGTTGCTCCTTAACTAACTCCAAGCATCCATCTAAATTACTTCTCCTTGAATTCGAGAATGCTGTGATGATACCACCAACGCCACCACCAGCCAATAGAATACCGAGCAAAGTCATCCAATCCATATCAACCTCCTCTTCCAGAAACCACTTCTGCTATTCCATTACTCTCCCCATTCTTTACCCAGATTTCACTATCAAATGTACCATCTAATGCAGACAATACGAAATACATCAACCCTTTTACATCTTGTATGGTTTTCAACTTATCCCAAAACTCAATATACTGTTGACCCTTTGTTACATTATCAACACTACCGCTATTATTACTTGCCTCTGTAACATAAATATCTTTAACAGTGTAATTTCTGTACCAACTCACAATATCAATGGCACTGTCCAGATTAAACCCCTCATTCCAGTAAGCATGAACCCCTAACGCATCGGCCATCTGCCAAGCGTTTATAGAGTCGATAAAGAATGTTTGATTACTTATTCTTTGCCCACTAATATTACCCCCCGGAGAAAGGCCGGGGTACATGTATCTAACTCTATCTCCAAATCTTACATGAAATAGATTCAAAGCATCAATAAACCAAGTGGCAAACTCTTGTCCGTTAGCCCATGAGCCACCCTGACCAAAATTACAACCTTCTAGTGCTAGATTAGGCTCGTTGTGAATCTCCAGTAATACTTCTCGGCCTTCACCAATTGCATCAATGGTTCTTTCTACATCTGCATATGTCCAATGGTAAAAGTCTTGCGCCGTAATATATCTATTTCCCCAACTCAAGAAAGCTCTCACGACAAATACTGCGTTAGGGTGAGTGGTAGCCAATTGAGTCACTTCATGTGCTGGCATGGAAGAGAGAACCTTTATAATTTCTGGAGAAACGATATTAATCACATCCTCCTCACCGCTTGCGAGATTGCCCGTAGCGGAACAATGAACACCAAAAGCAACATTCCCTGTGTCATCGCCTAACAACGGCTCCAAAAACGGCTCAGGGTTAATTATATCGTAAGGGTATTCAGTCTCACCATTTGTGGTAGCACCTTCACGTTTTAATGTTAAGTGCAAGTGACTCCCACGGCTATTCCCCGTATTATCAGCCCTGCCAATCTCCTGACCGCCATAGACTCTCTGACCTAATACCACAGAGATACTATTTAGATGTGCGTAAGTGGTTTCATGTAATATATCATCGTGCAATACTCTTACGAACCGACCATAAGCATGATTATTGTCACCTAAGTCTCTCATGTCGCTGACTGTACCATTGGCTACCGCGAAAATTTTCGAGTCATGAGGAGCAACCATATCAACTCCCTCGTGTCCCGGCAAAGGGTAATAATCTTCTGGATTTTCTCCAAACCCTTGCGTTATTTGCTTGTATTCTGTAGGCCAGTGGGTGAACTTAAAGTTTTTTTTAGGAACAGAACGGAATCTAACAATGGTGCTAGGATAATACTGATTATACCAATCCAAGAAAGTTTGTTCATTTTCTTCAGATATACCATAGAGTATTGCTGTTTTTGAGGATAGACCACATCCTATACCAGCATCATCATAGCTGAATCCAATTGTACCTTTTTCGTTGAACGCCAATCTAGCTAAGTCCAAGTATTCATTTAGTGATATATCAGAACTAGGGACTATAACTGTCCTGTTGTATGGGACTCTTGCACAACCTTCATTGTTAGGTGGCTCGATTGGTGGCTCAGGAATACTAGTCAATAGTTCTACATGAAATCTCTTCACCCATGCAGATAGGTTTAGTATCGCCCATCTACCACGTAATTTATAAAATGGTGACATTGGTTCAGTGGTAGTAATTGTTAACTGTATTACATTGTCCATTTGAAACATTGATGTTATCCATCCTGAGTCGTCCCAGCTTGTAGCATTTCCCATTCCTACCATAGCTTCAAAGCTAAGTGGGTCAGGTGGTGGTACTTTAGCACCATCAACAATGTCGACATAATTGTCATCAAAATATTCTAATGTTAACCTATAAGTTCCTGCTGGTAGTAATTCAGTATCTTGCCATGCACCATTCCAAGCCTGTTGACGTGCAAAAACTTTGTAAGCGTGACCTTTTTCGTTTAATAGTGTGTCCCATTCTTCAGGAGGAACAAAAGCATCCCATCTAAATATTGCTTCCATTAAACCGTATTGATTTTCCTCTTGCTGTTCTGGTGGCACTTCATTATTGTATCCTTGCTGATACGCCAATACCCACCCGTTTCTCACTTGTTGCACACCATCTTGATCGTACCAATCGGAACCTTGCGGATCATTGTAACCCTCAAACCATTCATCAACTACTGTTTGCCATTGCCCACTATCAGGTGGTGGCAACGGTGGGGGATTTGTTCCGGGTGTACTGTTTTCAACGCACCATTCACCTGTAGGTTTTATTAGTTTTTGAACTTTGTCGCAAATATTGTCCCAACTACTTCCACCACCAAGATACCACATACCAGCACCCTTTATTGATGTCTCTGATCCATACAGTCTGCCAGCCCAATCAATATCGGTCATGCACTGCTCTTGTGGCGGTATATTATTGTATGACCATCCCCATTCTGTAATTAAGATAGGTGGTACAGATATGTTCATCTGACGACAAGCATCTATTAATCTCGTGTAACGGCCGATGTGATTAGGGTATGTATTTTCCATTCCGATACGGCCATAATCGTACTCATGCAATGCGATAGCTACGTTGCCGTTCTGTTCACCAACCCATTGCAGTAAACTTGCCATTTTAGGGGCTGTCCAATCAGTTGGTTCAGGCTCACCACTAGACCACGAAAACAGCGCGGGTTTGTACCCATCTTCAAGCATCATAGTTGCAATGCTTTTTGAGAAATCGGCAAGCCATTCTGAGCGATTCTTGTCTGGTTCGTTAATTACTTCCAACCAAACACGCTTGTCGAATTCTGGCGGTAACGCAAATAAGATATTTTGCCAATGCTCAACGGCCGCTCCCCATGGTGATTTATTGTAATCTGGAAGGTCAAAACCACCATGAGATAGTCTAAATATCCCAACGTTCAATGTGTTAGAAGATTGCATAAGTTCCCATATTGGGCCATAATCATCGACAGACTTAATAACAGCCTGAACACCTTCACTATTCAACTTCTGTATATAATCTTCATTGATTCCAGTGCGATTACCGCCCGGGCCTGTATGGAAACCTACTTTATTTATCATGTGAATTTATTGGTTGATGTGTAGTTACTACTGTGTTTATATTGGTTATTGTTTGGATTGGATTTCTCGGCCGCATCCTCTTTGGCAATAGCGTTAATTAGTACCATAATTACTGCATCAAATGCAACCCATATTTCTGTTGGTATATCTGCGTAGTGGGCAACAATGCTGGTAATTAATGCAAATAGTGCAAGTAGGAATTTCCTAGATTGAAATAAGGATTTTATTGCGTTTATCATTATCCACCATTTAGTATGAATCCAGTTCCAATAGCATTAAACACGTCAATGCCAGTGGAAAGATTGTCGTTTATTCTGATAATGAGCTTCTCTTTTAATCCTGCTCGAAGTCTTAATCCCCATTGAAGCCCAAATATAGATTCAAAGTCGAGAACAGCGAAATAGGTGTCTGCACCGCCACCAGATGTGTCCGCTCGAAATGCAGCTGTACCGCTCCCGAATGCTGGATACAATCCAGCCATCTTCAACATATCCAAATTAGTTTTCATCGCATCGGCTATAACTGATACACCCAACTTCGCTGTTTCGTGTTCAAAGTCAACCCCATTAGTTAGTGCTGCCAATGCCCCAAAGTTATCCAAATTCGCTCCGGTGTCAGATATTTGAATTATGACCTTCTTTATAAATCTGTCGAATCCACCATTTCCTACCGCCTTTGTGTCGGATGGTATCCAGAACTCGACAGAGTTCACGCTCCCATCCACACGCATATCATTATCCCCTGTAGATAAACCGTCATCTGTAAAGAACTGACGAAATGTACTTGGGAATATAGATTCGTTTCTTGGAGGATGAGGGTGAATAGTTACAGGTATTTCCCCTTCATCTCCGATGTCTACTATATTCTTCCCATCAGTAAGGATTGCTTTTATCATTATTCTTCCAAATCTTCGTAGTATCCAATAATTCTAGCACATGCTTCACCTGCAGCTGAAGGTTCAGCGGACAATGCAATTGTCTTGTCTTTTCCTAAAATCAGCATACCATCCCATAAGTCAACACTATGGCCGGGGAGATGGTCAATAACAGTTTCAAATAGACTGCCTGTTATAGTTTCAGCACTCGTCACACCTTTGTACGCATCGCCTTGGAATGTTTTTGATGCAGATGTATTTGTATTGGTTACTAAAGCGGCTGAAGCGTCTGTAACCAATGTACCACCTGAAACATCAAAATACACTCTCCACTTAGTATCGTGACCGGCGGCTGGTGTTGCCAATCTCGCACACACTCTAATATTTGTTATATGGAAATTACGCGGGTCTGTGTTTTTTACATATAAAACACCACCTTCAGATGTGGCGGTTGTCACATAGTTACTTGATATGATATAACTCTCTTGCTTTACAGCACTTACAAACGACCCCCGACTACGGCTAGTTGTATCGGTGGACAACCTTTGTTCTTCTGTGACTGCGGCTGAATATCCTTTTCCTTTCCCGTCTTTAACTACTAAGTTCATTGTTTATCTCCTTACATAGATGCTATACTTTTTAAAATTTCTGTTTGAATTGATAATTCATTTAATATATTATTTAAGATGATACTGTCATCCATAACGCTTCTCACATAAACAATAACAAGTTGATCGTCATTATTCATACTTGTTGTATTAAAGCTCAAATAAACAACACTACCTTTAATATCACCTGCGTTTGTGCCATTTATATTGAATATAACATCTCCTGTTTTAAGATTTGTAATCGTTACAGGAAACGAATAATCCGAATCTTTGATAGTTACAACTTTGTTTGTAGCGTCAAAACTGTAATTAGTGGATACAGATGTATTACTTAATGTTATATTTGACCTTTCTGGTAAATGAGACATATTAAATCACCTTGTACTCTGTACCATTTGATTGCAACTGCACACTTTGGTTATCGGCCGTTAAAACAAATGTAGTACTGCCATCAATAGTTCCTGCACTAGCCACATCTACCGTAACATTACTGCCACCCTCTCTTTTTACATTGAAAACTTGACCATTTGGTGCTGAGTATGTACTAGCGGCGGTAGGCAATGTCATAGTTCTTGTGCCACCAGAACTGTCAACAACAACTGTAAAATCAGATGTCAATATATTTCCTGTAGCCGCAGTTCCTCTTATTGCAAATTGAGGTGTAGCTATTCCCAACAGTGCTAAAACTTCTGCAACTGTCAAATCTTTCGGGTCAGCCGCTCCACCAGTATCATTGCCTTTCATGGTATTAGCGGCCATGTTTGCAAGATTTGTATTATCAACTACATCTGTGGCAATTGTTAACGCCACACTTCCTGTAACATCCCCTGTGTGAGTTTGGTTGAATAGATTTGTAACACCTTCTGTAATATCATCGGTGTCATCTACGGTCTTATCAAAAACATCAGTGCCAATATTAATTACTAATGTTTCGTTTCCGCCCGGGGTTGTTTCTGTGGCTGTAATTTTACTCGCTGTACCAACCAACTTCGACAACAGGTATCCAGTAGTGGTGTCATCAGCCGATACCTTAACTTGTTCATCTGTTAAAGTTCCGGTCAAGTCAGCTTGTGTCGCAACTGGATTCGCACCTGTTGGAGCCGATGGTGAATTTGTTAATGATGCTTTTTCGTCTACTGTAAGTGCTGGTAAATTATGTGACATGTGTATTGTCTCCTATTTTATAAACCAATCCGTGCCATTTGTGTAAAATCCATACCCCTCACCTAGCACATTATTAAATGGGTAATTTGCTACAAATTCAACGTTTGCCACACCATAACTGTCTACTTGTAGAGTATTTGCGCCAGATACGCCAACAAGTTTAACGTAAAACTCTCTAGCGTATCCTGTACTATCTAGGGTTGTGGGGTCTGGTAGTGTTAACTGAACGCTGTTCAATGATAAATCAACGTTTATAATTCCATCATCTTCTAAAATATCATCTGTAGCATCAGTAACAGTTCTTATTTCTGTGGCTATACCTGTTACTAATAGCTGACCTCTTAGTTCTGATTTGGCTGTACTTAAAGAGCGAACAGTCCAATTGTTTGTGCCAGAAAGCAAGTCTGGAGAACTATCAATATAGATAGAGTGCTTATTCGTAACAGTTGCATCTAGTGTGCCACCCCATTCACCAATATAAAGACCAGAGGCAGTTGTCACGGTTCCTCTACAGGAGAATAATTGACCCTGCAAACCTCTTGCATGTGTAGTTATTGTGTTTGCACCAGTTGCTATTTGACCCTTAGCACCAATAGCACTAGGAATCGTTGTAGTTGTATTTGCAGATTTGTAATTCCCCCAAACACCTATTGCTTGATTCGCCTCACTGTTTAACCCCGGCTTAACTTCACCATAAACACCAGCTAAATTATTTACATCACCTTCTGATTGATGCCACGCTAGACCACGAACACCATACATGTTGACAACCGAATTGCCTGTCGTATGGTTTCCACCAACAAAAAAATACCCACCAGCGAAAAATGTTGATGATGTGATATTTGCTGAACTTACATTTGCCCTAACTCCTGCCATATCAGCATAAGAAGTGGGGGGCGCAACAAGCATGTTTAGATAGTATTCATTTGCTATCAATGACCCATCATCATTCCCAATCGCCATTCTGTAAAATGAGCCACTGCCATTAGGAGAAATAAACGATTCAACTGATCCAGAGTCATTCCAAGTTTCAAATACATTATCAACCTGACCAGTATTATGCTTGACTGTTAGGTTAGCATCTGGCAAGTCTCCAAAATTGGTATTTACACCAACATTGTGGTCATTAAATATATCAAGTCCATTTTCCGTATTCCAGAACCCATCAAATTGGAAAAATCGTTTCATTTTACGTTCCTAGATAGTCACTTTCAGCATCAGCCCTAATCTTATTCATGATTGCAAATAAGCTATTTTTTTCTTCTTGGGTTAAAAGATCAGAGGCAGTTAAATCCAATTTCTTTGGAGTATCTGTCACTACCACACGACCATCCTCATACTCATGACAAAGGGTTATTTGACAGGATATAACTTGATATGGCGTTTCAGCACCATTCACCATCTGCGACCCGTCAGAAAGCATTGTATTAATTAAACCTATTTTATTTACTGGTAAAACTGGGGGAAAGTGACTGCTCATTAATTACACCTTTGCCTTGAATTGATTGGCTACAATTTGACCATCCACAGAATCTCTGCGAATAAATTTGGCCGCTACTGCTGTCTCTACTGACCACACCCCACCTGAATTAGGAAGTCTTGAACTGTGAGTTCCTGAAATTGGTGCTGTACCGTCAAATGTCATCGTTATCGCACCGCCGGGTTCTATTGTCCATATCACATGTGTAGTATCTACATGAAATGCCCCAAACTGAACACCTCCAGCCAAGTTGCTTACAGTTAGTGACTGTGGCGCACCGGATGCATTAGGTATTAAATTTATCTCATTCAACGATATGTCAACTGTCTCAGCAAGTGTTGGTACACATGGACTAACTATGCCTGTGGTTACATAAGGTGTTGTCATGTCCAGAGTTGTGTCATTTGTACCTAGAACAACACCAGCATTATCGAATACTATTTGTCTAATAAATGGTGTATCGTTATCGCACAGTGGAACAACTTCTACATCACCATCTTCGCCCGCACACACTCTTGTAATACCTGTTGGTACATATGGTGTCACGCCATCAATTAACGTGATAGTTGTACCAATTATTGCACCTGTCTCATCATACTCATATGCAACAAGATATGGTGTTATTGTCCCTGCATTATCATCACAGAAAAGACGTTGCTCAATGTCTCTTGTTAATCCTGTACTGCAACTATCTATTGTTCCTACTGGAGTATACGGAGTTCCGTCTAATTCTCTATATGTGATACCACCCTCTTTTACCCATGCAACAAACTCCCCGTTATCATCGCACAATATGATAGGGTAGGGGCTTGTAATGCACACAGGTTTTATGCATTGGTATCTAGCACTAGTTGTTGCCATCAATCAATCTCCGGTAATTGTTTTATCGCCATTTTTCCTTGCACTGTATGAAGCTCAAGTACACCCTGCAAGTAGGCCATATCTAACTCATTCTGCTTTATCTGGTTTTGCAGTCTGATATTAGTGTTTCCTAATTCGACTATCTTTTGTTTTACAGCACCTACGTCCATTATAATCTCATCTTTATTCATGAAGCAAAACACTCCCCGCAATTACGATAATTGTACTGTGAATACCCAATCCCCAAATTAGCCCAACTGTTAAACCACTCCAAAACCCAAAGCACCTGTGACATGTTATCATATCAGCCACCAGTGTACCATCGCTTTCGTACTCAACAATATCGCCATCAATGTCAGTAATTGGAACATTGACACCAATAGCTTTCCTAAACTTCATAAACACATCAGCAGGGCCGTTATCCTTCACCAAATAAAGGACTATTAAATAGTTAAGTGATATTGCTGATATTAGAATTAACATCTCTTCCATATTAAAACCAACTTGGTAATCTCTTTTTTATATAATCTCTCTGTGGCACAGTCACTAACTGGTTATGATCCGTTATCACATAATACCAGCCTGAACCTTTTCTTGTCATATAACCAGCAAAAATGGTCTTTCCCTCTTTGTTCATAGCCAGATAAGAACCCTTATCACTGATTACAATTGACTCTTTAATGCCTAATTCAACAGCATTCTGTTTAGTTAGTCTGGTTGATTTGGAAGCGACACGGCTTCGACCTTTCTTGCCTCCTCAACCAAACCAGATAAATTTGAAAAGGATTTGTAGTACAACAAACTGCACTACAAACCCTGATAATCTTCTAATCATTTAGCACAAATTGTATAGAATTTTACCGCCAGCATCCAACGCAGTGCCATCCCATGTACAATCAGCATATGGACCTAACTCGTCAAGCGTGATGCTAATATCAACAGGATCGGTATCGTCATGAATCGTAGTAATTTCACCTTGAAGGTTAGTATTACCATTTGCTGACACGATACGAACTTTACTGCCAACTGCACAATTGAAGTCTCCACCAGCATTGTCGATGGTTACTCTGAATACTGAATTTGGTGTAGTCGCTGAACAGGTCAAAATTGCCTCTTGACGACCCGGATTATTACAAGGACGTACTAACACTTGACTACAGTCAACACCTTGAATATACAGCCAGAGGTGTGGTGCTTGGGGTAATAGTAACTGTTCTGAATTCAACCACCACTCAAAGCAGTTGTAGAATTTCTCCATCAACCAGTCAAAAGCACGGTTTTCAAACGCTTCACCTAAATCGGGAAACTCTTGCAAGTTGTGTAGTGGTGTGCTAGGCATGTTGCCACGTAAAATTTCACTACGCATTGGTGGAACGTCACGGAGTAAGCCTTTATTACTAGATTGTTGGTCACGAAAAACCCAGAGCAATGAATTAGCTCTATCGCCATTCATCTCGAATTCCCATGGCATAAACAAGATTTCATTTCGTTGTTTTAATGCAGGAGATTGAATAAGCGGGAAGGTTGGGTCATAAGGCCAAAGTTCGATTTCTTTGCGATTTACATATCGTGCTTGACGCTCAGAACGTGCCATATCACGATTGTCAGAAACAAGTAACTGACGACAGTCTTGCCCTTGGCAAGCTCGTTTACAAGCGGCCACTTCTGCGATACACTTTGTTTGACCTTTACCAATACCAGTCAACCAAGTGAATACAGCTACACCCCACTCTTCGGTAATATATCTGTACCATTCGGTAAGCAAATCGACTGTATCAAAGCCTGTAATGTCCAATGTAGTTTCGTATTGCGTTCCAGCGTGGATAGTAACGATGTTGTTAGCGTTTGGTGTATCACCTGTAGGATAGTCAGGATCGGTTGGGGCTAAGACAATGTCTCCGGGACCTACTGTGCTACCTGCGGCCACGGCCGTAATACCGATAATGTACTCAGCAATATTAATCGTAGTAGGAGTTAACGGATAGTCGCAAGTACCAACAACTTGTTCAGTCAAACCAGTACTCAAAATATCAAAGAACCCATCAAACTCGTCAACGTTTTCTTTTTCACCTACCCAATAAGTACGGGTCAAATGTTCCCAACTAGCAAAACTTAACTCACCGGCTTTCTCACCAGCAAAAGTCAACATTGCTTCACTGTTATCGCCTTTGCGGAAAACAACTGTGTTGCCCACTTTATCAAATGGAGAAAAACCATTAAATTGAGGGAATTTTTCACAGAATTTATCACGCATCTGCATGTAATCTTCACGACCTGTACCAATACGAATGTGTTGAAGATTTGGTAAAACAAAGTCGCATAATTCTGTGCTTACATTTGCAGTGCTAGGCTTACAAGCATCATCACCACTACCACCTTCCATAAGATTTGGTTGACGGAAGTTAATAGTAGAGCTGTCTTTAATGATAGCTTCATAAGGTAAGTTCTTCCAGAATAAATCCGTGAAAACAATTGGTGTGTTAAGGATAATTTCATCCTTGCACTTCATACGCCAATCAAGTTGTGGCCCTTGGCAAACATCACCATATTTACCGAATACTACTGTACTGTTTTCGTATTCAAGAGACATTATTTACCCTCCTGTGTACGCAAGTTATTTAGCAACCCTGCACCACGTTTGATCCGTTTAGGTGCATTTTCAGGTAATTCAATCTTGTTTATTTGACGATACTCAGCCTCAACCGATCTTTTCAACGCTTGTGGTTCGCGAACTTCACGATCAGGCATTGGCGTAGTTCCGTTGATATTCAACTTGCTACCACCATAACTACCCCAAGATAATCGTTTAGCCGTTTGACTTACAGCTTCATACTGAGGTGGCAAATCGCCGTTAAACTTAGCTAATTGTATTGCCAATTCATTTTTTTCATCTTCTAATTGAGCAACTTTTTCAGCTAAAGCGTCAAAAGTCGGAACAAAAGAGTTAAGCAATTCTTCAATAGCACCAATTCGTTGGTCAATATCGCCTAAATGCAATTCTTTTGCAATTTCTTCTAACTTGTTAGTTTCTTCTGAGGTATTATCAACCTCGTCGGTAGACAGAACATGATTATCTTGTTCCATCACATCCTCTTCTTTATCCATAAAAACCTCCTGTTTTCTGTCATCAATTTCTGACAAGGATAAAATGTGTGTCCCGGCAACGGCCGGAACATTTACCGCCGAAGTTTCAACACCTTCGGGCTTATTAAAAATAACAATACATTTACCTAACTCGCCGTATTCACGACCTCTGAAGTGCGTACAATCATAACTGTAGTAATCTAACCCACAGACAGAACATGTTAAGTTATTAGAATGAAAGCCAATACTAAATCTGTCGATTCTCCCTTGCGAGAAATCCCGAATTCCTTCTTCTGTGGTAATCTTTATCTTCTGAATAAATTCACCATTCTGATTTCTTGACTCAAGAATTGTGCCATCACGCTTTTCTATTAAGTGTTGTTGGTGATTTCTCAGAAACGGATCATTTACAAAACTTTCTGCAAAATCATCTAATTCTTCATCAAGAAAACCAACACTATTGGCGTTCTCGCCTTGAATGAATGTGACTGCATCAAACTCTATCGCTGATACTAGACCCTCATTAGCCATACGTCTTAGTTGGTGATCCCAACCAAAACCACTGACTAAATTCATACCTAAATCATTCGACAGAAATGAAACATACTCATTCCACTTTTTACTATCATCAACACTTACCCCATTCACCCTTAAGTTGGCGAAACTGGATTTAACAGGTTGTGATACAACTAACTTGACACTTGTTTTTTTCTTGCTCATTATGGATTAATCTGTAGGTTATAAACGCCCATTGCAGCTTGAAGTTCCGCAAGTGAAGCCGGGCCAATTCCAGTTACCGCTAAAACTTGAGCCTCTGTTGCTTTATCAAGTAACTCTACAGATGTGTAATTCCCATCTGTCTCCAAGTTCGTAATAATAGTGGCATTATCTAACGTTTCCTGAAACAACTCCCAAGTAGGATAAACAGGGCAACCGCACTGAGCGACAATTTCTGTCAGGCAGTCAAGTTCATCAGTTCTAGTACAACACGGGAATGTCAAGTCTGTTACGCAATTTGTATTTTGTGGCATATGTTGACCTTAAAATAAAAAAACACCCGTCCATAAAATGGTACGGGTGCTGTACGCTAAGTAAATATATACTTTATTTTATATTGGTGTATGAGTTTTGTCAAGTGGGGAAGAAAAAAGCCACTCAATCTGGTAAAAAGAGTGGCTCTTAACTTTATCAATTTTCCCTTGTGGATAGAATTAGTATACCAAACCACAAACTCTTTGTCAAGAAAAAACCGCCAAGTAAACGTGATACTTGACGGTTTTATTATGAACAATTATCTATTTCAATGGTATTTTACCATAAGTCCCTAGATATTCAAGTTATTTTTTAGACGTATTGTAGACATTATCTCTTATTTTCATATCGCCACTATAACACTTCCCTGAAACATATACTCCATGAGTGACCTTTCCTGAATTGTGCCACTTACATTTCTTACACCGCCAAGAAATATGCTCCGTATCTGCAACCTCTCCCCCATGTCTGCGATGGCAGTTTTTGCATAGTGTGACTGTGGTTTTGACTTCTTTTGGCTCTTCTGGCAAATTTCTTTTCATTTGTTCAAATAGCTCCTTGTAACATTGGGGGCATAGGGTAAAGTCTATCCCCAATATAGAAAAGTTGGCATAATGTTCACTGTCTGTACCATCGACATGTTCACACATTCTTGTGTGAATTAGTCGCATTATTTGCATAAGTGATATATCCTTTGGCTCTCTCATTCAATCTCTCCTTGACTTGACTCAATACTCAAATCACCCTCCTCGTCTGTAGGTACAGTTATCCCCATTATCTTCTCCGTAAGCATAACAACTTGATTACTTGACAAACCAGCACCAGCATCTTGTAATTGCCTTATACCATTTGCCAAGTTGTTTAACATTGTGGCCTGTTGCGCTCTTGCGCTTGATGATGGTATCGAAACCTGAACCAACACTCTGCGTGGCGCAATTGTAGTGTTCACCATTTGTTGTATTTTGTTTTTTACAAAGCTAATACCTGTTATCTCAGCAATGTTATCAGCGACATTGGCTTGATGCACAGCACCAACCCCAATCTCTAGGGTAACAAAGTTCAGAGAAAGCCCAAAAGCCAATGCCAAGCGTCTTTGCTTTAATCGAATAAACTCCTCGTGATTAAATGTCTCTTTTGGCTGTTTAAATGGCACGCTGAACACTTTACCCTGTGTATTCTTGACGCTCATCCACAGAACGCCCGGATAGTACAGGCTATTGTTAGCTTCCCTGTCCCTTATATGCTCAGTCATTATTCGGCCGAATTGCTCACTATCATCAGCACCGGTCAAGACAACCAGCCCTTCAGGGGGGCTATTAAAGAACCCCTCTTGGTTATACTCCATAACCATTGCATTCATAACGCCCATATCGCCAAAATATGTGTACGATGGGCAAGACCAGTAACCTGCCATATCGTAAGAAACTGAACCAACCTCACCAACAATCTGCGTTCCATAATTTTTGTGGATCAATATCCACATCTCTTCACTTCTTGACTTCTTGCTATTTGTGGCTCTTATCGGAAACTCTTTTACATCTCTGTCAACATCATTATCACTTACTTTTCGTATCCAGAACGGATACTCTGGATCACCAGTAGGGTCTATTTGAATATTGTCCAGACTCCACAACGCACGTTCTCTCATATAGTCATTAGCGTCTATGTCGAAAATATATCGGCCAGTATCATTCCCATTTCTATCCAGTAAAGGTTCTACTCGACCACCCCAATCCGACCACTCTTCAACTGGTCTATGCAATGGCAACTGTGCAAATATAAAACCCGAGTTCTGACTCAGCAACCCCCCTGTGGCGTTACTGATAAACTTGTTTATACCTTCTCCACCTTCAGCCATAGCTAAGAAATTGTTCAGGTTATTCATTGGGCTTTCAAAGGATGACTTCATCATAGTTATCCAATCATGTGTCATCATTTGAAAACGTCTTAACACACCCGACAATTCACCATCAATAACAGGGGTTAACCCTTGTCCATGAATAGTACCCTTAACAATAGCACTCAAGAACACGTCATCATACCCACTACCAAGCAGAGGCATTTCTATAAACCCACGATGCTCATTTCTCTTAGGTGAGAATTGTGTAACGCCACCACTCCGATTGTGCATAGGGTGATCGGTGTACCATCTCGCAATCTCCTTGAGTGACGGGTCTGGTATTAAATGTTTCTTCCCTCCGGGAAGTTCCAAGAATTGCCCTTGGTTGGCATTTCCTCTGTTTGGGTGATTTTTTGTTGCCATAGTATAAGTATATGAAAAAAATGAGCATAGTCAAGTGACCATGCTCGATAGGAGTAATGAAAATGTTCTCTGTGTCATTTAACCAACGGCTTGTGTGGGTTAAGCCTAGCACATAGAGGATTATGCACATAGCAAGAATAGTAGCACAAAAACTTATTACTGTCAAATCGTTGTCGCCCCCACCCTTGGCTTGTCTAGTTCTATCGCACAAGGTATCAATGCCATAGCAACTGCCAAGTCGTCAAAAGACTCTCTAACATTAGCACCCTTTTGGTCTGGCGGGCATTTTAGTGTATTCGCATCAATTGTTTCTAGCTCGTCCCTAGTCTGCTTATCTAATATTATTGGTGTCGAAGATGCAGATGCAAACTCCACAAATGTATGATACATCTCCTCTTTTGCCTTTCTTGATGTAAACCAGCCCATCTTTATATTTGTCGGTGTGGAATCCTTACCCTCGATAATCCTCATTTCAGAATAAGATGATTCTTTTGCTATCTCAAACTCATAACTGTCTATAAATGCAAAACCGTGGTTATTCCTCTCAGGTAATATACTCGCACCATTATAGTACTTGCATAGTGCGTATGACCGTTGTGCGTGTAAACTTGGTTTCGTTTTACTACACAAAAACGCCACTTGCCTACCTGTTGCCTTCTCCCCAATCATCGTCACACTATTGTCACTACTCGGCGTACCTTGTGCGGGATCGGCCGTTGCTATATATTCTTTATCTTCTTCTGGGAACTCATATATAGTAACATCAGGATATTTAGGCATACCATCATAAGCGGGATGAATTGGCCTCCATAGATGGTCAGGGAACGGACAATCTATAACAGTCTCGAATTCGGCCGTATCACCGTAACCACTATTATCCCACACACCCAACAAGTTACCACGCTCTTTTTCCGAGATCAACTTGTCATTCAAAATACCTGCCTTTGTAACGATACAATTTCCGATGTAGTTCCCGTTTTTTACCAGAGGACGAGTCTCCTTGTAGATTTTTTTTAGCAATCTGCCAGAGATTCGCATACCACTTTCTGGTGGTGATAATGCCTCATCTATTGTACTTGGATATTGTTGCTTTCTTGCATCATCACTATACCCATTCTGCTCGAACATCTCTTTTTTCTTGGCTTTGAACCATTCGATGTTTCTGTCAGGTCTACCATACCACGGGAAAAATAACGATGTCCATCCATTAACACCATCTTGACCATCGCGTATTTGTTGGGCAAACATTTTATTTCTTTGCTTTTTATCGTAAATACCAACTGCCATAACACGGCCAGTCCCATTATTGATGCTATCCTCAACGGCTGGCATAACACGATTCAGTAAATCTTCGTAACCTTTGACCCGACCAGCCTCATCAAACAACACAGTGTTCAGTGTTAATGATTCCCCACCCGTTATTGGCAATGAGTAAACAATACTTCCCTCATCGCTTCCGTCAGGATTACTAAGTTGCCAGATACCATTCACGCTGTCACTCTTTGTAACACGATAGGGGCGCATTTGTTGCGGTAGACGTTTATACATACCCCTTAAACGTTTGGCGGCTTCTTTGGCCTCTCTACCCGTCAGAGAGAAGATTGCACAGTGAGCAACAGGGTCAAATATACAACGCCACAGGATATAAACAAGACACACCCACGTTACACCCAACTGCCGAGACTTTAAGCAAGCCACCTTGCCATTATTATGAATGGCGTGAAGAAGATTTAACTGAATATCCCATGGTTCAAATGTAACCCACCGCTTTGTTCTTGCGTCGTGTATTCTTACATGACCAGACTTAGCAAAGGCTATAGGAGATTGCTTGTATAGCAATAAATCTTCTTTTGATATTACATCATTCGTCGTCAATTATCAGCCCCTCTGGTAGACTAGGCATAGGAGGCAAGCTATCTTCTATCTCTTTCGCCTTTCTTGAAGCCATAGCCAATTCATCAACACTGACAGAAGTAACAG
>Ga0208794_1000635_pt1 | contig 20482 bp, 33 predicted proteins | sample 32_taG_FD_184106 | JGI IMG/M metagenome (GOLD analysis project Ga0208794, IMG submission 184106) | Marine viral communities from the Gulf of Mexico - 32_GoM_OMZ_CsCl metaG (SPAdes) (version 2) | ecosystem: Environmental > Aquatic > Marine > Oceanic | place: Atlantic Ocean: Gulf of Mexico... | reverse complement strand
ACCTCGCGAGTATTCCACGGATACTTGCGCCTATCTTCAGCAAGACAGGGCGCAGCAGGAAGCCGGCAGTATTCCACGATCACATGTACGCAACTAAGTGGCGCACTCGCAAGGAGTGTGATCAGGCATTCCGTGAGATGCTGATAGCGAGGGGCGTTAGCAGGTTCACCGCATATATTTATTACACTGGCGTTCGGGCCGGTGGCTGGACAAGAGGCAGGTGGTAAATGAGCTTATTCGGCATCAACCCAGGAACTGGGCAGGCATACTCTCAGGCGACTGTCGATAGATATACTGCGTGGGACCCATCAACAACTGCTGACGGCGTTATCACCCCGGAAGAATGGGCTGCATATCAGCTCAGCTTTGGCGCTAACTCCGACAGGTGGACGTCTGGCTGGGCGGCAGACCCAAATAACTACGAGACTCTGAAGAACGCTCTTGCGACCGGAATAGGCTCTCTCAGCGGGGACCAGCAGCAGCAAGTGCAGTCGATGTACGATCAGATATACGGCGCACCAGCAACCAGCCAACCCACCTCACAGCCTAGCTACGGCTACCGTCCCGGCGACAACAAGGCGTTCACGCAAGACAACTACACTCGAATCTCTCGTGACGGCGGGGACGCTAACAGCGACGGCACCATATCTGCCGACGAGTGGGTCACCTGGATGCTCAACAAGGGCGCAGACGCCGGATATGAGCAGCAGTGGGCCGACAAGATGGCGGCAGCGGCAGGCAGCGGAATGCTCAGCAGCGCAGTGCAGCAGCAGCTCACAGACGCACTCAACCCATCGACCGGAGGTGCTTCCGGGGACTCCACCGCCCCAACCGGCTGGTGGACCAACCTTCCCGAAAACTACACTCAGCAAGACGTTGTAGACGCCATTCTGGCCGACCCCAACGTGGACCCCAACGCATCCATGAACGACATCTTCCAGGGCTACCTTGATGCAGTCAGGGAAGCTACAGCGGGAAGTGGTGGCGATTACCTGGGGTCATCTGGCTGGAACCCATCAGGATCGGGCGCGGTTATCGGTACGCCGATAGTGGACGATGACGGAAACGTCATAATGGCTGGGTCAGGTGCCGCCGATATGGGGCCGATCTACGAAGTCATATTCGGCACCGGAGAGAAGGGCGGCGAGATGGACCTCGACCCCGTGATGATTGCCGGAATACCCATTGGCACCCTCGCTATGCGCCAAGACCTCAAGGCGCTGTACGAGTCCGGGGAGCTGGACCCGGCAGCGCTGCTGGAGCAAGGGTTAAACCAAGATCAAGTAGACTGGCTTCTGGGTACGCAGGACACTCCCGCAGCCGACGAGTCGCTTGAAGATATCCTGAACGACGCGGCCAGCGATCTCGATGGAGACTCGGATCTTGAGAATGGAGGCGCATTCTTTGACCCTCCCGCGCCTCTGTCGCCTACAGGTGAGTGGCAGTGGAACGCGGATTCTCAGGATTACGACTGGGTAGAGGGCACTCAGGAAGCCACTCCTCTGGACGAAGGCTCATGGACCGACGACATCAGGAACGCAGCAGGCAGCATCACTGACAAGATATCAGACTACATCCTGAGCCAGAAGCCGCCATCAGTTAGCGTGGATGACTGGATGAAAACCATCCTGCCGAACCCGTCCATCAGTGTTGTGCAGAGCGGCCAAGACAACACAAACATCTGGATCAAGCTGCCCGGCCCTCTAGGTGACGGCCTTATTGATCTAGAGACCATCAAGAACGGTGAGTTCACGCTAGACGACGCCATCAGAGGAAAGATTGACGACGCCGTGGAGACCATTCAGGGCATACCCGGAGCCATTCAGGAGAAGGCTTCAAACATCTTCGAGCAGATCCAGCAGGCTGGACAGAACATCGGGGACATCTTCGAGCAGGATGGTAACATCTTTGCCAAGATATTGGACGCCTCCGGGGAAATCATCGACACCATCGAGATATCCGTGGGCGAGATTGCTGGCGGGTGGTACACACCATCGGATGCTGGCTGGCTGCTTGGCGATATCGTCGAGATTCTGGGAGAAGAATTCAAGTACGACAGCGGCTCTACAGAAGAACCCGAGACAGAGGAGCCTGTGACAGAGGAGCCTGTGACAGAGGAGCCTGTGACAGAGGACGATAGCAGTGGCGGAGACAGCTCTACAGACGGTGATACAGACAACTCAGGAGACGGCACTACTGATACTTCTGACACCTCTGATGGTTCAGGCGATGGTAGTTCTGCTCCTGGCGGCGATGAAACCGATACGAGCGACGATGATGCGTCTGAGGAGCCCGTAGGAGGCGATACAGGCGATTCCGACGGGCAGACGACCGATGACGCCATTGACGACGAAGATACCCCAGACGAGACCACAGGCGGTTCCACGGGGGGCTCTACAGGCGACGTTATAGACGACTCGCCTGACAATGACGATGACCTCACCTCCGGCGGTGGCGGTGGTGATGGCGGTGGCGGTGGCCCCGTGATCACGCCCGACGAGGGGTCTGGCGGCGGTTCCGACGATCTCGTTGGCGGCGGTAGCGGCGGCTCGGACTCCGGTGGCGGCGGTGGCGGCGGCGGTGGCGGCGGTGGTGGCCGTCAAGGCGGCATGTTTACTGGCGGCATCGGGGTTGACTACAGCCCCCTGCAGAGTGTAGTATACAAGGTCGGTGATCCAATGGCTGATCTGGAGCGCATGATCTCCAAGAGCTTATTCAAGGACATGATATAATGGCAACACAGACATACCTAGAGCTGGTAAACGGCGTCCTGAGACGCCTCAGGGAGCCCACAGTGGCTACTGTGACGGCTAGTGATTACAGCGCCCTGATTGGGGACTTTGTAAATGACGCGAAGGTCACGGTCGAGAATTCGTGGGACTGGACAACGCTCCGATCCACCATCTCCATCGCCACCATAAACAATGTTAAAAACTACGCCCTTACCGGCACCGGCTGGCAGGGTAAGCAGCTCAACGTCATTAACGACACGTCCAACTGGGTGATGGAGTACCGCACTTCCGATTGGTTCGATGAGAAGTATTATATCGAGGGCCAGACGTCAGGCGCTCCCCGTTACTACACGTTCGGAGAGACAGACTCTAACGGCGACCAGACTATCGACCTGTACCCGAAGCCAGACGGCGCTTACACCATCAGGTTTGACGCGGTGGTCAGGAACGCCCCGCTGGTGAACAATACAGACGTTCTAGAGGTTCCCTATATGCCGGTATTGCATCTCGCTCTGGCCCTGGCGGCTCGTGAGCGCGGCGAGACTGGAGGCACATCAACACAGGAATACTTCCAGATAGCCAAAAGTCTGCTGGGTGATGCGATCGCACTGGATGCTGCGCTTCACCCCGAGGACACCATCTTCTACACACCGTAGGGCGGCAGAATGGCACAAGAACAGAAAAGCATTAACCTTGTCGCTCCGGCATTCAAGGGCCTGAACACCGAGGACGCGGTTCTGGCGCAAGACCCGTCTTTCGCAGAGGTCGCAAACAATGCAGTTATCGACCGCAGGGGGCGGCTTGCAGCTCGAAAGGGCATCACCAACCTAACCTCCATCAAAACGGTCCTGGGTTCTGAGTCTGTCGTCGGTATCCACGTCTTTAGAGACAGCTCCGGTAACACCAAGACATTCTCCGTGGGCAACAACAAGATTATGAGCGGCGAAGGAACCCTGGTAGACGAGACGCCGGGAGCCTACACCGTGTCGGCCAACGACTGGCGCATGGTCAACTTCAACGACTCCATCTACTTCTTCCAGAGGGCGCAGGAGCCGCTGGTTTACTCTAACTCTAGTGGTGCGGTGCAGAAGATGTCAGCGGTCGCTGGAGCGGCTGGCGTAACTTCCGCCATCTATGGCAACGAGGTTCTGGCTGCATACGGAAGGCTGTGGACTGCCGACTTCACCAACGACACCTCCACCGTGTATTGGTCCGACTTGCTGCAAGGTCACGTCTGGACTGGTGGATCGTCTGGGTCTATCGACATCTCCGAGGCGTGGCCCAACGGATTCGATACTATCGTCGCTCTGGCTGCTCACAACGACTTTCTGATCATCTTCGGAACCCAGTCTATTCTGGTTTACGCCGGAGCGGAAGATCCGACCACCATGACTCTCTCAGACACCATCACGGGCGTTGGGTGCGTCTCTAGGCATACCGTTCAGTCTACCGGCTCAGACCTTGTGTTCCTGTCCCACAGCGGCCTCAGAAGCCTGGGAAGGACTATTCAGGAGAAGTCGGCCGGCATTACATCCCTGTCCAAGAGCGTGACCTCTGACATCATCACCCTTATAGACGCAGAGACGGACGGGTTCGATTCTGCATATTTTCCCGAGGAAAAGTTTTATCTTATCCTGTTCCGAGGGCAATCAAGGATCTACTGTTTCGATACTCGGGGTGCGCTACAGGACGGTTCTTGGAGAGCGACATACTGGCCTGACTCCCCAATCAAGTCAATCTTTGCTGGAGACAGAATTCAGGGCAGGATGCTAGTCGGGTTTTCTGAGGGTATTGGCGAGTATGGCGGCTACACCGACGACGGTCTAGCCTACCGTTTCAGATACCGAAGCCCGGAGCTGTCTCTAGGCGACACATCGCAGCTCAAATTTATCAAGAAGATCAGGCCGACCTTGGTTGGAAGCTCGGGTGAGACCATAGCCCTGCGCTGGAGTTATGACTTTGGCTCCTCCTACGGGTCATCCTCCTTCATCCCGCCAACTTCCGGGGTCTCGGAGTTCGGGGTCGGGGAGTTTAACGTAGCCGAGTTTAGCGCCGGACAACTCGCCGTAAGGACTTCAATTAACGCAAACGGCAGCGGGTCAACGCTATCGGTATCACTTGAATCCGACATCAATGGCGCGGAACTATCTATACAGGAAATTAACATGCTATTATTAACAGGACGTAGCTTATGAACCTTTTGGGAGATTTATTGGGGCTGGGTGCTGGCGGCGCTCTGACATACCGGGCGTATGAGGACATCGGTGCAGCCGGGGATACTGCTCGCCAAGAGCTAACCAACCTTGCCGGCACGATGGAGGATAAGCTCGGGTTCAAGCCCTACGGCATCACCTCTGCCACCGGCGGTCAGTTCAACGTTTCACAAGGTCCTGACGGCCAAGTCAGCACCTCCATGCAGCTTTCTCCGCAGGAGCAGGCCCTGTACGAGCAGCAGCTGGCTAACGCTGGCATGTTCTTCGATCAGGCGGCCATGCCCACCGCGCAGCGTGAGCAGGAGGTCTACGACAGGATGCGAGCAGCTCAGTCTCCCGAGGAGGAGCGTCAGCGTCTAGCGCTGGAGAGCAGGCTGTACAACCAGGGTCGAGGTGGCGTCAGGAGCGCAATGTTCGGCGGCACACCGGAGCAGCTGGCAATGGCTAAGGCTCAGGCAGAGCAGCGTGACAAGTCCATGCTGGCAGCCATGCAGTTTGCAGGACAGGAGCAGCAGCGTCAGGCCGGTCTCGGCCAGGGCATGTTAGCATCCGCTTACGTTCCGCAGGCTCAGTTGCTTGCAGGGCTCCAGCCAGGAATGAGTGCAGCGGAGCAGGCCAGACTCAATCAGGCAGCGGCAGCACAGGCATACGGAGAAACGTACACCAGCGGCCTCGATGCACTGTTGCAATCACGCATGTCTCAGGCTAATCTAGCCAGCTCACTGGGCGGTGGCCTCATGTCAGGCGCCCTCGCAGGTCTATTCTCATAAGGAGGCACCATGCCTAAGCTATCAAACACAGTCCTCAACACGATTGGACAGGCTGGTCAAGGCGCCGGCCTGTTCACTGTTGGTCAGCAGCTCGGTGGACTGGGCGCCAAGAAGCGCGCCAGAGATCAGAGAAGGTCAGACGCTGCAGAGATGAAGGCCACCACAGACCCGGTAAAGCGATTGGAGCTTCTGGCGCAGCAAGCGATGGATCGCGGGGACGCACAGGTCGCAGCTGAACTGACGAACAAGGCGGCGGAGCTCAAGCAGTCTGGAATCCTTACAGCGTCGCAGGTTAGCAAAAACGAGGCCCAGGCCGCAGGCGAGATAGCAGCGACCGAGAGGGAAAGGCTGGAATCGAGCGCTGAAGGGGCCAGCAACGCATCCCAGCAGGCCATTATTTCCTCTGCTGCAGCATCGCTTGCACAGGATGATTCGCTTAAAGATAGTGACAAAGTTCTAGTGTCAGCCATTAACAAGCAGCTAAAGCAGCCGGGCGTGTCTCTGACGCAGGAGGGGCTTAAAAGCATAACCGGAGCCCTTGAGGGCGTCTTGGAGAGGAACAAGGCCACAAAGGCAGGAAAAACTTACAAGATGCAGGGCGGGGAGATATTTGTCGTCGATGATGCTACCGGGGAAATTTCCCGGACTGGCGAAACCTTTGCGACGCCAGAAGTCAACGAGCAGCTTGTAGAGATGGGCGAGCAGATTAACGCTGCCGAGAACAACTACGGCAAGTATTCCAGCCTTGCGCAGGCAGTGGCAGAGAGGGGCGTCACAGAGGGCGGTCTCGTCGGCCAGGTCATCACATCTGTCACCGAGGGTCTTGGTATCGCTGGAGCTGAGGCCACCCTCCAAAGGGACCTTGAGGAGCTGCGGGTAAGCGGCATGATTGCCAACCTGCCTCCCGGCGTAGCGTCTGATAAGGATATGGCGCTGGTTGAAAGGGGCGCGTCGAACTTCAACGGCCTCAGCAACCAGGAGGCATCCAGGGTGCTGACGCTCATGGCTAAAGCGGAGGAGCATAAGGTTGAGGTCCTGAAAAACAAGCGAAAGCTAACATCCGCCACCAATAAAATCTTCTCCAAGCACCATCAGGATTATGAGGATATGCTCGCGGCGAGAGCCAAGTCCATGAACTCCCTAAAGAGTGAGAATTATTCCACTTTCGGGAATACGGTCGATAGAGAGTACGTTCGCCTGAAGGCGCGAGAACTTATCGAGCGCAAAGATGAGGCTGGGCTCGCGGTGCTCAGACAGGAGCACCCGGACATCGACACGATGGTTTCCAGCGAGAAAGAGGCTTACGATCTCCGAAAGAGCCTGAACGAAAGCGAACTATTCAGAGAGAATAATTGGAGTTTCTAAATTGATAACCGAACAGGAAAAGAAAGAGGCGTACGAGAGACTCAAGGCGGAATTCTCGGGGGCGAGAGCTGCCCCAGAGCCTCAGTCGGGTTTTAGCCAAGACGAGCTTGCGGCCAGCAGAGCCAGGCTTGCTGAGGAGTTCGCGGCAGCAGAAAGGCCGATGGCTATCAATGACGCGGTTGACAGGGAGCAGAAGGGTCAGCCGGATCCGTGGAGCTATACTGCTCTTGAGATGACCGCGAATGCGATGCTATTCGACTGGGCCAGCGAGGTGCCGCAGGCAGTCATTGCTAGACTTGCCAGCGAGTTCACCGATGACCCGAGGAGCATGGGTCAGATTATGATGGACATGGAGGAGCTCCGAAAGCAGCGACAGGAGGAATACACCCAAGCAAACCCAAAGGCGGCACTAGCCACGCAGATCGGTGGCGCCATAGCATCACCGGCCAACCTGATCTCCGGCCCCGCTGCGATGACGGCAAAGCTCGCCACGATGACGGGTGCTGCTGGTACTGCCGCTAGAACCGCCGCCGTTGCAGGCAGAGGCGCTGCCGAGGGCGCTCTCTACGCCGCTGGCACCGCTGATGCCGGAGAGGGTGTTGACTCGCTGTCCGATGGCGCAGCCGTGGGAGCTGGCGGCGCACTTGCAGGCAAGGCCGTTCTGGGCGGTCTGGGCGCTGTTGGCGGCAAGCTGATATCCCGAAACATCAAGGGCGACCTCATTGACGACAAGGGCGAGTTTGTTCCGATCAACATGGTAGAGATTGATCCAGACAGCGGGTTTCAGACCGGCACTAGACAGTTCTACAGGGATGTTATTGCGCCGTCATTTCTTGGCTCGGCCAGGATGAAGATGCAGCAGGACAGGGTTATCAATGAGGCTACCAGCATCGCTGATGAGAGCAAGAAGATATTGGAAGCCGGCCTCAAGAAGGAGGCTGAGGCCCAAAAGAGCCTAAACGAGTTCGTCAAGGCGCAAGAAGATGTCTTGAAGCGAGAGTTCGCCATTAAGTCAAAGGAAGGCGGGGACTCTATGGCGGCTGCAGCCAAGCGCCTGGATAATCTCAGAGCAAAGGGTTCCGAGTATCAGGCCGTTGCATCCAGAGTGAAAAGCAATCTGGCGAGGCGGCTTGAGGGGCGCAGGGTTGTGTTCAGGACTCAGGCGCTCGACGAAGCCCTGCCTGATGGTGTTAGCATGGCTGAAAGGGAGGCGCTATTCGCCCTGCCCGTCAGGGAGCAGAACGACAGGCTCTCAGAGCTGTGGAAGGATCACGGCTTCAAGGTTATTAAGGACAACAATTATAAGCTCGATCTGGATGGCATTACGGGCTCTGTCAGGCGAATCTTGGAGGAGGATGTCGGGCTGCCGGCGGTAACTGCTAAGGGCTCTCTCGGGGAGAAGGGGTCTGCTGATTTCGCTGACGAACTCAGAAACCTGATCTCTGGCCGACTCGAAAGCGGTGGCTTTCTGTCCGGCGAAGATGCCGCTAAGATTCGATCTCTGATCGGTTCGAGGCGATCTGCCGCATTCCAGGGCGACAACCCTGACGCATATAGGGCTTACACGGCAATCCAGAACAGGTTCGATGACGCGCTCAAGGCCCAGCTTCCGCCCTCTGCCCACAAGGCGTGGGCCGCAGACAAGGCGGCTTACAAGACTCGCGTGACCTTCGAGAACGCCTCAGACAAGGCCAACACCAGCTCAAGGGATCTGCTTTTTACCGAGGATGACTGGATCTCTGCAGTCGCTTTTGGTGACAAGGGTGCGAGCAGGGGCGTGGGCGACAGGCTCCAGCAGGAAGCTACCGCCATGCGAACAGTCTCAAGGAACGCCGAAAACCACGCGAAAAGGGTTTCCGACAGATACATAAAGAGAGTCGGAATGACAATGGAGAGCGAGATCGCCAGGGCGCAGAAGGCTATGGATGATCGTGTTAGAAAACTTGGCGCTCAGATGGACAAGGACAAGGCTGCTCTCAGGACTGACAGCGGTGCGGCAGAACGCCTTGCGGCAGCGCAGCAGGAGATCGCCCCTCTCCAGAAGGCTGCTGACGAAACCTCTGCCAGACTGGAGGAGCTCCGAGGGTTGAGATCACCGGAAAAGCCATCTTGGTTCCACACGCTTGCTGCTACCAGCTTGCTCGGAATGGCGGCGAAATACCTCGGTGGTGGCCTGCTTGTCGGTGCCGGTATGAGTCGCCCGTTGTCGTCACAGACTGCACAGCTTGCCGTCGCCGGCCAGACCGGGGCACAGACTGCAGCAAGGGAGGCGGTACAAAAAGCCCAGCAAAGCATGATTCCGCAGGTCGCGGAGGGTACTCTCGGGTTATTCTCTCAAGGAAACGCTGCAGGGCAAACCCTGAGAGCCATAAATCAAGCTCAAAGGGCTGCCGCAGCCAGGGCGGGATTGCTGACCGGAGAAGATCAGCGTTAATCGTCGCAGGTCTCGCACGATAGACCGTCGGGCATCTCAGGGGGCTCAACAAGGGCCTCCTGAGCTTCCTCAGCGTCTTGTAGCGCGATAAGAGTATCATAGCACCACTCCAGCGCCCTCGCCCATGCGAGCTTCTCAGACGTGTTCATGGTGCTGTCTTGTGTCAGGTGGTTCCGCTTGATCTCTAATCTTGTGTAGAACTTATCGGTCAGTGACTCAGACATATTAATCCTCCAGTGGTTTTGGTGGTGTGATGTAATCAAGCACAACCCTCAGCGCTTCACACACTTCGGTGTCATGCTCAAATTCGAGGTGATCCTCGCAAAACTCCCTGATGACATCTTCGCGCACTTGGTACGTGAAAATCTCATCCAGGGTGTATCTTCTAACTTTCTCGCTCACGACGGTCCTCCTCCTCATGTTTTCTATCAACGTACTCCACTATCGTGACCCAACCTGTGCCGAGTATCACAGCGGTCAGCAGGTGTAGTGGGTCAGACAATGCAGAGTCTAACGTAGAGACGAAGGTGAACACAACAGTTCCCCAGACCGCGCCGTGAGTGATGATGTCGAGGGAATTACGCTCCCTCCTCCAGTTGTGGCTAGACACGGTTCTCGTCCCTTTCTGGCCGACAGAACGCCACTACATCTTGCAGCTGCCCTCCAGGATTCTGCTGAGCCAAGTCTCCGAGCTGATTGTATAGGTCGGCTGTAGATTGGCAGAATTGTGGCTTGGCGGTGTACGCCGTATCAACAATGCGCTCACCACTCGACAGGATAAAGATCACGGTGATTATGAATTTCACTTGTCACCTCCCAGTCTGCTTGCCGGCGGCAGGTTGCCCATCAGCCCCACAACCATGCTCAGCAGCACGACTCCAGTGAACAGCGCCTCACCAGTGGTCAGACTGTGAAGGCCGATAAAGGCCATTGCTTCGTATGATAATTCAGTCATCTTCATTCTCCTTAATAATTGATCTGTCGTCGCACTTGCACTCTGGGTGGCCGTACAGAAGCCAGCACTCCCCGCACAATCTGTCACTCATCATCCTTCTCCTCGGTCAGCAGTTGCAGCTCAGCCAGCGCCCTCCACGCTATTGCGCTCATCACCTTGATCTTGGCCTCCCTGGTGGAAGCCTTCACGTAGTCATAGCACAGGTGGCGAGTCATTGACCCGACGTGATCGCTGCTTTTCTCTCGAATCCAGCCGATCTTGGGGTGTTCAGGGTTGTACTTCTCGTTGCCCTTCCAGATATGCTGGGCCAGCGCAACCATTGCATCCGGCCAGAACTTGAAGATGGCATCGATAGGTGTAGCCTTTCTGACTTCATCTGTAGCATTTTCGAACCCACTCTCCCGGCTCTGCGTATCGGGCTCGGGTAGCGTTAGCCTGTCATCATAATAATATAGACTGCCATCATAGTAATTTGGTGAGCACCCGTCTTTGTACCTGCAGTAGCTCGGGTGAGGGCAGTTCGCGCATATATCACTCATCTATATCTACCTCCTTCTCGAACATTACGCACAAGTACAGCGGCCCAGCCATGAGGCAGAGACCGTGACTTAACACGGCGCCCTCCTCATAGACGACTATCGCCTTCTCGATAGACGACAGGTCGAACCCAAAGCAAAACCCATTCCTGAACCCGCATCCAAATCTCATAGCGCTTTCACCTTCTTGTCCCAGCCTCGCTTGTTCAGCGTCATCGGCACCAGTATCGGGGCGCCGCCCTTTGTTGCAAACTTGTGGATATCAACCCAATCCCAGCCGCCCTCAAGGTCGTACAGGTGATTGAAGTCACTCAGCATTGACGTTGGCAGGCCAGCAGCTTTAGCCTTGCGCACAGGGATGTTACAGTGGTTGCCAGTGGTGATGACCATCTTGGGAAACATCTCCTCCAGCTCTTGCGCGTAGATCTTGGCCAGCTCGTATTCTTCCTCAGCAGAGTAAGCGTCCGGCTCAGACTCGTGGAAGGATCCTGCGTGGTGATCAATAACATCACCCACGTTCAGGATGTTCACGCAGTCATATGCCTCTGCCACAGCCCACAGGAAGTCGAAAGAGTGCTTGTGGTGGTAGGGGATGTGCAGGTCAGATATGACCAGAAAGTTCCCCAGATCGCTCAGGATTACACCGCAGCCCAGTATTGGGCGCTTCAGTACCGCCATCTTACCGTAACGCGCAGCCGGACTATTCTGGTCCAACAGACAGCCTACGCTCATATGCCAGCGCAGGTTGTTCATATCGGCGTGGTACGCAATGCCGAACACGCTATGGTGGTGGCCCTGGATTGAGTTGTGGCTGTATCGCGCCGCGTTCTGGATAGGATTGCCTCCTACCGAGTGCGTCATCAGTGTATCGTACTTGCTCATGTCATGTCTCTCGCTATTAGTGAAATCAGGAAAATCCATTGTGCCACCCCGGCCAGTGCCAGCAGGTGCCACCTGTACCCCATCAGGGTATTTCTAACTCTATGAAAGATTTAATCATCTCCTTGGGGATTGCTATCCCGCCTTGCTGTGTCTTTAGGTCCGCGGTGACAGACGATGCAACCAGGATGAAATACTCATCCTCATCCAGCACGATTCCGACAGTGTAGCAGTTGCCTTCATACTCATCCAGCTTCACCCTGTCATCCCAACCTGCAGCGCAGCCGCAAGCATCAGTCCATTCAATAAAGACAAACTTCATTCCTTCCGATCCGTCCATTGTATCTTTGCTCCTTTGTTGACACAAATGAATATCATTCAAGTCCCTTGTGTTGCGTGTACTCGCTCCTGGGTTGGGGCAGAGCGATGCCGACGCTGATGGCCCACTCCTCGATCCGGCGCAGCAAGTCGATCAGTTCGCCTTTGCTCATCCGTGGCGAGGTCAGTGTTTTCTGTCGGGCGTGTATTATCGTCTTGCCAACCTTTGCAGGCTTAGTCATTCCGAGGAACATCTGGCACACCATGTCGTGCATCGCGTTGCCCTTGTGGTCGAACTTCGCATACGCATCAGGCCAGCGTTCTTTCACATGCAGGGTGATGTGCCTCATCCAGATCCAGAACACTGCGTAACAGTCCATTACTCCAGCGTCGTGCTCTATCTTGATCTTCACCGGATACTTAAAGTCTATCGTTGCTGTGGCGCTCTCAATGCTCTCTATTAGAGCCTCTCTGCTGTTCGCCTTGCCTTGATATTCCTCAGCCTTTACTCCGGGTAGGTCAATCGGTACCACCTTCGAGCGGCTTCCAACCTGCGCTCTAGATCCTGCTTTTCCCACTCTAGGTGCCATACTTTTAGCTCCATTTCTCTATAGTCGTTCAAGAGTTGCTTGTAGAGGTCTCGGTAGAAGATTTCCTCTGCCTCGCGTTCTTGATGTTGATGTGTTTGATGTAGTCCAGCACCTTTTGGTCGGGTGGGGTCGGCGTCCCTCGGCCTCTCGGCGCTAAACCAGTCATCTGCATTGTCTTGTGATAGGCCCATCCGTCTTTATATCCCTTCTCTCGTGCGTGGGACAAGAACATCCCGTGAATTTCAGCGACTCGCTTCTGCGTGAACTTTGGCGCCTTGACCTCGACCAGATGGCCGTCCTCTGTTTCTATCTGTCCCGTTGGCACGTACTGATAGCCGCAGGAAGGGCAGACTTTGGTCGTTTTCAAGGCTCCGCAGTTCGGGCATGGCTTAGGCAGCACTTCTTCTTTTTCTTTTCTCTCCTTCTTATTGTCAGGGCTACCGTCGCACAGCTCGTCGTAATGAATGTCTGTCACAAAGCCTAGTCGCTGAGTCGTGTCCGAATGATCGAGGATGAGCGCGTACTCTTTCCCTGGAGCCGTTCTCAATGCTCGACCAACCATCTGAACGTACTTGATCTCAGAGCGCGTAGGCGCTGCCAGTATCAAAGTTCTCACGTCCCAATCTACACCGGCGACCAGACACCCCACATTGCACACGACCTTGACCTCACCAGAATGGAATTGGTCAGCGATCAGGCTGCGCTCTTGCGGTGTGGTGTGGGCATCAATGTATCCAGCCGGTATGTCGCGCTCGATGAATGATGCCTGCAGTTCTGCCGCGTGAGCACGGTTGACAGCGAACAGGATCGTTTTCTCCCCTGTCGATCGCTCCAGCCAAGTGTCAGTGATAGACGCTATCAGCTTGCGGTTAGATACCGCCTCGCCTAGTTGCCCCTGATGATACTCGCCTGCCACAACTCGCACGCCTTTCAGGTCTGGCGATGATGGGGCAAACACCCGAAAATCGGACAAGAAGCCGCGATCAATCAATCCGCGCACTGTCTCACCGATAATCAGGTGATCCCAATGATTAGCCATCCCCTTTGCCCACGGTGTAGCGGTCAGGCCGACAAACTTAGGCCCACCCTTCCGCATCCACGCATTGACGAATGACGATCGCCTGTGGGCTTCGTCGATTATCACTAGGTCGACCTCGGGAAAGGCCAAACGTCTAGCGAGTGTATCGACTGAGCACACCTGCACTGGGGCGGCAGGGTCATACAGCCAGTGGTCTGCCTGTACAACACCGATATCCGTTATCCCCTGCTTGGTGAAAGACTGCCACGTCTGATCAATCAGGGAAATGTAGGGTACTAGAAAGGCTACCCTCCTCCCTTTGGCGAGTGCCCTCTTAATCATATCGCCGGCTACGACCGTCTTGCCTGCGCCCGTGGGGAGTTGAAGAATCACACTCCCCTGAGCAGCAGCTTTTCGAGTCTGGTAGACGGCATCTACCTGGTAGTCTCTAAGGTCCACAGTTTACAGCTCCTTAAAACGGGATATCGTCGCCAGCAGGTGCCGATGTCGGTGCCGGTGCTGCTGCGGGTTGAGCTCCGCCAAAGTTGCCGTCAGCCTGATAGGGGTCGGAAACCTTGCCCTTCATCTTGGGCGCGTTCGGGTTGGCGTTCGGGTTCTCAGCGAGCCACAAGGCCACGTCGATCTTTTCGCCTTCCTTAATATCGCGGTGAGCGAAGAAGTGACCCTTTGCAACTGGTGCGTTCGGTGATGCGTCCTCGCGCTTGCCCCAAAGTGCGATCTGTCCACGGTTGTCGTATTGTTCTGTCATAATAATATCCTATGCGTAGTAAAGGTGCGGTTTAGTGTACAGGCCCTCAACAGACCTGATCTTGCTTTGTTGCCAGCCCATCTGCAGGACCGGGTTAGCAGAGTCAGCAAGAGTCGGGAATGTCCCCTCTGTGCCCTTCTCTCTGAACCCGCGCCCCTTGACGCTATGGCGGTGAAAGTTGCCCTCAACCCGTGACAGGTCTAGGCCCCTTCTTTTGTTTTCCTGCTCCTCCCTGGTGACCATTAGAAGATGTCTCCCAGATCGGTGGACGATGAATACTGTTTAACCATCTCATCTTCCTCTTGCTTGGTGTAAGGTGACAGCGGCTCGGCGCCTTCTGGCACATCCTCGCCGGCGTAAATGTACAGCCCCAGCCCCAGCATTGCGATCGCCTTCACCAGACATCGTTGCAGCGCTGTGTTGACGTCAAAGGCGTTCGGGTTCTGGATTGGCCGGTTGCTGTGATTCAGGACCGGGAATACCTCAGTCTGCGTATCGTCATTAGTGAACACTGTCACCTTGACAAAAGCAAAGCCGTTCTCGTCTGTCATGTACGGCACCTCGCGCCCCATCACTTCGAACGAATGCTTCTGGAACCTGGCCTCTGGGCAATGCCGCTTGAGGGTGGTCCAAGCCCACGTCCAAGACAGGTAGCTAAACTTCCCTTTCTTCTCGATGTGGTCACGACAGTCTACGGCTGAAAGCCGGTCAAACAATGATGGTTCGCTCATTGTGTCACTCCGTATTTAAAGCTCAATGTTTCTTCAAGGTTTTTCAAGGTCCTGCGCTCCTCCCTGACGAGCCATGATATCAGCTCGAATTCAGCATTGATTCGCGCTTCCTCGCCCCTGTCCTTCGCCTCAGTACGCGCTAGCTTGCGGCGCTTCCTGACTAGCAGGTCAATGTGATTCTCAGTGCGACCGATAGCCGCGTTGATCGTGCTCTCTCGTGCAATCATTATGATGCCTCCGTAAATGTCTTGTAGACCAGATCAGGTTTGCGGAAGTTATCAACCGTCAACCCGAACTTCTCCATTTTCTTCTGATCAATCGAGCCCTTACGGACCCTCTCTACCAGCTTTAAGCCACCGGGAAACTCAACCTCCCCGGAATCCTTCAGCTCACTCTCCAGCGTTTTCAGTTCATCAGAGAGTTGCGCAATCTGCAGCTTCAGTTCAGACCTGCGCTCAACTACTGGGCGCAAGTATTCAGTGGTCAGCCCATCGTCAGGATTGGCGAACTTCTCCCACGCCTCTCTTAGCGCTGCCACCTGCTCATCAGTAACAAAGCACTCGATCAGCCTGAAGTCCTCATTCGGAATGAAGATGAAAAAGAAGGTTCTAGCGGTCGGCATCACCATATGCTGGTGAACAAGCTGCCACACGTAGTATTCAGGGATGACCTGATCCCAGCTTCCCTCGATCTGCGCTTGTTTCCACAGGCGAGAGCCCTGACGGCCGTAGGGGCACTTTATCTCAACCTTATATGACTCGTTGCCCTCCTCGCCATAAGCGTCCAGAGAGGCGCTGTACACGCCATCGCGGAAGATTGCCGGCTCTAGGTCAACGCCGAGCAGGAACTCAGCCTTCTCCTTTGCAGCGTCCTCCCACTTATGCCCGTACTCGGTAGCAGCGTTACCCGTGAATGAGTCCTCGCGGCTTTCCTTAATCTTGCGCAGCTTGGCGATGCTCTGATATGGGTTAACTCCCATTACCGTGCCTGCCTCAGACGCGTTTCTGTGGTCGAACCTGTAGTCCAGCCACTCCGGCGTGTTCTGCTCTAGCTCTATTCGTTCAGCCATTCTTAACTGCCTCCACTGTCACCATGACTCGCACTGCGTCGTCGCGCTCTTTGAGTCGTCTAACCGGTGGCAGTATTGCCATGCCGGCTTCGTCAAACTTATTGCCTGACCTGTATTCAGCGAATGCCTGTGGATCGCACCACCCGGTAACGATCCTGTTGGGCACCCGTTTCGCTTTCTTCATGTTAAAGCCCTCTAAAAAAGGTTAATCAGGTGGAGACCCTCGCGATAGTCTCGAAGGCCACCTTGCCCTGATAAACCAGTGTGTTTTATGACGTTTGGCCTACTACGGCTTCCCCGTCACGCTGATATGTATATGATTTTACCATACGATAATTGAGATGTACTGGTAAACCGATGGAAATATAATGGAGGTTTTCTCAGTATTTCACCCCCATTGCTTTCAACTCATTCTGGTAGTGCTTGATATCTGCCTCAAGTTTCTCCCTGTCCCACTTCCAGGGTTTGTACGCCTCCTCAATCATCTCATCATAGGCATCCTGGCCGATGTACAGCTGGATATACCGGGCGAACTCATGTTGCATGCCCTCCCTGAATCTGTTGCAGTAGCGGCACTGACTGTGACAGTTGCTTTCGGAATAGCGGGTAGGTCCAAAGCTGCGCGAAATGTGGTGACCGCAGTCGGTCTCCTTAATCGGCACCCATTTGCCGCACGTCACACACTCGCAATGCTCTCCGTCTGGCGAGCTCTTATGCCTCACGTACAGGCTAAACAACCTATCCAACTTCTTCTTCAGTTTCGGAATGGTTAAAGGTTTTCTAGGCACGATACACCCCATCTTTGAAGTATGAAACGATAGCGGCCACTTGATACCAGTAGTCTTGCTCAGAGTCGCGCATTGCGCCGAATGCTTTGTTGTTGGCCACCTGAAACGCTCTCTCATCTCCGTACTTCTTCACCATTGCTTTAGCAACCATGAATGTCTGTGACGTGCTGGACGCTCTGCGCTCACCCTCAGCGTACAATGCCAGATCATCCTGATCGACATTGACTCCAAGGTACTCATCTACAATATCCGCGACCTGCGCGTCCGTGTATTCGTTTTGTTCCGTTGAGTTGTTCATTTCTTCACCTTCTGTTGATAATAGGATTGGTTAATATCTTCACATATTTCACGCTTCAGTCTGGCGACCTCATACTCGCCCTTGGACTTGATGCGGATGTCTCGGACCCGGGCTTTGTCACTGTGCACGCTCTCACGCGCATCAGTGAATTCGACCGGGCCGTGTTTCTCGTCGTTAAATGTCTGCTTAGTTGGCATAAAGGCGCTCATGCACGTCCGGGTAGTCGTGTTTCAGCGCCGTGTAGTGGCGCCTCAGCGCCGACGCATCGCGCTGCATGACGTACAGCTCCCGGCTCTTATTCTTCAGCCTGATCAGGTTGCGCGAGTCGATAAACGACACGTAATCAGCGAGGTCATCCGCACGCTCAATAGGCGTGTTTTCTATGATGGCGTCCTCGGCTTTCACGGCTATCTCTAGCAGCCTCTCGGCAAAGGTATGCTCAGGACATCGCCTAAGCGTTTCGTTTGCGCTGGCTCTCAGTTGGCCGGCAATGGTTGTCAATTCGTCATTGGTAAACATGTTGCACTCTCCTTTAGATGAAATAGTCAGCGAACATTAGCAGCAATGCCGCTGATAGTAAATATGGTGCTAGGTGTATTTCTATGCGCGATCGTGGGCCGTTCATAGCTCGAACACCACGCCGCGCCGAGCCAGCCCCATGAGGCAATAGTCCTCCACTGCATCCATAGCGTCCAGCCGGCAGTCCTCGAACTCCTCGCTCTCTATCTCACGCAATTCCCAGTCCAGATCAATGACGCCGTACAAGTCTGCGACCTCCAGCACGCCAAACCAGCCGTCATACTCTTTCACAATCACCTCTATCATTCTTCAATGCTCCTTATTTCGTGTTGGTAGAGGCCAACAAAAACAGCGTCGCCTCGCTGATTGATCGTGCCGCGCACCCATCGAGACACATTCTCATCCCAGCCCAGTTTCAGGATCAGCGCCCTTGCAGCCTGCCATTCATTCTCAGCAGCGCTCAGATCGTAGTCATAGGGCAAGGTTACTGATTTTGTGTTGCCGGGATGGGTTGCCTTGAACCGAGACCCTTTCGTATCGGTTGGCCCCAGATATTTAACTGTAATTGATTGCATTATTTTGCCTCCTTTGCTGGCAGTTTTGTACCGAAATAGTCCTGTACCATAAACAGGGTCTGGCTTGATGCTTTGATTTTGCTGGCAATGGTCGTCAGCTCGCCGTGGCTTGCGATATTGCCTGCCTCAACCTGGCGCTGTAACCAGCCGGCTTTGTTCTGCTGATTCATCATGCGCGCTCTGTTAGTTTCCTGTGCGAATGTCATTTTATCGTGCTCCTCTAGTTGATCTGTAGTTTAGTGCCGGTTCCTGTATCTTGGCCAGCAAATTGTAAGCGGTCTGCTCCGTGTTGTCACTGATCCGCTCTCGGTTGTTGTTCAAGTATTGCAGCAGCGCATACTCAATCATGGCTGCCTCGCGTTCTGTCACTTCGATGGTGGTCATTGCTGCGCCTCTCAGATAATGATAATGAGGGCCGCCACAACTACAGCGGCCAGTATGAAATTCTGTGTGATGGTGACTCTCACTCAAGCCACCTCATCGTCAGTGATGAATTCTTCTTCGCCCTCTGACACGTAGTCGCACCAGAAGCATGGGCCATGCTCGCTATGGATGGGCCAGAGGCAGTCATCGACAGCCGCTACTCGGCCCTTCTGAATCAGAGAAGATACAACGCCCTTGATCTGGGCCGCTGTCATTTCGTCCATGCTGGCAATCTCTGACACGCCAAGAACGCCTCCGCTCAGGGACTCATCTGCGATTAAGTTAAAAATGCGTTGTTCGTTTGCTGTATAAGTAGTCATTGTCTCTCTCTCTCTGTTGGTGTTTCGTCAATACTGTGACTCGTCAGACCGGCTGGTAGCCGATGACACCTGCCCTCTTTCGAGGGCGTTGTGGGTTATGCCAACCACCCTTTCGGGTCATAGGGATCGATCAACCCCTCGCCCTCCAACCTGTCGCACACGACGTCGATCAAGCTGGTTGCCTCCTGTGCAACGCCCTTGGCTTGGTCTGCGCTCATATCTTGCAACAAGGCTCTGGCCTGCGCCAAGTGCCACTCGGCTGATTTCTCTGCCGCCCTCTGCTTGACGACCACGAAGTCCGTGTCGAAGGTGGCAGGCCACCATTTCTTGCCCGTGAATACGCCGAACCCCCGGACGCCCTCATGCTCTACTGGCTTTGCATTGTATTTCATCGAATCGCCTCTCTCTGTTATAGTGTTTCGCTCTTACTGGAGCTCGTCAGTACAGCTGATAGCTGCAGACACTATGAGAGCTTCACCCGGTCGTTGGTGCCGGTTCAGGCTCTTATCCTTGGTCGATCCTCTGTCGAGGGTCAAGGCCACTGTTTTGGACTACTAGGCTGTGGGTGCCTGTGTTGTGTTGCTTGATGGGTGTACTTTAGCACGATCCCGAGTGCCGTCAACAATTATTTTCGTTTTTTTTGCATGTTCCATTATCTTTCCATTATTTGGTCTGGCTGCATCCCTTGGTACTGCTGCCTATATAGGTAAATCTGCGCATTGTCTCCACTGGTGTCTGTGGCGCAATCTGAGGCCCTCTGAGGCGTTTTGCGCCTACCCTATGCTGTGGCATTGCCTACCACCCGAAAACGGCTCCTGTGGGTTTCGCATGTATGGATATACAGTGCTGTACCATCCTGGTGATACAGTTGCGAATCCCTATCACGCCCTGGCCTCGATTGCAACACCTGGATCCATCCTCCATTATTCCTCCATTGTTTCTGAACATGACCTGAACATGGTCGGGAACTTTCCCCCCTTTCTGTTGTCTAATACCTCTTTACTGTATGGCTGTACAGTACTGAGTGGCTATACATTACTGTATGGCTATACAACTGTATGGATGATCAGCATGTATGCCTGTACACCACTGTGCACACGACCAGTAGTCATCATGGGGTCATCAGAGGGTACTACTCACACACACACACTTCGTCATTCTCACCAACCTGTTAGTCAAT